>Ga0209508_1002009_pt1 | contig 14345 bp, 11 predicted proteins | sample AD_UKC129_MetaG_FD_184427 | JGI IMG/M metagenome (GOLD analysis project Ga0209508, IMG submission 184427) | Active sludge microbial communities of municipal wastewater-treating anaerobic digesters from Canada - AD_UKC129_MetaG (SPAdes) (version 2) | ecosystem: Engineered > Bioreactor > Anaerobic... | reverse complement strand
ATATGGTCTCTTGGTCTACAAATGGTCACACCGCTACGCCAGTATGGGTAGTTTCTCTTGGTCCGGGCAGTACAGGTCTTACCGGATACATAGATAACACCGATATCGGTAAGGTTATATTTAGAGTTCTTGGCGAATTTATTAAGTAGGAGGTGAAAAGATGTTAAAGAGGATATTAGCGCTTTCAGTAGTATTTTTACTTGCCAGTTCAGTTGCATACGCAACAGTAGTAAGAAATAGAGTAACGATTAAAGGTTCAGATACAATGGTTATTATGGTCCAGAGACTGGCAGAGGAGTATATGGGTAAATTTAGGGGAAAGGTTATCCAGGTATCAGGCGGGGGTTCTGGCGTTGGCATAGCAGCTCTTATAAATAAGACCACAGATATAGCTAACGCTTCAAGACAGATAAAAGATAGTGAGAGAAACGCTATAAAGAAGGCATGGGGAAAAGATCCCAGAGAGTTTAAGGTGGCATTGGATGGTATTACGATATATGTCCATCCTGATAATCCTGTAAAGGATTTAACCCTAGCCCAGTTGAAAGATATATTCACTGGTAAGATAACGAGCTGGAAAGAATTCGGATGGGAAGATAAACCTATAATAGTCTATACAAGAGAGAATAGCTCAGGGACATATGTATTCTTTAAAGAGCATGTACTTTTAAATCAGGACTATACAAGATCTGCACAGAGTATGCCAGGGACAGCATCCGTTGTAAACGCAGTATCCCAGGAGAAGTACAGTATAGGTTATGGTGGAGTTGCCTATGCAAAGGGAGTTAAGATAATGCCGGTAAGGAAAGATGCAAATTCCCCTGCATATCTACCAGAAGAGGAAAATATAAAGAAGGCGATCTATCCGATAAGCAGATACCTCTATATGTATACCTGTGAATATGATGACCCCGATGTAAAGTCATTTATAGACTGGGTTTTAACCGATGAAGGTCAGGGAGTAGTTGCGAAGGTTGGATACTTCTCAGTGAAGTAAAGCTCTCTTACCCCCTTTCATATTCAGCCTCCAGGGCTCAGTTGACCCCACCCTGGGGGTTAATTTTTATACTGCAGACCGACTACCATTTTGCTCGCTCCAGATCCTGTGCAACATCAAAGTCAGTTAGCTGTAAGTATCTCTGTGTGGTGGACAGGCTACTGTGCCCCAGGGTCTTTCTTACACTTTCTATGTTTACACCCTTTTTGAGATACATTGTGGCATAGGTATGCCTGAGCGTATGGGGATGGACATTCTTCGTTATGCCAGCCTTTTTAGCTATATCTTTTATAAGATACTGAACCCTGCGAGATGAAATATTGAATATCCTCTCGTCCTGGTCCATCCTCTTTATATAAGATTTCAGGTCTCTTATTAGATATTTATCAACCAGCGGGATTCTTCTGTCCTTTGATCCTTTACCCTGATTGACCCTGATAAAGGTTATCCCGTGATCCTCTTCCACGTCGGATACATTCAGGTTTAATAGCTCGCTGAGCCTCAATCCAGCCTTGAGCAATAGACCCACTATAAGTTTATCACGCTGAGGATTTCTCGTTTTATCAGCCTCAGCTAAAAGTGCCTTTGCTTCAACCTCTGTCAGGACAGTAGGGAGTTTATCCTCTGGCTTTATCCTAGGGAGGTCAATATCCTTACCGAGAAATCTAAAATACAATGTCAGACTGCTCCTCTTTCTTGCCAGTGTCTTATTTGTTAGAGCCTGACTCTTTAAGTGATTCAACCATTCTATCGGGGTACCGTTGAAGGCAAGAAAATCTTTTATATCCCCAGCAAATGCCTTTATAGAGTTCTCTGACAATCCTCTTGAGGAAAGATAAGATATAAATGATTCAAGACTATCAGTTTCCATAATCGACCTCTTCTATAGATTTCTCCTTTCAAATTACTTAAACTAACTATAGCAGAAAAGATATCCTGTTACAATAGATTACAACTATTGATCTGGAGTTTACCCCAATCTGTATAATCTGACATGTCCTCAGAAAATTTTAACATCAACAATAGTGGAATTTGAGATATAGCTGGTTTATGATGGATATCTGAAAGCCCAGACCTATACAAAATGCGGAATATGTATGACTAGATACCTGTACAAACTACCCCTCCTAGATTTGATGGAAAAGAATGCGAGACTTGTAAGGGAATTCTCAGGTAAATGAATAGAACAGGTTTGACAGGATAATCCTACTGAGCTATAATATTTTATAAAGAGCTACAATGTTGCAAAATATAAAACAAATAGGAGGTTTAAAAATGAAAGGTTTCACAAAAGTAGTAATCTCTTCACTAATCGTCTTGAGTCTGTTGGTAAGCTTTATCCCTGTCACCTTTGCCCAGTCAAAGGTAATGACCGGAGGTCAGTACAATATTAATGACTATCAGAAGCTTACCGGGACAAAGATAACAAAATTCAATGAATCCCCGGAACTGACAGAACTGGTAAAGCAGGGGAAGCTTCCATCGGTAGAGAAGAGATTACCGGATGAACCTGTGGTACTGGTACCATTTGAGGAGATAGGTCGGTATGGAGGAACATTAAGGGGAGAAGCTCATCTTGGAATGGGGGATAAGACAGGCTGGTGGAGAACAATTCATGAACCTCTTGTATACTGGGATAAGGACCATAGACAGATTCATCCCAATATAGCAAAGAGCTGGAAGGTATCGGATAACGGTAAGACGTTTACATTTTACATTAGAAAGGGATTGAAGTGGTCAGATGGGGAACCCTTCACAGCTGATGATATTATATTTTACTATGAAGATATCATTCTAAACAAAGAGCTTACTCCAACATTCCCGTCCTGGCTTACAATGAAAGGTAAAGCATGTTCTGTAGAAAAAATTGATAATTACACGGTGAGATTTAAGTTTCAAGATCCGTATGGCTATTTTGTAGCAAGGGTGGCAGAAGGACAGGACCTATATGCTCCCAAGCATTATCTGAAGCAATTTCATCCCAAGTATACCTCAAAAGAGAAACTGGAAGAACTTGCCAAGAAAGAAGGGTTTAGTAATTGGTATCAGCTATTTGCCCAGAAGAATGACTGGGCTATCAATACAGAGCTTCCAGAGATGTCTGCCTGGAAGACAACAACACCCCTAACTGACAACTATCACATAGCAGAGAGAAATCCATACTATTTCAAAGTGGACCCGGCAGGAAATCAGCTACCTTATATAGATAAGGTAAGAAGAGAGATGGTATCGAATATCGAGATAATGGTAATGAAAATTATGTCTGGAGAGATAGACTTTCAGTTAAGGCATGTTTGGAATCTCTATGATAACTACCCTATCTTTATGGAGAACAGGGATAAGGGAAACTATAGGGTAATAAAGGTTGCAGGGCTTATATCGAATAACGCTGCTATATACATCAATCAAAATGTAAAGGACCCTGTATTGAGAAAACTCTTCCAGAATAAGATGTTCCGCAGGGCACTTTCTCTCGGTATAAATAGAAACGATATAAATCAGATAACTACTTCAGGTCTGGGAGAACCTACCCAAGGACTTCTTGCACCTCTAAATGCTGCATATGTTGAGAGATATGACAAGGCATATACAGAATACGATCCGAAAAAAGCCAATAAGATCCTGGATTCATTAGGATTGACAAAGAGAGATAAGGATGGCTACAGACTACGTCCTGATGGTAGAACTCTTACAATCACTATAGATGCTTCGAGTCATCACCCACCAAGTGTCGATATTATGGAATTGGTGACAACCTACTGGAAACAGCTCGGTATAAAGGCTGAGGTAAAAACAATGGAAAGGTCTCTCTTTGAGACGAGGCATCCAGCCAATGAACACGAGATGCAAACATTCACCATTGCAATAGGTGCAGATGGATATTCTAGTGACCTTGCTCCAAATACAAGATGGTGCCCACTGTGGTATAACTGGCTCAATTCTGGTGGGAAAATAGGAGAAGAACCTCCCCAGGAGGTAAAGAAGCTCTGGCAGATTTTCTACGAAGATTTCTTCTCCACCACAAGCGAAGTCAGGAGAACCGCTATGTTGAAAGAGGCAATGAGACTCAACTCTGAAAATCTCTGGATCATAGGGACAGTTGGAGTCAAGTGGATGATGATGATAGCAAAGAATAATCTGAGGAACGTTCCAGATTCTGGCTTTCCGTGGCATCCAGGTGCTCCTGGAGTCTTCAGGCTTGAACAGTTCTTCTTCAAGAGCTAATTCAGTTTACTGTAACCCTGGCAATTGCCAGGACCTTTTTGAAGTCATTTATAGACTGATGAGATAAACTTTACCTGCTTTAATAACTAGCCTCCAGGGATGATAATTCCCCCCTGGAGGCTGAATCTTTTATACCCTGAATCTATTTATGATCTCTTCCAGTTCTCTTGCAAGTCCAGCAAGGTTCTGTATGTTGGCTGTTATCTCTTCCATGGTCGCCGTTATCTCTTCTGTTGCTGCTGATACCTCCTCTGAAGATGCAGCGTTTTCCTCTGCTATCGCTGCTACTCCCTGGATAGCATTCGATATCTTCTTTCCCTCCTCCAACAGGGCTTCTATACCCCTTGTGACATTCTCCACTATATCAGCCAGTCTGGTATTTGCTCCGGATATTGTATTGAACATCTCTGTGACTCTTGTGCCTATCTCCACCTGTCTTGAGATTATATTTGCCGCACCACCTGTGTTCTCAGCTGCCTTTGCTATCTGATTCTTTATCTCATCTATGAACTTTGATATCCTCTGGGCATTCTCATTTGATTCCTCTGCCAGTTTCCTCACCTCATCTGCAACGACAGCGAATCCACGTCCTGCCTCCCCTGCTCTTGCCGCCTCTATAGCTGCATTTAATGCCAGGAGATTTGTCTGTGAGCTTATACCTGTTATCGTCTCCACAATATTACCTATCTCACCGGCTACCTTTTCAAGTTCATCCATTACATTAACCACAGAGCTAGTTGCCTCTGTGGTCTGGTTAAATCCTCTGGTCAGTTCATCAATAACTTTTTGACCCTCATCGGTAAGTTTTAACGTGTCATCTACAGCCCTTTCTATGATGGATGCATTCTGGACAAGTTCTTCTATCTTTCTGCTCATATTTTCAACAGCGCTCGATGCCTCTGTAACATTCTTCGCCGTCTCCTGGGCTCCACCGGCTACACCCTGAATGGTGCTTGATACCTGCTGAACAGCTCTCGATGTCTGCTCAGTAGCACTGCTGACCTGGGCACTTGTAGAGGTAAGCTGGCTTGAACTGTGAGTCATGGTAACTATACCGTCTCTGAAATTACTTACTATTGTGGCAAGGCTTCTGGCCAACCTTGTTAACTCTCCAAAGTAACCTGTCTTGACCTCTTTTGTGAGGTCTCCCTGAGCTATACTGTCAGCCGATTCTGTTATCTCAACTATGGGCTTTGATATGGTTAGACTTACAAAGTAGGATAGGAGCAAAACTATACCTGCTATAATCGCAATGAGAATCATATTGACGCGGAAAAGCCTCCCCGTTCCTGCAAGCAGCTCTTCCTCTGGATCCTGGACCAGCACAGCCCAGTCTGTTCCCTCTACAGGGGCGTATGATACTATATATTTTCTATTATTAAAAATATACCTCCCTGTACCACTCTCTCCCCTTACAGCCTTACTCATCACTTCTCTTACAGATGGAGAATCATAGTTGAGGAGATTTGCCTTGAGCAAAAGATTTTCATCTGGTATGGCAATTGGTATACCGTTCTTCTGGACTATAATACCAAAACCATTCCCTGTTAATCCTGCTGATTTGCATATCTCAGTGAGCGCATCAAGCTTTACCGTGCATCCCAGTACGCCTATCATATCTCCTGCAGTCTCATCAAATACAGGATAGGCTATGCTAATTACCGGAACGCCGGTAGCCCTTGATATGATACCCTCTGATATGGCTGATTTTTGAGTTGAAATCACAGCCTTGAAATAATCCCTGTCAGAGATATCCACCTCGTTACCTGCAGTGGTAAAGCCCTTCCCATTCATATCCGACCAGAACATAGCTTCATAGTATTTATTTAGAGGTAGATATTTTTCAAGCCTCTTCATAACCTCGTTATTATCCCGAATCTTTATGCCATTTATTATCCCTGGTGCTAAAGATGTTTGAGCTACAAATATAGAGTTGAAATAGACGAAATCGGTAAATCTGACGGAGAGCCTCTGAGCAATACCCTTCTGCCCTTCGATAGAGACATCCTCTATGGTATTTTTTGAGTTGGAGTAACTTATATATGTGAATACACCCAGTGGAACAATAGAGATGACAAGAAACCATACAATAAGCCTACCTCTGATTGAATCCCACAGATTATTTTTCATTCTATACCCTCCTAAATTTTGTCTTTTATAAAATCAGCCATCTTTTTATCCACTTTATTTATATGGTTCAACCACCAGTCGATAAGAAGGTGGTTCATCTGTACCGAGACACTTAATCCTACCCCCTCTTTCTCTATCTTCTCTTTTAACTGATTAAACTCCCCTCTGTATCTATCATGGGCACTCTTATGTGCAGGGTAGTCAGGATATTTTGTCCTGTTCATGTAGTTTTCTTCAGTAGCAAAATGATTTATTATATAGCTCTGCAGGAACCTTGCAACTTCATTTATAGTTTCTTTTGTCTTTCCCGAAGAATCAAGGAGCTCATTAATTCTTTTAAATAATTCCTTATGCTGATTATCAATAGTAATGATTCCTGTTGAAAGGGAATCGTTCCAGACTATTGGCATAATACTCATCGCCTCCTATTTATTGTACTTTTTCAAGATAACTCTTTAAATTATGAACAAACTTCCATGCTATTTTTAATAAATCCCTTGCTTCCTCTTCAGTTACAATAAAGCCTATCCCATAATCTCCAACCAATCTCTTGTCATAGGAATCATTAAGTGACTTCCCTACCTCCCTGTCAAAAATTTCTCTGCCTTCTCTATAAAATCCCTTATTTCCTTCATACCTTTACCCCGTCTTTCTTCACATTCAGTATAATTGGATTATTCTGGCTGGAGGCGTATGAGACGGCATAATATTCACACCCTACTTTATACTGCTGAGCTGTTTATCGATCTTACTTATATGGTTGATCAGCCAGTCGGATAAGAACCTTGTAGTATTTGTTGTTATCTCCAGTGTTGATCCTTCCGTCTCAAATCGCCTCTTTATCTCAGTGAAACTTTATCATATTTATAAGTTCCTCTTTGCCTCTCTTCTCCATACAGGCATCGAAAAACTTATTAAGGTTTTCAACCAGCTCTTTATGCTGGCTATCCACAATGTTAATCCCTGTTTCCAAATTTTTATTCCAGGATAGCGCCATAGTTCCCTCCATCCAACAATTTTTTATTAAATATTATTATTATTATCTTAAATTATATATTTTCCAGGATATATAAGTCAAATTACTGTGTCATCTGAGAGAAGAGTCCCTACTTTTGATAATTCAGATGAGATAGAAATATTCTGAGTCTGGCAGGCTGATGAATCGAGTCAAAATTTCTCTCTAACATCTCCATGGACATAGAGAGTGATTCAGATTATAATAATCTTGAAAAATCAAAAGGCGATAGGAGATGAGAGACAGATTTTATCTTATGGAAAGAGGATAAGTATTATCATTTTCCGTAGATTCTGGATATAATAGATATATTCTACAAATCCTGCCGGTACCTGAATGGCTAGAAAAGGAGTGTAAGAGACTTGGGTGGAGATAAAGACTTTGAACTTGAGCTTAAAAAGATATATCAGGCTATAGAACAGGCATCAGATTGGGTGGTCATCACCGATAGAGATGGAAATATAGAATATGCAAACAGGGTGGTGGAGAATATCACTGGGTATACCAGGAATGAACTTATTGGTAAGAATCCGAGAGTATTCAAATCAGGTCTGCACGACAGAGAATTCTATAAGAAGATGTGGGATACCATCCTGTCTGGCGAGACATTCTACGGCTCTATAGTCAACAGAAAGAAGAACGGCGAGACATTTGAACTGTTTCACACCATAACACCCCTATTTGATGAGGATGGCAATATAACTCATTTTATATCGACAGCTAAAGATATATCATACGAAAAAAACCTCAGGGAAAAGATCGAAGGCATCTCTTTTATCGATCTGGTTACTAACCTTTACAATAGAAGTTTCTTTATAAACAGGATAACTCAGGCAATTATAGAAGCCAGGGGCAGGGATGTCAACCTTGCCATTATAGGTTTAGATATAGACAGCTTTACTAGTATCAACTATCAGTATGGATATCAGATGGGAGATACGATTTTAAAAGAGGTCGGGAATATACTGAAGAGTATAGTTCCTGATAGCTATACGGTGGCAAGAATAGGTGGAGATGACTTTGGGATACTTTGCATAGATATAAAAGATACTAGAAAGCTAGATTCTCTGGTTGGTAAGATTATAGAGAGGTTCTCAGATCCGGTAGTGGTGGCAGGTTTATCGATACCGATAGATGTAGATATAGGTATAGCGGTGTACCCGCAGGACGGCGATAATACCCAGATACTGGTTGCCAATATGGGACTTGCATTGAATGTAGCGAAGAGAGATAACCTGAAAAAGAGTAAATATGTATTCTTCTCAGAGGAGTTGAATAAAAGAGCAGAGAGATACTTTACTGTTCAGGAACATGTTTTAAGGGAGATGAGAAAGGATACACTGATAATAAGATACCAGCCATACTTTGATATAAAGACTATGAGACCTGTTGGTATGGAAGCCCTTTCAAGATGTTCTCATGTAGATGCAAAAATATTGACAGTAGAGGAACTCTTTAGTTTCTTAGAAGAGTCAGGGATGATTGTATCTGTAGGTGAATGGATAATAGAGAGGATTGTTGAGGATATAAAGAGATGGCGGGGGATAAAGATGCCTGTCTCTATAAATATATCCCCTGTCCAATTCAAGGATAGATATTTTGTTGAAAGACTTGAGGATAATATAAGATCTTCAGGGATAAACCCAGAACTGATCGGTATAGAGATGACGGAGAGGGTATTAATAGAAGACATGGAGACGGTTAAAGAAAAGCTGACCAGGCTGAAATCTATGGGGATGAGTATATCTATAGATGATTTTGGCAAGGGTTACTCGTCACTTATCTATCTGAAGAGGCTCCCGATAGATAATATTAAGATAGATATATCATTTATAAGAGATATAGACAATGACCCTGATGATGCAAGTATAGTCTCTGCCATAATATCTATGGCTCATGAGCTTGGGATAAAGACGATAGCTGAAGGGGTAGAGGATAAAGAACAACTGAAGATCTTAAGACTCTTAAGATGTGATATGGTTCAGGGATATCTCCTCTCTCTTCCCCTCTTACCGGAGGAATTAGAGGAACAATTTAATCTATTATAGGAATATTACCGGAGTGGAATAGTGGCTAGATACGCATCTACCACTTCCGGATCGTATAGCTTTCCCTTATTGCTCATCAGTTCGCTTTTGATCTCTTCTTCAGGCAGTGCTGCTCGGTATGGTCTGTGGGAGCTCATCGCCTCTACAACGTCTGCCACAGCAAGTATCCTTGCCTCCAGCAGTATCTCTCCATTTTTCAGCCCCCTTGGATAACCCGAGCCATCAAGTCTCTCATGGTGTTGCAGGATTATCTCTGCCATATCGGAGAAAAGGTCGATCTTCTTAACTATATCGTAACCAGCCCGTGAGTGAATCTTTACTATTTCAAACTCCAGAGAATTCAATTTCGATGGTTTATTGAGTATCTCTCCCGGGACAGATATCTTTCCTATATCATGGAGGAGTCCTGTTATCCTTATCCTCTCTATTATATCTTCGGCTATTCCCATCTCCCTGGCGATTCTGCAAGCTAACTCTGAAACATTCTTCTGGTGACCTGCAGTGTATGGGTCTTTCAGTTCCCCCATATACGATATAAGTTCTATGGTCTGGTCAAATGTCTTTCTCAGTCGATCTAGACTCTCCCTTAGAATATCGGAGAGTCTCTTCTCCTCTGTAATATCAACCAGTACTACTATTAAATCGTGGCGTCTTTCTTTATCTTCAGGTAGCTGAGGGAGAGAAAACCATTTTAGCAGTATATTTTTTTCCTCCCCATACAGTGTATAGTTGACAGTTGTGAATTCTCCCCCTCTTGAACCTTCAAAGAGAGCCAGTATCTCTTTGAAAGATTTTTCTCTTTCAGATTCTGGTATTATCCTGGGGAAGTTATCCTCCAGTTCCTCTCTGTCCTTTACCATGTATAACCTCAGTGCCGCATCATTTATACTGAGGATTTTAACCGCATCCAGACACCTGTATATCTCCTCAGGATGATCTCTGAAATAGCCTTCAATATCTTCTATACCTGATTTTCTTAAACTATCAAGATACTCTATCACCTCAGTGAGATCTTCTTCCATAAGCGCTACCGGAGTATTTTTGAATATTGTCCTGTATCTCTGCTCGTTGTATCTTAAGAGTTTTCTCCTCCTTATAGCCCTTATCCCGTAATCCACATCCTGTGATAGCTCTTTCAGAATATCATTCTCACTATCTGTAAGTTCCCTGTCTGTAATAACCCTGAGAGTGGTAGACCCTTCAGGTGTCTGATCAAAGAAGACATCTCTATATCTCCCGTATTCTTTCACGATCTTTAAGATTCTATCCTTAAGATCTTTTTCATCTTCAGCCTTTATAAGCTCCTGATTCCCCAGAGAGATCATCCTTAAAAGCCTGCCTGTTCTCTTAATCTCTGTTATATCAGTCAGGGAGCAGACAAACCTTTTTGTCCCCGGTATTACATCAACATTAAGTATTACATCTTTTATCCTTCCTGCCTTATCCCTTATCCTGGTCTCATAAACCTTTGGGGCAAGTCCAGGGTCCTTAATCCTGAGTTCTCTGTAGCTGGTCATCCTTTCCAGGTCTTCCCTGTATGGGATAAGTTCTGTCACGAGCTTCTTATTCTCAACCTCTTCTTTTTTGAAACCTGTGAGCTCTTCGAAGGCGCTGTTTACCGATATTATAAGAAAATCCTCTATAACAATGGTTGCTGCCCCGGTATTCTCAAATAGAGACAGGTCTGACGTCTCTTTATAAGCCATCCAGAGACTATCTCTTTCTGAGAGATTCTTCTCTATCCTATTTAACATATAATCAATATCGTCTTCTAGTATCTTTTCTGGAGATAGATATAGATAATTCTTGAATATCCTGTTATCTATAATGAGATACTGGTGGGATAGAATAAGAGGGAGGAATCTTGCGGTATTAAGCCTGTTTTTATCATAGAAACATATCCAGATGTGGCTATTTTTACAGATAGATTCTATCTCGATAGAAAGATTTGTAATATATTTAGCATCTGGAGGTTCATTGAAGACATCTATAACACTTATTATCCTGAAGGTATAAGGTTTTTTCTCTTCCAGGAATTTTACTATATCTTTTATAGAGAAGATCAGTCTCTCAGCTACTGTAAATGTATATATGTCATCTTTCTTTTCGATATCTTTTATTATCTCGCTGAATCTGTTTATATCATCTTTAAATCCAATAAAAAGTATCTTCTCATTTCTCTCTAGACTATCCTTTATAAGATTAACTAGACCGGATGTATATCCCTCATCACCTGAATAGATCCAGACGATATGGCTGCCAGGTTCCAGATTAAGATTATCCACTTCCATCAACTCCAGCTATATAATAGCCAGCCATCCTTAGCATACATACTCCTCCTCTTTTAAAGACCTCCATATATTCTTTATCGGGACAAATAAGATTTTATCATAAATATGGATATTCGGCAAAAATTATAATTTTAAAACTCTAAGAGATTTTTAAGCTTATTCTTATATTTCTCCAAGTATTCTGGTATAAACTTGAGTTAACAAATAATACAAGGAGGTACTAGGATGAAAAGAATAGCAGGAACTATCGGAATTCTTTTGATACTGACAGTATTTTTAAGTTTTACAGATGGAGGATATACAGGCGCACAGCAGGTATCAAGTTTATTGACTGAGGAGGAGGTAGACAGTTTATTACTGATGAGGGAAGAGGAAAAGCTGGCAAGAGATGTATATACAGTCTTATACCAGAAGTGGGGATTGAGAATATTCTCCAATATTGCAACGTCTGAGCAGAGGCATATGGATTCAGTAAAGGTACTGCTGGATAGATATGGCATCCAGGATCCGGTAAAGGATAACCAGACAGGTAAGTTTACCTCTCCTGAACTGGCAAAACTGTATGATGAGCTTGTTGAAAGGGGAACGAAGTCATTGCTAGATGCTCTGATTGTAGGAGCTAACATAGAAGAACTTGATATTAAAGATTTGATTGAATCTTCATCCAGGACGGATAAGGCGGACATAAAGATGGTCTACGATAATCTTAAGAGGGGTTCAGAGAGTCACCTGGAGGCTTTCATAAAGCAGATTACATTACGTGGCGGAAGTTATACATCGAAGTATATAACAGAGTAAAATATATTCCGGGCAGGGAGAGAGTATAGTCTCTCCCTGCTACTTTATCAGATTATTAATCTCTATAGAGGCTTACTGTACCTTTATCAATCTTTATCCATGTTCCCTGCTTATAATGTATGAGTTCATATTCTCCAATTAAGGTATCTCCGTCTCCAGTACATCCGTATCCATGGGAAAAATTCATCAGAAGTTGGTATCTCTCTCCAGTATATGCATTCAGATATATACCGGATGTTGCCAGGGCAATTGCGTTTAAAGCATTAGCAACATTGTTATCTGCCACGGTACCCTCTGCGATCATCTTTGCCTCAAATGGTCCTGTGCTTCCACCTATAATATCTGCAGGTAGAGGATTGGCCGGATAAGAAACAAAGATATAATTTATTACCACCACTCCGCCAACAAAATTATTAGCCACATCCTGAGTCAGATTAGTGATGGTAACCGTACCTGAGACATCTGATTTCAAACTGCTTGTCAGCGTACCACTCCAGTCACCGCTAAAATTTGGAGTGCTGCATCCTCCAATCGCCCCAAGGAGAAAGAACCCTGTAACTATCAGTAGAAAAAATTTCTTCTTCATCGTCACTCACCTCCTATCCTTTTACTGCCCCGCTAGTTAATCCCTGAATTATGAATCTCTGAAATATCAGTGCTATAAGTATGGGCGGTACAGAGGCTATCATCCCTGCTGCACACATGAGTCCATAATCAACAGTGAACCGCCCCATAAATTCTGCTATAGCCACCGGCATGGTTTTTGATGATAAGCTGCTGGTAAAGACTAACGCCATTAGAAACTCTCCCCAGGAAGAGATAAAGGTAAATATCCCTGTGGTAAAAAGGGCTGGTCCAGAAAGTGGTAAGACTATTTTAAATAGTACCTGGGAGGGAGAACATCCATCTATCAGTGCAGAATCCTCTATCTCTCTTGGAATCGTCTGGAAATACCCTCTCAGGATCCATATAGCCATAGGAAGCTGCAGAGCAGAGTATACAAGAATGAGCAAGAATTTGGTATCAAGTAGATGCACTCTGGATGCAATAACATAGAGGGATGTAATCAGGATGACCGGTGGAATCATCTGGGCAAAGAGCAGGGTAAAGATCACCCACTGTCCTGAAAGAACATTCAACCTCACTATGGCATAGGCAGCCAGAGACCCCAGGAAGACAGATATAAGTGCCACAATAATACTTATAAGGCTACTGTTAAAGAGACTCGCCCTGAATGTGGTGGTTGTTCCTATCTTTTCGAAAAAAATACTGTGATAGTAATCAAGATTTATCGATGATGGGAACCAGCGTGGAGGGACACGTGTCAGGTCTACCTCAGGTGATATACTTGTTTGAAATGTCCACCAGAGAGGAAGCAATGTCCATATCATTGCTAAAACTATAAGCACACCATCTGTAAAAGTTTTTATCTTACTATTACGCATTATGTCTCCTCCATCTGGAATAGTCTGGAATAGATAAACACAAGGACCAGAATAATAGCCAGGAGGATATATGACATAGCTGCTCCCTTACCAAACTGTAATGAATCAAATACTGTAGAATACATAAGATAACCTACAACCTGTGTGCTGCCTCCAGGTCCACCTGCTGTAAGGGCATAAACCAGGTCGAAGATCTTGAAGGTGGCTACAGTCTTGATTACTATCAGAATAAATGTCATCGGTTTTATAAGGGGGAAGGTAATCTTCGTGAACATCTGCCAGGGGGTAGCCCCATCAACCTCCGATGCCTCATAGAGCTCTTTTGGTATAGTCTGGAGGGCAGCCAGATACATAATAATAGCGAATGGGGTTCCTTCCCATATGTTGGCAAGAATC
>Ga0209508_1002007_pt1 | contig 14347 bp, 18 predicted proteins | sample AD_UKC129_MetaG_FD_184427 | JGI IMG/M metagenome (GOLD analysis project Ga0209508, IMG submission 184427) | Active sludge microbial communities of municipal wastewater-treating anaerobic digesters from Canada - AD_UKC129_MetaG (SPAdes) (version 2) | ecosystem: Engineered > Bioreactor > Anaerobic... | reverse complement strand
TATGATTATGTGATACCCGGAGACGTAATCGGGCCGCTATATTTTGAGTTTGTAGGCACAATTGGGGGATTGCCGATTTTGGGACGGGCTACCATAGACAGGAGGTGGATATAAGGTAATGGCTAAAAAGCGTGGGAAGATTGCAGACTTGCTTTCATGCGAAGCAAGTTTTTTATTTGCGAGCGGTGCGGTGGCGCTGCTACGATAGCACATCAATGTGGGCTAGGGGAATCTTTCCGAAAAATGAGTTCTAGCGCCCGACAAGGGGCGCTTTTTGTTTGGAGGCGAAGACAAAATGACCGTGCGACCTTTGCGCCCGTGTGCCTATCCGGGCTGTCCAAAGCTGGTACAGCCGCCCGCGCGCTACTGCGAACAGCACCGGCAGCATGAGCGGCAAAGTGCTCGACAGTACGATGCTGAACGAGGCACCGCGCACCAGCGCGGCTATGGAGCCAGGTGGCGCCGGGAACGGGCGATGCACCTGGCCCGGGAGCCGCTGTGCCGGGATTGCCTGGCCGAAGGGCGAGTGACGCCTGCGACGGAGGTTCACCACGAGCCGGACCGGAACGACCCGAACTACGAGCTCGTGAGCCTGTGCCGCCTGCACCACAACCGCCGGACGGCCCGGCAGGTGGCCGAGTGGCGGGCGGCGGGCACCCCCAGGGGGTAGGGGGGGGTCGAATCTCTGGCGTGGCCAGCCCCGGGACCGGCGGCGGGCCTCGTTTTTTCCGTGTACGAGTCTGGAGGTGTTCGCGATGGCTGGTAGAGGACCCGCGCCGAAGCCGGAGCATCTGCGGCAGAGACGCAACCGAAAATCGACTGCGGCGACCCTTGAGATGCCACCCGAAGGCGAGCGCCGGCGCGCCCCGACCCTTCCAAACCCGGACGGCCGAAAGTGGCACCGGCTCACCAGGGCGTGGTGGCGGCGGGTGTGGCAGTCGCCCATGGCCAGCGAGTACCTGCCAACGGACGTTGACGGGCTGGCCAGGCTGGCGGTGCTCGTAGACGATTATCACAAGGCCGACAACCCGAAGCTCCGCAAGGAGCTGTTGCAGGAGATACGACTGCAGGAAGCCCGCTTCGGCCTGTCGCCCGTCGACCGGGCCCGCCTGCATTGGGAGATCGCCAAGGGTGAGGAAGCCGAGCGAAAGCGGCCGCACCGCCCCGCGGAGGAAGCGCAGCAACAGCCCCCGGCTGGTGACCCGCGGGCGCTTCTGCGGGTGGTGAAGTAGTGTGGCGATGCTCATGGTGCCTGACGACGGCGATCAGTATTGGCCGACGCTTGGGCCGCAGGTGTGCGACTTCATTGAGCGCTACCTGGTCCACGGCCCTGGCGACCTGCGTGGTCAGCCGGTGCGGTTGGACGACGAGAAGCGGGCGCTCATTTACCGAATGTACGAGGTGTACCCGAAGGGCCACCCGCTGGCCGGCCGGCGCCGGTTCAAGCGGGTGTTCATTTGCTTGCCTAAAGGCGTCGGCAAGACTGAATTGGCCGCCTGGATCGCTGCCGTCGAGCTGCATCCCGAGGGCCCAGTTCGCACCGTGGGTTGGACGAAGAGCGGCGAACCGATTGGGGGTCCGGTCACGGACCCGTACATTCCGATGGTAGCCTACACGGAGGAGCAGAGCGACGAGTTGGCCTACGGTGCGCTGAAGACCATCTTGGAAGAGTCGCCGCTACGGGATGACTTCGACATCGGCCTTGAGCGCATTATGCGCCGCCGCGGCGACGGCAAGGCGGTATCGCTTGCGTCGGCACCAAGTGCTAGGGACGGTGCGCGGACGACGTTCCAAGTCGCCGATGAAGTGCATTGGTGGACGACGCCCCGGCTCCGCCAAGCCCATACCACGATGATGGCGAACCTGCCCAAACGCAAGGCCGCTGACGCCTGGGTCCTAGAGATTACGACGGCGCCAGAGCCTGGAGCTGGTTCCGTGGCGGAGGATGCCATCGAGTATGCCCGTGCCGTCGCTGATGGCCGGGTGAAGGATGCGAAGTTCTTTTTCTTCTGGCGTTATGCCGGCGACGGCCATGACCTGGAGACCGAGGAGGGGTTCCGGGCGGCCGTTATTGAGGCTTCGGGTGCAGCTGCCGCGTGGCGGGACATTGATGCCATTGTCGACCTCTGGCGCGACCCGACGGCGGACAAGCAATATTTCGAGCGCGTGTGGCTCAACCGGCTGGTGAGGAGTGGCAGGCAGGCGTTTGACATCGAGAAATGGCGCCTGCTGGCCCGGTCTGAGTCGCCTGTCAAAGACGGCGACCTTATCACCATCGGTTTCGACGGCGCCCAGTTCCACGACTCGACGGCGATTGTTTGCACCCACGTCGAGACGGGCTACCAGTGGCTGGCTGGCTTGTGGGAGTGTCCGTTTGGCCAGGAAGAGACATGGCAGGTGCCGGCTGAAGAGGTCGATGCCGTTATCGCCGACCTCTTTGAACGGTACGACGTGTGGCGCATGTATGCCGACCCGCCCTACTGGCAGTCCTGGGTGGCGGCCTGGGCGGGACGGTATGGCGAGCAGCGAGTCGTCGAGTGGTGGACGAACCGGCGCAAAGCGATGGCGTACGCGCTGGAGGCATTTGAGACCGCGATTAACGAGGGCGCGATTTCGCATAGTGGCGACCGGCGCCTGGAGCGGCACCTGGGCAATGCCAGGCGCAAGGATCTGCCGCAGAAGGCAGAGGACGGGCGGCCGCTTTGGCTGATCCAGAAGGAGCGGCCGGACAGCCCGCACAAGATTGACGCGGCAATGGCCGCCGTCCTAAGCTGGGAGGCCCGCCGGGACGCCATCGCCGCTGGCGTGTTGGAGTCCAGCAGATCAGTCTACGAGGAAAGGGGGCGGATTTTCATATGAAGTGGGAGGAACTGTTGCAGGAGCTCATGTTGGTCGCGGGATTCGCCTCCTTAGGCTATGGCCTCTGGATGGTACATCCGGCCGCGGCGTTGGTCGTTTGCGGTGCCCTGCTTATGTGGGCTGGCTATCCGAAGAGGAGGGCTGGCTAATGGGTGTCTTGACAAGGATTTTGGCCCAGTCGTACACCATGGAGGATTTCGACCGACAGGTCCTGTCCCGCATACGGGGCGGCCTGTCGCATGCCGGGGTCCAGGTTTCCGAGTCCACGGCCATGCGGCTCATCGACGTCTACGCCTGCGTTCGGGTTATCGCGGAGACCATGGGCAGCTTGCCGGTGTCGATCTACCGCCGGCGGCCAACAGGCGGGGCGGACAAGGTGCCTGACCATCCGGTGACTAGGCTCCTGACCATCGAGCCGAACCCGGACATGACGGGGCAGACGATGGTGGAGACGGTCACGGCCAACTGTGCCATTAGCGGCAATGGCTACGCCGTGATTACGCCCGACATGTCTGGCCGACCGGCGGATCTGTACCCGTACCAGTGGACGCAGGTCGAGCCAGAGCGGGACCCCGAGACAGAGCGGATCTGGTACCGGGTGACCACAGATGACGGGGAATGGATGCTCCTGCCGGCTGAACGGGTCCTGCACATCCCGGGCTTCTCGTTCGATGGGTTGAAAGGCCTTTCGCCAATCGCCCACGCTGCGGAGATGGTCGGAATCGGCCTAGCCACCCAGGAGTTCCTGGCTCGGTTCTACGGGCAGGGGATGAACGTAGGCGGCGTGCTGGAGCACCCCGGCAAACTGAGCGACAAAGCCCGGGCCAACCTGATCGCGGACTTGGAAGCCAAGGGCGCAGGGCTGGCCAACAGCTGGCGGCCGCTTGTACTCGAAGAGGGCATGAAATTCAACCGGATCCCTATGCCCCTACGGGACGCCCAGACGGTCGAGATGTTGAAGCTCACCCGGGACCAGATTGCGGCTCTGTTCCGGGTGCCGCCGCACATGATCGCCAATCTGGAGCGGGCCACGTTCAGCAACATCGAGCACCAGTCGCTGGAGTTCGTCAAGTACACCATGCTGCCGTGGATCGTCCGCTGGGAGCGGGAGATCAACCGCAAGCTGTTCACCCGGCGGGAGAAGGAGCAGGGGTACTACGTCAAGTTCAATGTGGAGGGCCTGCTCCGGGGGGACTATAAGAGCCGCCAGGAAGGGCTGGCCATCCAGCGGCAAAACGGCATTATCAACGCCGACGAATGGCGCGAACTCGAAGAAATGAACCCCATCCCCGATGGTAGTGGCAAGGTCTACCTCGTGAACGGCAACATGAGGCCAATCAGCGAGGTCGTCCGACCCGAGGGTTCAGGAGGTGAAAACGGCGCATGAGCAAGCGATTCTGGAAGATCCGGGCAGCCAAGGATAACCCCCGGGTCGGCGAGCTGTTGCTGTACGGTTCCATAAGCGAAGTGAGCTGGTTGGGCGATGAGGTGACGCCGCGCCAGTTCAAACAGGACCTTGACGCACTGGGCGACGTTGATGAGATCCGGGTCTACATTAACTCGCCAGGTGGCGACGTATTCGCCAGCCAGGCGATTTACACCATGCTCACTCGGCACTCGGCCACCGTCACCGTCTACGTGGATGGATTGGCGGCTTCCGGTGCCTCGCTTGTGGCCATGGCCGGCGATACCATCCGCATGCCGCGCAACGCGATGATGATGATTCACAACCCGTCGGCGTTGGTCTGGGGCGAGGCCAGGGACATGCGCCAGATGGCCGACGCCCTAGACAAGATCCGAGAGGCCATGGTGGAGGTATACAAGGCCAAGACCGGGCTCGACGAGGACCGCATCATCGAGTTGTTGGATGCCGAAACATGGATGGCGGCCGAAGAGGCCGTAGAGCTCGGCTTCGCCGACGAGGTCGAGGAGGCCAAGCAGGTGGCCGCGACCATCCAGGGTGACAAGGTGGTGATCAACGGCGTCGAGATGGACCTGTCGCGGTACAAGTTGCCGGACAGGATCCGCGACGCGTTGAGTGCAGCGTCACCGTTGTCCAACGGCCGCAAGAAGCCGGGCCCCGAAGCCCGGCACCCAACGGTGGTTCTAACGGGTGGCGCCCCCAAGCGGGCGCCACTCACACTTTACGAGCGCCGCGTGCGCATCAACAAGCACAAAGGAGGCTGGTAGACATGAAGACCTTGCAGGAACTCCTGCAGGAGCGCGCCGAGCTGGTGCAGGCGCAGGCGGCGCTAATTGACGCCGCCAAGGTCGAGAACCGGGACCTGACCGACGTGGAAGCGGCTCGGTTCGAGGAGTTGGAGCAGAAGATCGTGGCGCTGGACGGGGAGATCGAGAAGGCTCGTGTGCATGAGGATCGCGAGGCCAAGGTTCAGCAGCGGTTGGAAGGACTGAAGACCCTCGCCTTCCATGCCCCGCGTCCGGGTGCTGGCCGCCGGGAGAAGGACGACGGTGGTTTCGAGTCGCTGGGAGAGTTCATCGCTGCTGTCCGGTTTGGCGATCCCCGGGGCCGCGTTAAGGCCGAGATGCGGATGGACGTCGGCGAAAGCGGCGGGTATGCGGTACCCGAGCAATTCCGCGACGAACTGCTGCAGCTTACGCCTGAAGAGGCCGTGGTACGTCCGCGGGCTACGGTCATCCCGCCCGGTACGCCGCCTGACGCGAAGCTAACCATCCCCGCGCTGGACCATAGCCAGGGCATCTACGGCGGGGTGGCTGTGCAGTGGATCGGCGAGGGCGCGCAGAAGCCCGAAACCGACGCCAAGCTGGTCGAGATCGCCCTGGAGCCCCATGAGGTTGCGGCGCATGTTGTCGTCACGGACAAGTTGCTCCGCAACTGGCAGGCCGCCGGGACTGTCATCCGCAACCTGCTGCGGGGCGCCATTGCGTCTGCTGAGGACGTCGCCTTCCTGACCGGTGACGGCACCAGCAAGCCTCTGGGCGTACTGAATAGCGCGGGTGCCATCGCTGTCAATCGGGCGGCCGCCAACCAGATCCAGTATGTTGACATTGTCAACATGCTGGCCAAGCTGCTTCCCGACTCCCTTGGTCGGGCAGTGTGGGTTGCGAACCAGAGCGTCCTGCCCCAACTGATGCAGCTGAAGGACAACGCCGGAAACCTGATCTTCATCCGCGGCGACGCGACCAGTGGCATTGCAGATACGCTGGCTGGCCTGCCGATCCGCTGGACGGGCCGGACGCCGGCGCTTGGCCAGAAGGGCGACCTTATGCTGGTCGACTTCCAGTACTACCTCATCAAGGACGGCTCCGGGCCGTTCGTGGCTGCCAGCGAGCACGTCTACTTTCGGGAGAACAAGACCGTCATCAAGGTCTTCTGGAACGTCGACGGCAAGGGGTGGGTTGCTTCGCCGCTCACGCTGGAAGACGGCATCACCCAGGTGTCTCCCTACGTCGTGCTCGACGTGCCGGCCACCTAAGGGGGTGAAAAGCGATGAGGTATCGCTGCATCGCTGAGTTCGTGGACCTGAAGACGGGGGAGCGGGTACAGCCCGGCTCCTTCGTCTCGTTTGACGACCCGGAGCGGGCAGCTCGGCTGGTGGCGGCCGGCTGCATCGTGCTGGTCGAGAAGCCCACGGCGACCAACGAACCGGCGCCAGAACCGGCACCGAAGACAATCAAACAGCGCAAGGGGTGATGGGGATGCGAAAGATGCGGTGGGCGTTGCAGGAGCTCGAAGCGCCGACCGAGGAGCCTGTCACCCTCGCTGATGCCAAACTGCACCTTCGGGTCGACGGCGACGAAGAGAACACCTGGATCGAACGAGCCATTCGGGCCGCTAGGGAGTTCTGCGAGGAGACCCAACAGCGGGCCTACGTCTCCCGGCGGTTCCGCATGAGCCTGGAGAGGTGGCCCTGCGGACGGATCATCGTCCTGCCCAAGCCGCCGCTTCAGTCGGTTGAGGTTATCACGTACATCCTGGCCGACGGCACGGTGGAGACGCTGGGCCCGAGCCAGTACGTCGTCGACGCCGCGTCGGAGCCCGGGACCATTTACTTGGCGCCCGGCGCTTCCTGGCCCGCTGGTCAGCTGGCGCCAGGGATGCCGATCCGTGTCGAGTTTACGGCGGGCTATGGAGCGGCTGCAGCCGTGCCGGAGCGAGTCAAGCAGGCTATCCTGCTCTTGGTCGGCCATTGGTACGAGAACCGGGAGACGGTGCTGGTCGGGAGCATCAGCCGGTCGCTGGAGTTCGCCGTCGAGGCCCTGCTTTGGCAAGACCGATTCTGGTACTCGGGGCCGGAGGGATGACCGATGGCTGCGGGACGACTCCGGCACCGGGTTGAAATTGGCCGCTACGTTGAGGGCCGCAACGAATGGGGCGATCCGCTCCCCCCTACTTGGCAGACTGTCGCGACCGTGTGGGCTGCTGTCGAGGCTTTGACAGGCCGGCTTTTCTTTGAGGCCCGGCAGACGGCGGAGCAGAGTGATCACAAAGTCACCATCCGGTGGCGCCGGGGGATCGAGCCTGGCATGATCGCGCGGCACGACGGCCGGGAGTTCGTGATTCAGGCCGTGCTGGACCGGGAGGGCACCCGTCGCTGGTTACAGCTCATCTGCCGGGAGGTGAAGCCAGCGTGAGGCTGACTATTCGCACTAAGGGCCTGGAAGAAATCCGGCAGGCCCTCAACATGCTGCCCCGCGAGGTGGCCGGTGAGCACCTGCGTGAGGTTGCCCTGACGGGCGCCGAGGTGATCCGGGCCGAGGCGAAGCAGAACGCTCTTCAGCACAAGCGGACCGGTACTCTTGCCGGCGACATCCACAAGGAAGTAGCTCAGGAGACCCTTGGCACCCGTGTGGTCGTGCGCATCGGCCCTGGGCGCAAGGGCTGGTACGGACGGCTGCTCGAGTACGGTCACGACATCGTGCGTGGGACGCGGAAAGCGACGAGGCGGGTGATCGGCCACGTTCCTCCATATCCCTGGCTGCGACCCGCCTTAGATGCCAAGCGACGAGAGGCGCAAGACGTGATGGCCCAAGAGTTTCGACGGAGGCTTGAAAAGGTATGGCGGAGATGGCGATAACCCCGAGACAGGCGATATATGCACACCTAAAGGGCGATGCCAATGTCTATGCTCTCGTCGGCTCTCGCATTTACCACGTGACGCCGCCGCTGGACTCCACATATCCGCTGATCGTGCTCAACACCATCAGTAATGTGGACCGACGCGACCTCGTCGGCGTTGCGTACAGGGAGACCCGGTTGCAGGTCACCGCGATGGCTTCCTCTCTTGCCGAAGCAGAGAAGATAGCACTTGCGGTTCGCGATAGTCTTGAAGGCTTTACCGGCCCCATGGCCGGCGCGTTGACGGTTATCGGCTGCAGGGTAGTGTCGTACATGCCTATCTACCAAGAGGAGACCGGGCAGACGCACTACCATGTGGATGTCATCGTTACTCACGATGCCTAAAGGAGTGGTGAAGAATGGCTGAAATCCTTGGTTTGAAGAGCGTCTTCCAGAGAGAGGGTGCCACCCCGGAAACCTACGAGACGGTGGCCCAGGTGGCCTCGATCCAGCCCCCGCAGCCCGAACGGGAGGCGGTGGAGGTCGAGGACCTCGATCCAGCCGACGGCATCAAGAAGAAGCTGCCTGGCGTCATTGATGTGGGTGAAGTGACCGTCACGCTGAACTTCGACCCAGCCGAGGACGGGCACACGGCGCTGGAGAGTGACTTTTACAGCGGCGCAACCAAGAACTACCGCATCAAGCTGCCGAACGGCCAGGGCTGGACTTTCCCAGCCTTCATCAGCGGTTGGGCACCGCAGGAGCTCACCGAAGGTGACGTGATCCAGGTCGAAGTTACGCTGACTGTGACCGGGAAACCGACCTTTGGTCAGATAACGGCGTGATAGGAGTGGTAACATGGGTAAACTGCTGACGCGTGACGACATCCTGAATGCGCAGGACCTGCCCACGGAGCGGGTGGCTGTCCCGGAATGGAGCGGAGAGGTGATCGTCCGGGGCCTCACTGCGGCGGAGCGCGATGCTTTTGAACAGAGCATCGTCGAGACCCGTGGCAAGAATACCCGGATGAACCTCAAGAACATCCGGGCAAAGCTGGTAGCTATGACGGTTGTAGACGAGCAGGGCAATCGGATTTTCAGTGATGAGGATGCAGAACTGCTCGGAAAGAAGTCGGCCGCGGCCCTGGACCGGATCTTCAGTGTTGCTCAGCGACTATCCGGCCTGCGACCTGAGGACGTGGAAGAACTTGTGGGAAACTGAGGCAGAACCCAACCCGGCGCTTTGTCTTTCGACTGGCGCTGGCGTTGGGAATGACGGTCGGAGAGCTCCTGGCTCGCATCAGCAGCCGGGAGCTCTCTGAGTGGATGGCGTTCTTTAGCCTGGAGCCCTGGGGGACTGAGGTGGAAGACTGGCGGGCCGGGTTGGTGGCGGCGACCATCGCCAACGCCAACCGGGACCCGAAGCGCCGGCGCAAGCCCTACGAGCCCCAGGACTTCATGCCCAGGCGGGACCGGCCGCCGAAACTGGAGCAGACCTGGGAAGAGCAGGCCCGCATCCTGGAGATGTGGGCCCGGGCGTTCGAGGCGAAATATGGTCAAGGATAGCGTGCTAGCAACTTGTTGCCCTGGCCGAAGACTGCGACTTCGGTGACGCCGTTGTTTGATACGTTTGCGTAGATTTTTCGGCAGATGTCCTGGGCAAAGCGCTCTCCTTCTGCATCAGGATACAGATCCGTGTACACATTTAACCGTCCACCGCCGGGCGCGGTGAACTTCTGGACCGGGGAATACCATGTGGTACCTGCGAAATTCTGGTCGAGATAGTCCCTGATCTTCGCAACATCGAACGTCGGTGTCGAGGCCCTATTGCAGCTTTCAACGATGCTTACGAGGACGAACAAACAGAAAAGGCCCATACCGACTTTGAGCAGGCGTTTCACTGCTCACTCCTCCTTCTTTTGGATATTTGCAATCTAATCTGATGATACGTCGAGGTGAGACAATTGGCAACGGTTGCCTCCTTCAATGTTGCCTTGGTGGCGTCCACGGGACGTTTCGTGGGGGCTGTTTCCCGCGCCGAGCGACAATGGAACCAGTTTGCCCGTTCGGTGCAGCGGGGCGCGAAACAGCTTCCGGAGGCGATCCGGGCGGCGACCCCTGCGTCGCTGACGCTCGGGCGCTACGTGGCCAGGTTTGGCGCGGTGGCGGCAGCTGCCTTCTCAGCGGCAAGCATTTGGGGGGTCCGACTTGCCTCGCAATTCGAGCAGACAAGGATGGCTATGGCCACGATGCTCGGGAGTGTGGAGGAGGCCGACCGCTTTCTTAAAGACCTCGAAAAGCGGGCTCGCCGGACCCCGTTCGGGTTCCAGCAACTTGTCGAAATGTCGCGCCAGATGCTCGCTTGGGGATTCGCGCGCGAGGAGATCGAGCAAATGCTTGACCCGATTGGCGATTTTGTTGCTGCGATGGGCGGTGGTGCGGAGACGATAGACCGTGTTGTCCGCGCTCTCGGCCAAATTCGCGCGCGCGGGAAGCTAGCGAGCCAGGAAATGTTGCAGCTGACTGAGGCAGGCGTACCCGCTTGGGCGTTGCTCGCTAAGTCAATCGGAGTCAGCATTCCCGAGGCCATGGAACGTGTCAGTAGGGGCACGATCTCCTCTACAACAGCCATTCAAGCGATCATTGAGGGCCTCGCCGAAGACCCGCGATTCGCTGGCGCAATGGAGCGGCAGGCACGCACAATCCTCGGGCAGTGGGAACAGGTCAAGGACGGCATCACGACCATTATTCGGGGCATCGGAGAGGACATCATCAAGATTACCAACCTGGGTTCAGCCATGCGATGGCTGAATGAGACTATCGGTCGCTTTGCGGACCTGGTAAGTGATAAGGGCTTCTTTAATGCACTCAGGGAAGCCTTCCCGCCTTGGCTACCGCCTGTAATCATCGGCATAGCCGGTGCCATTGCTGGAGGCCTGGTTCCGGTCATCGTCGCTTTGCTTCTTCCGGCGCTAAAGAAACTACGCGCGTCTATAGCAGCGACAGGTTTGGCGCTATGGAAATGGATGCTGGCTGGTGCTGCCGTCGCCGTCGTTGCCTACCTGCTCGCTCGGTACTGGGGACACCTCGGCGACGTGGCACGTGCCGTCTGGTCGGCCATCGGAGCTGCAGCCCTTTATGGCGCGTCCCTTGTGGTGAGAGGTATCGGCCTCATTCTTGCTGGAATCGGCGTGATTATACCTGCCTTCCGGGGTGTTGCCAATTCGGTACTTGGCTTGGCCGATTCGCTGAAGTCGTCCGCATCCGGTCTCTGGGCCTCGGCGCGGTCATCGCTGGCCGCGGCCAACGAGGCGGCCAAAACCCAGGAAGATATGGCCAAGTCCGGGGAAAACGCGGCCGGGGCCCAGAATGAGCTCGAAAAGGCGATGAAAAGTGCAGGCAAGGCTGCGAACAAGACGCTGATGCCGTTTGATGAAATCCACACCATGCAGACCGCAATGGCTTCGTCACCTGCCGCAGATTTGGGCGATCTTGGTGTCCCGGCCATTGAGGCGCCCCAGGTTGTGGCCCCTGGCATAGGCGGCATTGGTGACATTGCGGTCGGCGTCAGCGACCAGCTCTCCAAAGCCGCCAAAACCGCAGGCAAAGCCTGGGATACGCTGAAGCAAAAAATGGAGCCTGTAAATAAAGTCATTCAGTGGATTAAAGATAACTGGCCTACCATTGGCCCGATCATAGAAAACATAGCGAGCATTATCATGGTGCTGCTGGTCCCGGCCCTCATTAAGAGCGGCACTCAGGCCATGATCGCCGCCGGAAAGCATGTTCTAGCCTGGACAATGAAAGGCGCTGCAGCGCTGGCCAAAGGGGCGATTATCGTCGGACAACTCATGCTTATAATCGCAAAATGGGCTTGGGCCGGCATCCAGGCACTGATTCACGCCGGCAAGATCGTCCTGGCCTGGGCCATGCAGGGCTGGGCGGCCGTGGCCCAGGGTGCCGTAATGATCGGCCAATTCGTTTTGATCATAGCCAAGTGGGCCTGGGCCGGAGCGCAAGCCCTGATCCATGCGGCTAAGATGGCCGCGGCCTGGGTCGTTGCGCTGGGCCCTGTAGCCTGGATAACGGCGGCCGTCATTGCCCTGGCGGTGCTTATAATTGCGAAATGGGACTGGATCAAGGAAAAGACCACGGCTATATGGGCGGCGGTCACCAAATGGTTATCGGATAAGTGGGACAGCATCAAAACGAAGGCCACAAATATATTTAACACCATAAAGAACAGCATCATCAACGCTTTCGACAGCGTAAAAACAAGGATCACCACTATTTGGAGCAACATCTGGGACACCATTAGGAGCTTCATCAACAAGATTATCGACGGCATGAACTCCATGATTCGTGGCATGAATCGCCTTAAATGGGACGTGCCCGATTGGGTGCCGCTTATCGGTGGCAAGAAGTGGGGTATCAGTATCCCGCTGATCCCGAAACTTGCTACTGGAACGAACTACGTTCCCCGGGACATGCTGGCCTACCTGCACCGTGGTGAGGCAGTTATTCCTAAAGAATACAACCCGGCGGCCGTGGCCGGGGCGGGTGGCGGCAACGCCGTTGACAGGCTGGCGAAAACTATAGCCAGGGCGTTGCGGGAAGCGGCAACATCCGGCAGCGAGCAGGAAGGCCCGTTCATTCTCCAGGTTAACATCGGCGGCAACAAGGTTCTGGAGGAAATAATCGAAGCCGCCAGGCGTAAAAATGCCAAAGCCGGCCGGACTGTCGTGCAGGTGGGGGTGTAAGCTGTGAGTGTAAACGTACCAATTAGATCCGTCACCCCGGCGAATGCGTATGGCGTGGCCACCGGCTCTCCGGTAACTGACTTGCCCTCACTTGCCAAGTCTGACTGGTCCAAACAGGATTTGTCCGCTGACGGCGCCGGGCGTGCGGAGTCTGGTCGGATGCTCAAGAAGCGGATCGCAAAATTGGACCGGCTGGATCTTGAGTGGAGCTACATTACCCGTTCCGAAGCGGCCACCGTCCTTCAAGCTTTTGACAGCGAGTATATTCTGGTGGAATACTTAGATGCAAAATCCGGGACCTGGGTCACTAAGCACTTTTACACTGGCGATATGACGGCCACCGGTTGGACCCCGCACCTTGACCGCTGGGCTAAAGTAAGTCTGGCGATCATCAGGGCGACGCCGGATCCGGGTTGAGGCAAGGGTAGGTGATAAGTTATGCAAAATCTAAGCAGTAATCAAAAACAGCATCTCTACGAGGGCGGCCATGTCGGCGTGACTATCACCGGCGAGACTCTCGACGGCGACCCGATCGTGTTGACCGAGGACGACATTATCGAGGGCTCATTTTCTATCGAGCGCAACTGGGTGTCCGGCTCTACAATAGAGATTGGCTGTGCAGAGACCAGCGAACTAGTGTTCGAGCTTGACAACTTTGATGGCCAGTGGAGCGGTCTGCGCTGGGAAGGCGCGCGGCTTACGGTGGTACTGGACATTGCCGGCGAACCGCTGCAGGCCGGGGTCTTTACCGTTGACGAACCTCCCAGGAAGCTCACCACCATGCAGATCCGCGCGCTGGATGACATGGCGCGGTTTAATCGGCCGTACGCTCCGGGCATCCCTTATCCGGCGACCCTAAAGCAGATCCTGATGGACTGCTGCAGCCAGTGCGGCGTGACACTTTACACCCTTGAGTTTGATAACGGCGATTATGTTGTAGCGCAGCGGCCCGAGGGCGACGACATTACATTTCACCACGTTGTGGCCTGGGTGGCAGAACTGGCGGGCTGTAATGCCTGGATTGATGAGCTGGCGCGGTTGCGGCTGTCCTGGTACGGAGAGAGCCAGGCTGGAGACTTGGAAATCGGCCCGGATGACCGCTTTTCTTACGAAGTGGCTGAAGCGGATATCGAAATTACCGGCATCATCTACCGGACTGATGAGGTGGACTACCTTATTGGGGACGATAGATATGCGCTGATAATCGAGGACAACCCGCTGCTGCAGGATAATCATGAGGCGGTTTTGAACGTCCTGTTTGACAGGCTGGGCGGGTTCAAATACCGGCCCTTTAGGTTTGAGGTTTTGTTTTATCCTCATTTATGGCCGGGGGATAAAATCACGAAGCTGATTGAGCCTGACGGAAGCGAGATTTCCAGCATCATCACGAATCACCTGCTCAAGCTGAACGCAAACGGCACCCTCGAGGCCCGGGGCGAGACTGAGACCGTCCGAGGCTACGCTACCGGTGCGCCGTTTACGCCGTCACAAAAGCGGGTTTTACAGGCCGTGGCGAAGATTGAAGCGGCCCGGCAAACGTCGGCCCTAGAGCAGGCTGTGTTGCAGCTGAATGAGCTGATGACAAATTCCTTGGGATTTTACTCGACGACCGTGGAGCAGGCCGGCGGCGGCAAAGTCGTTTACACCCATGACCGGCCTCAGCTTGAGGAGAGTCAGGTCATCTGGAC
>Ga0209508_1002004_pt1 | contig 14380 bp, 13 predicted proteins | sample AD_UKC129_MetaG_FD_184427 | JGI IMG/M metagenome (GOLD analysis project Ga0209508, IMG submission 184427) | Active sludge microbial communities of municipal wastewater-treating anaerobic digesters from Canada - AD_UKC129_MetaG (SPAdes) (version 2) | ecosystem: Engineered > Bioreactor > Anaerobic... | reverse complement strand
GTGAGAGTACACCTAGGGTTCCACCTGTTTCTGGGTTCGGTCTAAGCGAGGCAAGCGGTAACGCAACACCCTTGGGAGAAAAGCCCGAGGAAGGAGTCTCACTGCTCCTTCCTTCGGGCTTTTGTATTTATCGTTAGTTCTTCCTTCAGAGTTTTATAAAGAGGATTTGAAACCCTTGTTATGCTTGGAGAGCGGATTGTTTTACGGCCGTATCTGCTAACAATTATCCGAGAGTGGTCAAGGATCCAGTGGCGGATAATCAGAGACGATACACTGACTTGATTAAATAGGTATCTTGAAAAAGAAAATGAAGAAAAGGGGTGTTGTCATGAGGAATTGTTTGCTCAAAGAATGAAGTATGTTCATCCCTCGTTTATCCGGGAGATTTTAAAAGTTACCGAGAATCCGAGGTGATTTCATTTGCCGGAGGCTTGCCTAATCCTCGTTACTTCCCGGTTGAGCAGGTAACGGAAGCGGCTGTTAAAGTATGGAGGGATCATGGAGCCTGTGCTCTCCAATACAGCACTACTGAAGGGTATCTGCCACTTCGTCAATATATCGCTGACCGTTACCGAAAACGGTCCGGAATGAACGTCGATACGGCAGAGATTTTAATCACCAATGGTTCTCAGCAGGCGCTGGATTTGCTAGGCAAGGTATTTATCAATGAATGCGATCCGATAGTATTAGAACGTCCCGCTTACTTAGGCGCAATTCAGGCCTTCGGTATTTTCCAGCCGGAGTATCGGACGGTTCATTTGGAAGGGGATGGCGTGAATACATGGCAGCTCGAGGAAGAATTATCCCGGGGCGATGTTAAGCTTTTTTATACGGTATCTACCTTTCAAAACCCTTCCGGGATATCTTATTCCGCGGAGAAACGAGAAAAAGTGGCTGAGATTTTAGAAAGGTATGATACGATTTTGATTGAAGATGATCCGTATGGCGAATTGCTGTTCATGGGGGAGGAGATTCGGCCCCTATGCAGCTATCGCCGTAAGAATGCTGTTTTGCTTGGTACCTTTTCCAAGATTGTTGCTCCGGGTCTTCGTTTAGACTGGATTTACGCACCGCCGGAGATTATGGAGAAGTTAATCATTGCCAAACAGGGAGCTGACCTGCATTCCAATATTTTGGTACAACGTATTGTCTATCAGCACCTTCAGGATCAGGATCTGGATCAGCATATCCGGACCGTGAGAGCAGTATATAATCGCCAACGGGATCTCATGGTGGAGATGCTGGAACGGTACTGTCCAGCTGAGGTGCAGTTTACCCGGCCGGAAGGCGGGATGTTTCTCTGGGTGACCCTGCCCGAAGGGATGTCGGCGTTGACGCTGTTCGAAGAAGCCATCAAGGAAAATGTGGCCTTTGTCCCGGAAAGTGCTTTTCACGTTGATGGCAGCGGAGATAATACCTTCCGATTAAACTTCTCTAATGCAGATGAAGCGATGATTGAAGAAGGAATACAACGATTGGCCAGAGTGTTGTACCGGAGGATCGAGAAAGGGTGATCATGATGGTAGGTAAGGAATATCCCATACTTGAATACGATCCGTCGGTTAAAGCTGTCATTGAACCTTTTCATAGTTTTCAGCGGATGGACATTCCTGAACATTGCATTATTTGCTTTTTTAAGGAAGTCATCGATAAAATCGTTGCCGAACGGGAAGTTCGACTGGTCACGGAAATCGGGTCTGAAATGGGGAAACATCCTGTTGTCTTGAGCTTTGATTCGGGTTGAGATTTATTGTAGAATAACCTGTCGAAAAAAACCGGATATTGTTAGCTGGGGAGAGATGATATTGAAAGTGAACGGTGTGAAAAATTATCAACATATCTTGTTTGACCTCGATGGTACGTTAACAGATCCCGGGGAAGGAATTATTCGTTCCATTCAATATGCTTTGGCTAAAATGGGTATTGAAGAACCGGACCCGATGCGGCTTCGGGCCTTTATCGGGCCGCCTTTGAAAGAATCTTTCGAACGCTATTATGCATTGAAAAGCGATGATGCTTGGCGAGCGGTGGAATATTACCGGGAATATTTCAGAGAAAAGGGAATGTTTGAAAATTATGTGTATTCTGGAATACCGGAACTGCTCTTTCGACTTAAAGACCAACATAAGAAATTGTGGGTGGCGACGTCAAAGCCGACCGAATTTTCAGAACAGATTTTACGCCATTTTCAGTTGGACGGTTTTTTTGAAGCGATTATCGGAAGCAATTTGGACGGAAGCCGGGTGGAAAAAGGGGAAGTCATTGCTTATTTGCTGGAGCAATTTCCGGAGATATCGCCTGAGTCCGCTGTGATGGTGGGGGATCGGAAACATGATATTTTAGGTGCCCGAGCCAATGGAATGGATGCCATTGGCGTCGGTTATGGTTATGGATCCCGCGCGGAACTTGAAGCGGTCAGGCCCATGGCAATTGCTGTGGATGCCGAGGATTTGATGAAATTATTGTTAAAAACACCAAAGGGTTCCATGCGGATGAAATAATAAGCAGGAAATTTACGGAATTTGGCGAAAAAAATCCCCAGAAGCATTTCGTTGGCATGGGGGCGATCGGATGTTAAAAAAACTGGTTCTGAGTTTGGCGATTATCGGTTGTTTAGCCGTTTCGGCAGTTGCCAAAGGAGAATTTGAGGGACGGGTATTTACGGAAACACCACGTATGGTGATTGAGAAAGCCTGGTTGCCTGGAACGCTGAAAATCAGCCCGAATGGGGCCAATATCGGAATGATTGTACAGGATGAGTCAGGTAAATCGGTGGTGGTCAACGGGATCCGTCAGAAGAAATATGAAGATATTTTGGATGATACGATTTACTTCACGCCTGACAGTCAACATATCCTGTATATCGCCAAACGGAATGCCCAGTTCTTTTTGGTATATGACGGGGTTGAACATACCCCTTATCCGGAGATTAAAAAGAAATCTTTGGTTTTCAGTCCTGACGGCGCCCATTTTGCCTATGTGGCCAAAACGGGCGATCAGTGGCGGGTGGTTCAGGACAAAACTGAACATCCGCTCTATGATGATATCAATGTGATGACTTTAAAATTCAGTCCGGACGGAAAACGGCTGGTCTACGCTGCCCAACAAAACGAGGCTTGGTTTTTGGTGGAGGACGGTCGGCCGGGGAAATCCTATGACGGTATTCGGAACGTGGTGTTTAGTCCGGACGGTCAACGTCTTGCTGTATTGGTTCGGGATGGCAGTCAGTTCCTGGTTGTGGTGAACGAAAAAGAAACATCCAAATATGAGTTCATTAGGCCCAATAGTTTGTGCTTCAGTCCGGACAGTTCGCGGTTAGGGTTTATTGCCCAGACGGGAGATTATCAATACGCGGTTATCGACGACATTGAATCGAAAAAATATCTTAAAGTCGGTAATCAGGGTATTGTTTTCAGTCAAACCGGCCATCGCTACGGTTATACGGCCTTAACGGAAAAGGGCTGGGTAGTGGTTGTCGATGGAAAGGAGACCGGGCCGTATGACGCGGTATTGGAGCATTCTCCCGTATTCAGCCCCAACGGGGAAAGAGTTGCCTATGCTGCAAAGGTTGGCAACCATTGGATCGTGTTCGTTGACGGGAAACATTCCGAGAAATACGAGGCAGTTGGTGAGGGCACCATTATCTTTAGTCCGGATAGTCGAAAATTTGCCTATGTGGCACGGAAAAGCGGCAAATGGATGGTTCCGGTAAATCATGTATCCGGCCGTTTATATGATGCCATTGGCCGGGATAGTTTGGCTTTTAATAACCGGGGTGATGTTGTTTACAGTGCATGTCGCGGCAAACAATGGTTTGTAGTGTTTAACGGTTCGGAAGGACGGGCTTATGATCAGATTATTACCGGATATGGCGGACGGATTTTAGGGGATGCCGGCTTTGGTTATCAGGCTGTCGCAGGGACGACGGTTTACTATATTGCTGAAAGGCTACCCAACCGGATCTTGGGGGATTCCCGGGAAATCACCATAAGTTCAAGCGCTTTACAAAGAGGGCAAATCTATCGTTTTACCTTCAATCCTCCCAACGGAAAACGTTTGAGACAAATCGAACGGCAAACGGTAACGGTTTCAGCGGTTAATGAGTCGATGAAAGTGCTGGAACGGGAAGTGATTTGGGATACATCTTTTACCAAAAATCAGAATAATTACTTAGTGAAACAGCAATTTGTTTCTGTGCGGGAGTTTCTGCGAGGGGAAGAGGTTGATCGTAGACAATTCAATCGTCAATTGCAGAATACGGAGATTCGGTATTTCACTGATTCAACCGGACGGTTGCGTGATTTCGAGATTCAGGGAGATTTTGAAATATTGATGAAAGATTTTCAAGGAGCCACACTCACGCCAGCCCAAATTAAGCAGATGTTTTATCAACAATGGGAGAACAGGATGAAACGGTTTTCAGGAAAAACCTTTAAAATCGGGGATTCTTGGGATTTTGGGCGGGTAACTTGGCACCTCCCTAATGGGAAGAATGTAATACTTCAGATCAGGATGGTGGCAACGGATGAGGTGAGAGTCAGCGGTGCCCAGTGTGTAAAGCTGGACTATGACATTGACTTTGATTCGTATGAGGTTCAACGATTTATTAACGATGAACTGGCCAAGATGGATGCTTTGGGTTCCAGTTTTAAGGTCAAATCGTTCACGATTTTAGGTTACGAGTTGATAGATCCCAGTACCATGTTGAGTTATGGATCGAAAGTGATCTTTACGGTTAAACTTGCCCTTGACTTGCCTAATGTTGGTCAACAGGAAGCGTTGATGATCATGGAGTATGAACAGCAGGTTAATCCTTTGAATTAAAAGTTCAGGCTGATTTGTTAACTTGGGGGAGGCTTTTCACGAAACTGTGAAAAGCCTCATAATTTCCTTGATAATCACTACGAATTTCACAGGTGTTCCGATGAATAAGATGATCGGTGATTAAAAAGGTTTTGATGCCAAGTTTTCCGGCGATCAGATCTTCTTGAACATCATTGCCAACCATCAGGCACTGGCTGGGCTCTTTGTTGATATGAGTCAATATTTCCTGATAAAACAGGAGCTGGGGCTTACAGTAATGATTTCGCTCATAGGAGGTAATATACGAGAAATCTTCGGGTGACAGTCCCGCCCAACGTATGCGATGATCGATGGCTTTTTTGGGGAATAAGGGATTGGTGGCGATAACCAGGGTATATCCTTTCGCCTTCAATATGTTAATGCTGTCGAGTATATAGGGAGATTGACTGACGGTTTTTTGGGCGTTGATAAATCCTTCATCGTAAAATTGGTTAAAGCGTTCTTGATAAACTGGAAGAAGGTCTTCTCCGACCAATTGCCCAAAATGTTCCATAAAAGTTTGTTCATTGGTTTTGGGTTCTGTGTTTTGGATCATACTACGCGTTGCTGCCCAAATATATTTGACTAAGGTTTCGGGATCGATCAAGTCTTGAAAAGCATATCCCATTTCTTTAAAATAAATATTGGAAAAACTATCCAAATCAAGAGGAAGCAAGGTTCCGTCCAAATCAAATAAAACAGTATCGATCATTTTTTGACCCCGTTATTTCATAAAGTATTTGAAATTCTAATATCAGATATTATAGCGGTAGTTATCGGAGAAGTAAAGTTATGAAATTTGGGGGATAATAATGAACGATGCTTAAATAATGACGTTTGGAGGTGAACCATGAGAGAATTCCATATTGGCCGGCGGGTAATCAATCAACACCAACCTTGTTATATCATTGCAGAGCTGGGACTGAATCATAATGGAAAAGAAGGTTTGGCTATAAAATTGGTGGAAGAGGCTTGTAAAGCCGGTGTTGATGCCATCAAAGTTTCCCGTTTTGATACCCATAAATTACTTTCGATGGAGGATACCTACGTCTGTGAGGATGACACCTGTCATAATGACCAACATGATGAAGAGTTCCATCAGGATTTTGAGTTGTCCTATGAGACCCTGACCAAGATCGCCAATCTTTGTCGGCGATTAGGGATTGACTTTTTATCAACGCCTTTTGATGAAGAAAATGTGGACTTTTTGGTTCAGAGCGGGATTCCGGCCATTAAGATCGCTTCCGGAGATTTGACCAATGATCCTTTTTTAAAATACATTGCTAAGCAAAAAAGATCAGTGATTTTATCAACCGGTATGTCCAGTTTGGATGAGATTAAACATGCCGTGGCGGTTCTTCAGGAAAATGGCTGTGAGGAGCTGGCATTGCTTCATTGTGTGACCAACTACCCGGCTAAACTGGAAGAGCTCAATCTGCGGGTTATTCCTGCATTGGGCAGAGAGTTTCAGATACCTATCGGTTTTTCCGACCATACCGTCGGAGGAGCGGTTGCTCCGTTGGCTGTGGCAGCCGGAGCGTGTATCATTGAGAAGCATTTTACGCTAAATAAAGAGCTTCCCGGTCCAGATCACCGGTTTTCCCTGGATCCATATGAGATGGGGCAGATGGTTCGGGATATCCGCCGGGTAGAGTTGATGCTGGGTGTGGAACGGAAAGACCCGACACCGGCTGAACTGGCCTATCGAAAATTTGGCCGACGCAGTATTGTTGCTCGGGTTCCGATTGATGCCAATACGGTGATTACTGAAGATATGCTGATGATGAAACGTCCGGGGACTGGGATTTCACCGCGGGATCTTTATAAAGTTCTGGGACGTAAAGCGAAACGAAATATTGCCGCCAACGAAATACTTACATGGGATAAACTTCAATAGCTGGATGCGGCTTTACAGAAATCCATCTTTTGTGGGATGGAGTTTTTTCTTTTGTTTGACTTTAGATAGTCCCTATGCTATAGTGTTCTTGTGGTTTGCCTTGGTAGTACAACTTCGTTTCGAATGTTGTAAGCTGAAGAAAATCCACGAGATTTTTCTTAGGAGGAATGTTTTAATGCAAGGTAAGGTAAAATGGTTTAATGCGGAAAAGGGTTATGGGTTTATTGAAAGAGAAGGCGGTAAGGATGTATTCGTTCACTTTTCCGCGATTGAAATGGATGGCTTCAAAACTTTAGAAGAAGGCCAACTGGTTGAGTTCGACATCGTAGAAGGTGACCGCGGTCCTCAAGCTGCTAGAGTTACTTTAGCTTAATATCAATTATTTTAATATAACCGATAACTATCCCCGGTCTTTTGACCGGGGTTTTCTGATTTGTATATTTAAAAATATGATCCGGAGCGGATCTTTTCGATAAAAAACGGAGATACTGGATTTGGATATAGAAATGTAAGAGGATGGTTGAATGGCGGATTTCGATGTAATTGCTACAGCAACGTTTGGTCTGGAAAAAGTAGTGGCCCGTGAGGTCGAGGCTTTAGGTTATGGCCCGGTACATGTTGAAAACTCCAGGGTGGTATTTCGAGCTGACGAATCGGCCATTGCCCGGTGTAATTTGTGGCTGCGTAGTGCAGATCGGGTTTTGATTCGGATGGGCGAGTTTAAGGCGTTATCTTTTGAGGAATTGTTTGAACAAACCAAAGCTTTGCCTTGGGAAAGGTGGTTGGAGGCTGATGCCTGCTTTCCGGTGGAAGGTAAATCAGTGAAATCCAAACTCTTTAGTGTTTCGGATTGTCAAGCCATTGTGAAAAAAGCCATTGTTGAACGGTTAAAGCAATTTTACAAGAAACAGTGGTTTGAGGAAACCGGCCCCAAATATACGATTGAAGTGGCGTTATTAAAAGATGTGGCTACTCTGACATTGGATACCAGCGGAGCAGGGCTTCATAAACGGGGATACCGGAAATTGTCGAGTCAGGCCCCCTTAAAAGAGACTTTGGCTGCAGCGATGATCCAGCTGAGTTATTGGAATCCGGACCGGGTATTGATTGATCCCTTTTGCGGGTCCGGGACGATTCCGATTGAGGCAGCAATGATCGGCCTAAACATGGCACCGGGGCTAAACCGTAATTTTGCTTCCGAGTCCTGGCCGCAAATTCCAAAGTCAATTTGGAATTCAACGCGGGAAGAGGCCTGGGATAGTATGGTGAAGGACCGTAAATTAAAGATTATTGGGACCGATATCGATGAAAAGGTTTTAAGTATGGCTCGATATCATCGAAAGCTGGCTGGCCTGGATGAACAGATCCATCTGCAAAGGCTGGCTTTGGCGGACTTACGCAGCAGTTATAAATATGGATGCGTGATTTGCAATCCGCCATATGGTGAACGGATTGGGGAAAAGGCGGAGGTGGAGGCTCTTTACCGGCAAATGCGAAAGGTTTTTGATGCTTTGGAAACCTGGTCCTTTTATATCTTAACGGCCCATCCCAGGTTTGAGCAAATTTATGGGAAACCGGCGGATCGCCGCCGCAAACTTTATAATGGACGGATTGAATGTCAATTGTATCAGTATTTTGGGCCGCGGCCTCCGAAAAAAACCGAAGAGCGAGTTGCTGAGTCTTAGTACCGAAGCTTTTATTGATGGGATATTACTTACTTTAATGAATTATGTTTTACGTCGGTGACGGCCTCATGTTTGGCCGGCTACCTTGTGGTAAACCTCCAGCATACGAAGGGCGTTTCCTTGCCACGTATATCGTTGGCAATGGAGACGTCCTTTTTTGCGTAAAGATTCTGCCAGTTCGTGTTGGGTTAAGACACGGAACATCGCATCAGCTAAAGCTAAGGTATCATAAGGATTGATGGTTAGAGCTGCTTCTCCTGCTACTTCCGGTAAAGAAGAAACATTGGAGGTGATGACCGGTACGCCGCATGCCATGGCTTCAATGGGGGGTAAACCAAAACCTTCATATAACGACGGGTAGACAAACAAAGCTGCACCATTATAGAGCCAGGGAAGATCATCGGCGGAGATAAAGCCGGGGAATATTACGTTTTCCTCGATATTTAGTGCTTCGGCCAGTAATTGTAATCGGCTTAAATGTTTGCCCGGCGCTCCCGGAATGACCAGTTTACGCTCTTCCGGAAGATCCCGATGGATTTTGGAATAGGCATAAATGAGTTCGGCCACATTTTTGCGGGGATTCAAGCCTCCAACATACAGAATGAACGGTTTGCTCAAGTTGAATTTTTTGAGGACCTGTTCTTTCACGGCGGGTTCGGGATATTCCCGCATTGATGGGCTGGGAGCCGAAGGGATCACGGTAATTTTATCGGGACGAACTCCAAACAACCGGATAATATCCTGTTTCGATGTTTCAGAAACGGTGGTGATATGGTCGGCCCGTTCTACTATAAACGGCATTTCATCCATAAATCGTTTTAAAAAGCTGGTTCGAACCATTTCAGGAACAAAGTAGGGGATCAGATCGTGAATGGTCACGATGATTTTGGTTTTTCCTGAAAGCTTCGGTGTGCGGAATCCGTTCTGCGGCAAATGAAACAGGTCTGCTTCTTCAGATTTGAGCCACAGGGGAATTTCCGTTTCTTCCCGGGCATCGTCTTTGGGCAGGGTATAATAGGTAAACTCCCGATGAAACGGAAGAGTGGAGATGGGTTGATCATCCGGCCATAAAAAGGTGTAAGCATTCTCTTGGTCGAGTTCGGATAGCTTCTGAATTAAAAAATAAGTATAATTTCCGATTCCGGTTCCATGGGACCATTGAATGGGACGGGCTTCGATGGCAATTTTCAAATTGTTCCGCTCCTTTTATAATTTGACTGGTTTTCTTCAATGAATATGCGGTGGCGGCTCTGGTTCCAATCTTTCAAAATCCAGTTAACAGCTTGAATGAAATCGCCAGCAATAAAGTCCGGATGGTTAAACTCAGTGATTTGCAATCGTTCATTTCGGCCATATCCGGTTAGAATCAAGATGGTTTTTGTGCCACCGGCTTTTCCGGCTTGAATATCAATGAGCTTATCTCCGATGACATAACTGTTGGCCAAATCGAGGTTATCGATTTCGGCAGCTTTCAAAATCAACCCCGGCTTCGGTTTTCGGCCAAAGCAGTCCCGTTGATAAACGCTGTTTTCGGATTTGGGGTGGTGGGGACAATAGAATAATCCTTGGAAATGGATATGGTGGCGTTCGAAGATATGCAGTAAATACTGATGGATCTCGGCTAATTGCTTTTCGCTGAAATAACCATGAGCGACGCCGGCTTGGTTGGTAATGATATACAACGGCCAACCGGTAAATTTGAGTTTGCGGAGCCCTTGAAGAACACCGGGTAAAATGCGAATATCGGAAATGGAGTTTAAATAATGATGTTCTTCGATGAGGGTTCCGTCCCGGTCAAAAAAAACAGCCGGCCGTTTCCACGGACTCGGCCCGTAGTGGGAAACCGGATCATCACAACGATATGTTAAGGTACTCATTGATATTCGCCTCATTCAATGTTAAATGGTTAGTGGACTCTCCAAGTGACGAGCCCCTGGGTGTCGAAACTAAAGCGTGTAATCTGGGCGCCTACCCGTTCCAGTTCGGAAGCGATGATATGTTTTTTGTTATAAGGACAGTAAAGAAGCAGATAGCCACCTCCTCCGGCACCAAGGATTTTTCCGCCCAAAGCTCCTTTGCTTAATGCTAAATGATAAAGGGTATCAATTTTTTCGGTGGTGATGGCACCAGCCAATTGTTTTTTCTGCATCCAGGCTTCGTGGAGAAGATCGCCGAATTGATTGAGTCTTCCTGTTAGTAAGGCGTTTTTCATGGCTATCGTTATTTCCTTCAGTTGATCCAAAGCATGTAAAGAACTCTTTTCTTTTTTTAAGTAGCTTTCCACTTGGCTGGCGATGATATTGGCAGAGAGCCTGGTTTTTCCGGTATAACAAAGCAAAAGATGGTACTCCAGTTCATTGAGGATCGAGGGATTGATCTTCAGGGGATTTACGATGGTTTGGTCGTGATAAAACTCAATGAAGTTAAACCCTCCAAAAACCGCAGCATATTGGTCTTGTTTCCCGCCTCGGATCCCCAAATCGACCCGTTCAATCTCATAAGCCAGATTGGCCAGATCATAGTTAGACCAGGGTAAATTGAGCCATTGGCGGAATAATCCCAGCAGTGTGACAACCATGGTTGAGGACGAACCCAAACCGCTGCCAGGTGGGGCATCGCTGTGTAAGAACAAAGAAAATCCCTGCTTCCAGCCTTCAAATTTGCGAAGGACTGCTTTGATCAGATCGAGTTGTCCGTTGAAATCCAGTTTTTGAGAAGCTAAAAACTTCGCGAACATCTCCACATCCAACGACTCGATCTGAATTTCCTGATCGGTTCGGGGTAACAAAGTCCCGTAACTGTAACGATTGATGGTTGTACTGAGAACCACGCCTCCTTTCTCTGACAAATAGGGTTCAATATCGGTTCCGCCCCCTGCAAAGCTAATGCGCAAAGGGGCCCTGCTGCGGATTTCCAATGACTGCTTCCTCCTTAGCGAGATATTGAACAATGGTCTTATTTAATAAATGTATGGTGAAGCTGTTGATAAAAAGACCTGGGGGCATAACGAACGCGCCTGAATACCGGTTCTTCTATAAAAGCGGACTTTAGCATAGGATATTTTATGAATACTCTTGCCGGAAGGTTCCGGATGATTGGTCTCAACGAACGGGACTGGAATATACTATTATGCGAAAGTCCCAGGAGGTGTCGGTGTGATGGGGAAAAATTCATTGGAAGATAAGCCTCTCCGGATCTTTGATGCAATTTGTGCCGAATATAAAAACTGGTTCCCGATTTTTAACCGGTTAGGGTTGAAACCAAGACGTTATTTTAAAGATGATCAGGGGGTTTATGTAGCGACTGCTGAAGGTTGGTTCCGACTGAGCATGGTCCCTTATGAAAAAGGTGAATTGCAGTGGATCCGGAGTATTCTGCTTTACCTTGAGGAACGTTCCTTTGCCAATTGGGCAGTTTCCTGGCAGAAAACGATCATTTGGGAGGAGAACGATTCTTGTTTTCTGATTCAGCCCTGGGAGTTTACAGGGGAAAGTTTTTCGCCGGGAGATCCGGCAGCTATTGGCCGGGTTGCGGAAATTTTAGCTGAGTTATACCGTTGTGGGAAAGATTACCGGGAGAATAAAGGGATCGAGATTTACCGAGATCGTTGGAGTACAATCGAACATGAATGGGAAGGGGAAATGAAACGGATCCAAGAGTTGCCGGAAGACCTTTTCCATGAGAAGGTTCGGAAAGAAATTCATGGGTGTAAGAAAGAGATTGGCGACTTGTTGACGGATTGTCTTGCGATTTGGAAATCGGGAATCAACAATCTGTTTGACCATCACCTTCGTTCGGGGGTGATTGGGCATGGAAATTTAACTGCCGCGAAAATTATTTGGAAAGATAAAGATTTTTATTTATTGGATTGGGAACATCTTTCCTTTCAACCGAAAATTGCTGACTTAGCTGCATTGATCAATGATGTCGGTATCTGGGAACCGGAATGGATTGTTTACCTGATTAATGAATATTCCAGGCTGCAACCGTTTTGGCCTGAAGAATATGAAGCCCTCAAAGCCATGCTGCAATACCCGAAACGGATTGTTCAATTGCTGCGGGAAGAAAATGCCGAAACGTTGGAATATAAAGAAATTAAGGAGGCGAGAAAAGAGTTGAAACGGAAAGAACGTTGCCTGGCTAAGGTGTGGCGGGACTTGGGCACGGAGAAGCGCTGGGCGAAATCCCGGGTTAGTTCCGATAAGATCTCCGATGACCGTGGAAAAATTTCGATGGTGCTTTCACCGATGGAAACCTGGGGAGGTTTTACGGCTCGGCAGTTTGATTCGTTGATTCACGTGAAGAGCGAACAACGGCTTCCAAAGGATGTGCTTGAACGATTGACCAATATATCGGAGGACCGGGTCTTTGGCGGAAGAGACGGGAATATCATGGAGGGTGCCTCCGGTGTGGAGCAATTGGGATTAAGTGCGGAATTGGGTGGTTTTGAGATTATTGAAAATGTTCAGCCGCCCACCGAAGAAACCGTCGAACTGGATGAAGCGCAGGCTGAAGAATTGACGGAAGCTAAAGAAAAGGATAGTCCGGTAGAAAAGGTTGATAACAGCCCTGCGGAGGATTTGGAAAAAAATGAACCGGCTCCGGTACCAAAGCCTCAAAATCAGCTGTTAAGCTGGTCCAAATTTCCGACACCAATCAAAAAGTGAGGATATGTGGTGAATCAAAAGGAATTTCGCTTATATCAGGCATTAGATACATACAGTATTCCCTTTGAAATTCTACAGGTCGTTTCCTTTGAAATCATGGATCTGGTCCAGTATAACCGGCACGGTTATTTGGTTTATACTGTAAACGGTCCAAAGGCTTTATGGATTTTTCGTGGCCCGGAGAAAGTTTTAATTGGCCAAAGCCGGTTGTTTGCAATCTGCAAGGAGCGAAAGATGGATGGATTTTTATATCCACTACCGCTCAATGATGGCCGAATGTATGGAAAATTGGATGATCGTACTTGGTTTTATTTGACGGATTGGCCTGAACTTCAACCGGTTTCTTATCGAAAAGATAGAGATTTACAAGGGATGGTTCACAGGGTTGCTCAGTTCCGGCGGATGGCGATGGAACTGGAATTATTTCCGGAGATTGAAAAAACGGAAGAGAAATATCACAATTTTCTTGATGTAATGAAAAATGCCATCGACAATCTACAATCCTTTGAAATGTTGGCCAATCACCGGCTGCGCCCGACGCGGTTTGATGAGTTGTTTTTAAGAGAATATCCCTTCATTCTTGAAAAAGCCCGACAAGGATATGAATTATTGGCCAAGTCAGAATATTCGAAGATTTTAAGTGAATCGGGCTGCCGATTAATCATTTATAATTTGACCCGGGGAAATATTCATGTGGATCGGCAAGGCATCGTTTATATTTTACATCTCAAAAACTGCTGTTACGACATGAGTATCGTTGATTTTGCTATATTACTGATAAAAAGCGGCCGTTTCAACCAATGGTCGAAACTGTGGTTTCGTCAGATGTGGGAGTGGTATCAGGCCTACTTTGCTATATCCTTTGAAGAGTATGAAATTATCAAAGCGTTGCTTCATTTCCCTTGGAACATTTATCGGCTGGCGGAACGGTATTATTTCAATCGAACAGAATGGACGGTCTTTCGGTTTTTGGAGAAGCTTGACCGGCAATTGGCCGATAAAAAGTTTTGGCTGGAGTTTATCGATACATTATAAAAACATACAACATTAACTCGATTGTTTATAAAATGAACGTATATTTATTTGAAAAATATAAGATGATAATAGTTGAAAAAGTTAAAAAAAGTCCTTGACTGATTTTAAGAGCCGTGCTAATATATAAAAGCTGTCACGAACCGCAGTACAAAAAACCAAGCGAAGCAGCAACGAGATACAGAAAACAAAAAATACCAGCTTGACATGAAAAACGGTTTGTGATAAGATATAAAAGTCGCCTCTGAACGTCGGCA
>Ga0209508_1001995_pt1 | contig 14426 bp, 19 predicted proteins | sample AD_UKC129_MetaG_FD_184427 | JGI IMG/M metagenome (GOLD analysis project Ga0209508, IMG submission 184427) | Active sludge microbial communities of municipal wastewater-treating anaerobic digesters from Canada - AD_UKC129_MetaG (SPAdes) (version 2) | ecosystem: Engineered > Bioreactor > Anaerobic... | reverse complement strand
ACCTTATCGCTTATAAGCTGAACCTTCATGGGAGCACCAATTTTTGACCCGGGTAAATTTTATTAGGGTCTTTTATGTTGTTCTTTGCTGCTATCGCTTTATAATTTGCCCCGTTACCAGTAAACCGTTTTGCTATTTCCCATAATGTATCCCCTGCTTTAACTACGTAAGTCTTAGGCATAGTCTTACTCACTTCACGCTTCGTTGTAGCTACGGTTGTAGTGCCAACCGTCTTCACATTCACAAAGCGGTACTCCTTAAGCTCTAGCGTAAAGTACACGTCGCCCGTGCCGTCCTGTTCTTTATAGGAGAAGCTTTCTATTGCACACGCCAAGTTTATAGGGGTTTCGGTAATTATAAGTCTTATTGGTTTACCGCTTTGCCTCCAGCGTTCTATCATAGCTACACATTCGTAAGGTCTTGGGAAGCCTGTGTACGCACAAAAGGTATATTCTTGCGCTGGGAAGAACGACTCAAGCGTAATTTCTGCTAACCTGCCTTTTCCAATAAGGTTTATTTCTCCAATGTTATACACGTTAACGACGGTGTTTGTATTACCTTGGGTTAGCTGGAACTCCTGCGGGTTCACAGGCAACTGTAACCTTTCGGCGTTGTTATTAAAACTGAGCCAGTATTCCATCATGTAGCACCCCCATAATTAAGCGCTACCTTCTGAAGCTTGTTAACAAAGGCGTCCGCTATTTTATCAATGTCTGCTTCCTCTCTTACAACAACCTGATCAGCAAGTTTGTTAACGTTTATGGTAACGTTACTAGCTCTGCTATTGCTGTTATTAATTATCTGCTCAGTCTTTGCTGAAGGGATAACCCTGCTTCCTCTCGGTAACTGCACCAACTCAGCCCCATATTCACCAACAATAGCGTAACCACCAGGGAAGTAATTAGTTCCTTTAGCCAACGTCGGTATCTCTTGAATGTCAAAGCCAAACTCTTTACCACCCATAATAGGTATCCACTCAGGTATTTTCCAATGTAGCTTGTTCATCGCTCTGATAATTGTATTAACCATATTGATAACGCCGTTCAAGAGCCCTTTGATAAATTCAACGATAGGTGTAATTATAGGAGAAAGGAAGTTTATTATAGAGCCTATAACCTCTATGATGCCTCCGATAAGCTTAGTTATAGTCTTAACCGCTACTGTAACAATACCAATAATTACGCTAAACACAGTTCCAATGATGGGAGCTAAGAACTGAAACGCCGAAACCATAGCGCTAATAACAGTTTTAACAACGTTACCTATAGCGCCGAACACCTTAGCGAATGTTTGTCCAGTCTGCTCTGTTATACCAAGCGTCTGCTTGAAACTCTGCCATAGGTTTTTAAAGAATGTGGATATCTGCCCCCAATATTTAATTAGAAGTACAATTGCCCCTACAACCGCTACAATGGCGAGCACGACTAAATTCGCTGGTGAAAGCACCAACTTCATTAAACCTCCAGCAGTTTTCATGCTCTTGCCCAAGTTACCCATCCCTCTAACAACGCCACCTACTGATCCAACAACACTTCCAAACACCTTTAGCACGGGCCCTGTTGCAGCAGCTAGCGCCACTAATTTTAGTATTGTATCTTGCTGCGCTGGTGTTAAGCTCGCGAATTTATCGCCTACTTTAACTATTGTGTCCGCAAAGCGTTGGAATGTCGGCACTAAACTGTTTATCGTTTCGAATAGTTTCATAGCTACTGGCTGCAACCCCAATGCGATCTGATTTTTAAGCATTGTAAACTTCTCTTGAAAGTCATACGTTTCTTCCGCTGCCTTGTTAATCGTTTCTGGGCTATTTTTTAGAGTAGTAAGCAACTCATCTAAGTCAAGTCTACCTTCTCTAATAGCTGCCGCCATGTCAGCGCCTGCACGTGCTCCAAATATTTCTAATGCTAATGCGTTAGCTTTACCCGCCGTTCCAGCTTCCTTAATCATCTTTATGGCCTTACTTAAAGCCTGAGAAGGGTCTTTAATCTTCTCTTTAGCCATTTTGCTTAATGCAATTCTCAAACTACCAACAACCAGCTCGGTGTTTACGCCTTCTTTTTCGAATTTACCAAGCATAGCTGCCGACGTTTGCCAGTCAAAACCAAGCTGCCTTAACGGAGCTCCGAACTGAGCCATTAGCTGCTGCAACCTATCAACGCTTATGCCTGTTTGCTGTGATACTTTGAACGTATAATCCAAAGCCTCAGCATATTTCTCCTGTTTAATGCCTGCGTCTTGAAACATCCTCGTGCTAGATTGTATAACTGTAGCCAAGTCAGTGCCCGTTATCTTACTCAAGTTAATAATTTGAGTAGCGAGCTGCTGTAATGGCTCTCCTGATATGCCAAGCCTAGTGTTTAAGTCCGCTATAGCAGTGCTAACATCGTCCATCGAAGCAGGGACAGACTTATAAACCGCAGTGAAGTCCTTTTCGAGCTGTTTTAAGGCATCGCCAGTTGCTCCAGTTCCAACCCGTATCTTATCGTATGCGTCATCAAAGTTCATTGCCAACTTCGTTAACGCCGCGCCAGCACCAATAATAGGTAAAGTGACGCCCTTAGTAAGAGTGCTACCTACGCTGTTTATCTGTCTACCCGTGTTCTGGATACTCTTACCAGTGCGCTGCATCTGCTTTGCGGTATTTTCAAGACCCTTTGTAGCATTATTTAATGTAGCGCTGAACTCATCCCTTAGTTGTAGCACTGCATCGATTACCTTAGCCAATCGTTATATCACCTGCCTTATTGCGTTCCTCAATTTCCTTCTCTAGGAAGGCATGTATAATGCGCCTTTCGCCAGCCTTGCAGTTATAGTACGTTGACGGTAGCACGTTATGGTAACGGAAGAGGAGATAAGCGGCTTGTACCTCCCCATCCGTTTCAATTAGTTTTTTATTTCTTCCTCGCTTTCATAACCTGAAAGTTCGCTAATCGTTTTATAAAGCTCATCAATTTCACCTGGTAAAAGCAACTTGCCGACTAACTCTTTAGGTGTAGGGCAGCCGAAGTGCTCAAGCAGCTCGTTATTCTTAAAAACATCTGGCACGCCTTCTATAATTGTCATAACCTTCATCTGATACATGTTAATCCTGCGTATGTCTCCGTTGCGTAGTTCAATAGCGTTTTCTTGTATTTCTGAGAACTGCTCTGGTGAAACACCTTTGCAGTGGAATGTCACTTCCTCGCCCTTCAGCTTGCCCAGCTTAAGCTTTACGTCTTTTTCGGGCATTTTCAGCTGGCCAGCGTCAATTTTTAAAAGCTTCTCTACTATATTCACACTACCACCTCATATTGTGTCCAAAATTTCCCAGTCGCTGAAGGTGAAGTCGATAGACTCTTCTCCGTTCTTTTTTGCTTCCCAGTTTACGAGCGGGAGCACGTCAAACACCGCGTCTTTTATTACTATCCTTTCAGAACCTGCTGCGTCAGGATCGGCAAGCTTAGAAATAATGGTACATGGAGTTTGCCGACCATTTTTCATGTCGTCGTTAAGCAGTTTAATGAAGAATGAAGATACCTTATTCAGTTTTATTGTTCCTTTGCCTTCGTAACCAGTTACTTTAGAGCCTTTAGCGAGTTTCCTTGTCATGTTCACGTCTTCTTTTGTGAGCGTAATAGTAGCTTGGAGACCTGTGACTTCTGCCATATAAGTGTTGTTTATCCATACCTCGCCCCAAGTACCGTTTATAACTTGTTCAGGCTTATAAGTGTCCATTTACAACCCTCCTCACACGTAAAGAGTTAGTTTTATGTCTTCCATGGCGTCTAGAATGCTTAGCGTGCCAGTTAGAAACACGTTTGCGTCAGTATTAGCTTCTTTAATGTCCTGTTCTTTCATAGTGCTAGTATCAATGCCGTGACTTTCTAAATATATTCTGTTGGCTTCAACGTCAATAGCGACACTGTTGCGCCCTCGTTCTAATAGGTTCTGGTTCGCTAATTCGTCGAGATAAGCGTTAATAGCCGTTATGAGCAAGCACTTGTTATCATAATTGTTAGCGTATTTACCTACATAATTGTCGTTAGCAGTGGTTTTAATGTCGTCATGTATCTGATCCATAATGTCAACTATCTTAATCTTCTTAAAGTCCGCTCCTTTATCTTGTGATGTAGTTACAAGGCTGTTTACAGCTCTTGCTATCTTAACCTTCTCACCGTCATTCATTAGCACAAGTTTCCCAGCGTCAATTAGAGCGTCAAACTCCGTCTTTGTATGGTGCGGAACGTCAAGCACTTCAGGTAGAGGTGCAAACGTAGCGCTCATGTATAAGGGTGTTCCTGCTAGCATGCCCGCTATTCTGCTGCAATACTGCGCTGCTGTGTAAGTTCCGTCAGCAGTTAGTATGTCATCCGTATCAAAGTTAATTATTCCTTCATGATCAGCTGTTGTGTGTGGTAACACCGCTTTAAAACGAAGGTCTTTTGTATCCCTGCACGACTTCACCCACGTAGCAAACGCCGCAGTATCTGCTGGGCCAATATCAGGCACAGCTAAGTAATTGAACTTGATAGTTTCAAGGTAGTTCTGCGCGTCAGCGTAACTTGTAGCTTCAGTATCTAAAATGTAAGCGATAACTCGTTTCGGCGGGTTGACATACCCCATAAAAGCCAATTGTATTTGCTTTTTATTAGCTGCGCTTAGCGTCGCTGGTATATCCTCCACACCATCCATAACTATAGGGTTAGTGCTTGGTACTACGTCTTTTAGAATTAGCGCCACAACGCCACGTTCACCACGCTGTATTGCGCTAATTCCAAGCGTCTTAAATATAATTTGAATGTTCGGTAAACCCATTATTGTTCTCCTCCTTTTAAGTTAAGGTAAATCTTTTCCATTAAAGGTGCATCCCCTTCGTCTTTCGTAGTTCCGTCGTAGTAGTTAAGATCAAAGTATATCTGCATAAAGTCTGTGTCTGCGTATTCATAGCGGAAATTACTGGTTGTGAGGTGCCGGTCTTTAACCACGAGTTTAGGCATGAACAAAGCCTTAATGCCGTCATATTTTTTGATGTTATCAAGGTCTGAGGGCTCACTTTGGAAGTACGTAATAATTACTGTTAGCGTATTAGACGTAAAGTTAACGTTTTCTGCGTTCATTCCGTCAACTAATAGTTCTACGAAGAAGGAAGGTGTTTCAAAACCCTCCTTTACTTCTCTACCATAAACTTTATAACCGTATTTGTCCTTTAACAAGGTGTTTATTGCAGCTTTTACGTCAACTAAGGTAAGCATTTACTTCAACTCCTTAAACACTTCGTCGAGCCATTTTTCTAAGTCTTCGGGCATTTCTTCGTTCAGTTCTCCAACGCTTTGCTCAACCATGTGCACACCGGGCTGAAAACCATACTGAGCGCCATTTTTGCCAACTATTCTGTGTCCTCGTTCAATTAAGTGAAAATGCGGGGACGAGTTCCAAAACTCAAGGTATAAGGTTCCGCCTGCTTGTTGAACTCTACTTAAGTGATATGATCTCTTAAGCTTATGTTTGTGTTCTTCCCCGCTCGAAGGTGTCTTTGCTACAGCCTTTTTCTTAAGTGTATTGCCTAATTTACGTAGTTTATCTTCTGCAAGGTCGGGATATTTACGTATCACGTCTTTGATGGCTTTTTGATATTCTTCTATCGTCATATCTAAGACCTCTTAACTTGCTCAGTGCACATTATCTGAAGCACCTCATTACGTTCTTTTGGGTTAATTATGCTCGTTATTTGGAATGCCCTATCCTTAAACTTTATTGTCATGTCAGGAGTTATGTCGTTTCTATACCTTACAGTAATTTTATAGGTTAGCTCAGGCTGTAGCTTTTGCGCTTCGTAATACTCACGCCCAGTTGTAGGTTCTATCGCTGCCCATACTGTAGCGTAGTCCTCAAGTGTTTGCACTGTTTCGCCAACTTCATTAGTCGTTTCAACGAGCCTTTGAAAGATTATACGGTGTCGTAAGTCGCCCGGGTTCATGCTTCCTCCGTTTCTACGCAGTACTTAAGTTGACTTATGATGCTTTCTAAGCCGAAGGCAATTTTATCAGCTTTACCAACAGGCTGTCGGTTCTCGTACCAATGAGCAACCAGCATTTTCACAGCTAGTTTGTACAGCTCGTTAGTTTCGTCTACCATTACACCTGCATTAGTTAAATACGTCTCAGCAGCAGTTATTAAGCCCGGTATTTCTGCGTCTTCGCCGTCAACTCTTAAGTACTCCTTTATCTCTTCGAGCAACACGGCACCTCCTAAACAATTACGCTAATACCGAAGTTACGTTAATCTGCCCGTAAACTACTGCTCCGCTGTCGACTAACTTTACGTCTTCGCGTTCAATAACTCTAATCTCAGTTCTGTCTGTTCTAAATGCTGTGCCTCCGATATTAGTCGAAGCAATTAGATAACCCTGCCGCTCGAACATCGTAACAGCTTCGGCGAAATTACCAACTATAAAAGGAGCAAGTTTGTTATTGTTTTCTGTTACCGTAGGCAATACCGTATTCGGCACTAAGAAGATTGGTTTTCCAAACAGTCTATAAGTGCTCGGGTTAGTAACGTCCGGTACCATCAGCGGTCTGTTCTGTGCGTCCGTTAGCGTGTCTAAGTACTGGAAGCCGTCTTGGTTCGTCACGACCGTTGCACCCGCCGCAATCATCGGGTCTAATGTAATGTTTATAGCCTTCTTTATGGCTTTCCAGTCGGCAAGCGTCGTCTTCTGTAAAGTGTTAAGTTGCGCTAAGATTAACGAATTCCTCGTAACAACGGACTTTCTCGCTATCCACCGAGATAAATAAGCAATTATATTCTGGTCGCTGTCGCTAAGTAGGTCGTTTGGCACAGGCATCCAGCCAGCGTATTTTTTAATCTGGTATGTAACAGCTTCAAACGTTGGGTTACCCATGTCCGTGATATCTGCCGTGTCATTCGTAATGTTAGCGAAAGGCGTCATTGCGTCTAACTTTTCAAACACTCTGCTGCCGCTCAGCGTGTTTACTGGCACAACGTTGATCAAAGACTCAAGCTGTGGTAGAGACCTCTTATACTGGTTTATCGCTGTTTGAATATCTTTGGGAACAAGTAAGCCTCCATTTAAGTCGTTATTTTCGGATAGCGTATTAAGTATCTTGAAGTCATCACTCGAAGCTTTACCCCTTAAAGCGTTCAGAAACGCCTTTCTGTACTGGTCTTTGAATTCATCCATTCCTTTGCCTCCTTTACCGGTAAGTTCAACACCTCTGTTGTTGAACTCTTCTAAGGTTTTGTGTGCTTCGACCTTAGCTCTAATAGCCTTAATTTCTTCTGTTTTAGCCTTGATCTCTTCTGCGGTAACGTCTTTCTTGTTTAATAATTCCCGTGCTTCAGTTTCCTTGGCTTCTAATTCGGCTAATAGCTCTCGTAATTCTTTATCCATTCGATACCATCCTTTCTGTGTTTAAAATTTCTAATTCTAAGGCAAGTTTTGCCTTTAGTAACTCCAATTGTTTGTTATTTTGCTCTTCCCACGGAGGTGTTCGGTCAAACTGCCGATAGTGTGACGCTAAATGGTCTTTTATTTTCGGTATATCAGCAGCTGGAACGTCAGCTTGATCTAACCTAGCAACGCTTTGAACTACGCCACGCCATACAACTCTGTGCGTTTTGGGGTCGTGGTGTGGAAATTTTAAGTCTCCAAACGTAGCTGGAGGCATTTCAGCAGCCCATGCATAATGTCCAGCAATATCCCTTTTCTCACTATCAGTAAGTTCATCCCAAGTTTTATCCGTGAAGTCAGACAAGTTTGGACGTTCCCATTCTTGATCTTCTGGTGCAAGCTCTCGTGACACGTCCTCAGGTGATACTCCGTCCTTAACTTTAAACCGATCTAAGCTTCCCAAGTGTTTTAGCATTCTCTTTACGCTATTCATTACGGCAAGTCTAGTATACTGAAAGTTCATTATCTCTTCAGCCTCAGGTTTGTTCATGTACAGTATGCCGTCAGCAAAGCCTTCTTTAACTGCAACGTTAGCCGACATCCAAGTTTCGTCGTCCATCATAGCCGATATTTTAGCTCGAGACTTACCCGTTTTAAGAGCGTAAGCGTTTATGATACTGTTCTTAACAGCGTCCAGCACCTCTGCTGCTTTCCTTAAGTCGTGCATATCGCCTTCAGCCATTGTAAAGGGGTTATGTATCATCATTATAGCTACTGGGGACATTAACACTTCGTCGCCAGCCATAGCGATAATGCTTGCAGCACTCAACGCTTTACTGTCTATCTTTACCGTAACCTTACCGTTGTGTTCTTTCAGTGCGTTGTAAATGCCTGCTGCTGCAAAAACGTCACCGCCGTAGCTATCGATCCAAACTGTAATGTCTTTACCAGCGTATTTTTTGAGCTCTTCTTTAAACCTATTTGGGGACGTCGAGCCTGTGCCAAGAAATTCATATAACCAAACGTCGTCGTCGCTTACTATATCACCTTCGATACGCAGCTCAATGCTTTCAGGCATTGTTTCTGTTGCAGCATTTCTGATAAACTTCCAAAACAATAGTACTCACCTCCTTTTCAGTATTGTTGGCCAGCCTTTGTAGCAGGTATCATATTACCGTTAAGTAATAATTGATCACCTCCTTCAAGCGGCGGGTCTTCTTCAAGCGCTCGCACTTCGTTCGGCGTCTTAAACCCGTTTTGAATTGCAACCGCGTAAGCCTCGTATCTAGACTTGGGATCACCACGTAACATAACGTCTGCGTTAAATTTAATGTAGTAACCTTGAGCAATTTCACGTGGAAGCAATAGCTTGTATGTAAGTTCTTGCTCGTACATTGTAAGTATAGCCATTAAGGTATCAACGTAAAACTCGCGGTTTGCTTCACTGGTGCTAGCGTAAGACGTTTTTTCCAAGTCATTTATCTGGTGTAATTTTATACCGAACGCAGCAGCGATCTGCCGTTCGGTCAGCATGGTATTTTCCAGGAACTGTGCGTCGGTAAGCTTGATTGCGATCGGCTGATACGTGTAGCCAATGGGTAATAAACTGATCCTGTTAGCGTTTTGCAAGCCGTTAGCCATTCGTTCAAAGTTTTTCCTGAAGTTTTCCTCTGCTTGAGGGCTCAGATCGCCAACATAATTTACTATTCCAGCCGTTTGCATGCCGTTTTTGAAGCTATTATTTAAGAATTGTTCAGCTGCTGAGGCGTTTTCTATGTGTAATTTCAGCGCTTCGATGGGGGAAATTCCCACTAAACCGTCGCTCGTAAGCCCCTTAAAATGCAGTATTTCGGAGGCTTTCAGCTTATATTCGTTGCCTAAATTGTCCGTATAAACGTACCAAACGTTGTTTTTTGTGCTCAAAAGGCCTACGTCGTCCACATAAATGCGCATTTTTGTACTGTCTAAGGGGTATAAACCTTGAATTTTGCCCGCATTTCTGCCCAATTGTACAAAGTCAATCCACACGTAGCTGTTTCCATATATGTTACGCTGCGTTTCGAGCGTCTTCCAAAAGTCTGAGGCGCTCATATATGGGTTGGGCCTAAGTTTAAGATATGGGTAAAGGTAATGGTCGGTTGCTTTACGTATGCCTTCGCTGTCTTGGTATATTTTGCACGGTAGTTTACTCATTGTGTCCGCTAAAATTTTGATACAGGTATAAACGACGATCTCTTTTAAAGCGTTTTTGCCTGATACGTTTATACTATCTGGTGTTATGCCAAGTAAAGACATTAGCGTGTCAAACTCAGGCGACCAAGGCGGTGTTATTTCAGTATTTTTTATCTTCCTGAAGAGCATTTGATCACCTCTTTTCTATTGGATTGTTAGCAAAATATATGCCGAGGCCTAACAATACAGCCCCCAAACAATAAAAACCAGCTGTCATTGATACACAAAAGGTAGTGGTAACAATAACGGCCAAGCCGCTCAGAATTAATATGTCTTCTATGTAATTCAGCATTTCACAACCCCCAGAGTTTGCTGAGGAAGCTATCCGTAGCATATTCATTAATATTGACTACATTCTTCCTCAGATATAATTGAGTATAGCAGAAAATACTGGCCATAACAAGGTCTATACGCGCCTTATTTTTATTCTCCTTGGCTAAAAGTATATCATCAGTTGTTTTGCCTTTAACAGTTGTGGTGTTACTCATGCACCAGTCAAATAGTTTGTTCTTCTCATACTTTATTTTGCCAGTGTAAACGTCGTCTCTGAACTGTTTAATTGCTGGGCTGAGGTTACCGTAAGTCTGCTTAAGCAGGATAACGTCATAGTCTTTTGATAAGCTTTCCATCATCTGCAATGCATTGAACGGGTCAGACACAATACATTTTATCTTACACTTGTATTTATCCTCTATTAATCTTATGTATTCTTCTACTTGCGCGTAACTAACGATCATCCCTTCGGTTATCGTGCACTCGCCACGCTTTTCAGCTAGCTTGTAGTCGAATTTTTCGCGTCTGCCCTGTAAACTGCCCTCAGGCAAAAAGCCGTGCGAATATAAATAGTACTCGTCGCCGTCTTTTGCCATAATTGAAACAGCGGTTAGGTCAGTTGATATAGAAAGGTCGACACCTACAACCACCTCTTTACCTTCAAAGCTAACTTTAGGTACTTCGCACTTCTTCCAGTACTCAAAGTCAATGTATTTTTCCTCATGTGTTTGCGTAACAAACACGTTCATGTGCTTTGTAAGGTATTCTATACGCTCCGAAGGTTTTTCCAAAGCAGCCTTGCGGTTGTCTCTAATTTCTTGATAGTTTTCTTCTATGCGCAGAGGGTTAGCCTGCATAATGCCAATGTCGTCCCACTCGTGCCCTTCTTCAGCGTAGTATAGTAGTGCAAACATTCTGTCGTCCTCAATTACACCGTCGTAAACCTTGCGAATGTAGTCGAGTTCCTCAAGCATGATACTGTCACGCTCGGGATAAGCTGTTGTTAGCTTAAACCGTAAAGGGTTGCGCACAGATAGCTGACCTGACTTCATTGCGTTAATATTGTGGTAGTCTCTGAAAGCGGCAACTTCGTCGGCAATGAAGGCTGAAGGCCGTATTGCGTTGTTCCTACTCGCCTCTGCCGTGCGTGCTTGGTAAAAACTATCGGTTAACTTGCACACGATCTTACCGCTAAGCGTTGTAGAAAGCTTGAAGTACTTGCTAACAGCAGGACTAGCTTCAATAATCTGCATCATTGCCTTCTTTACTTCACCAGCGAGGTCTCTATCTAAACATATTGAGTAAAACTCGCTGTATTTATCCTCAGTGAGCATAAGAATTATAAGAATTAAAGCGCAGATAAACGTTTTAGCGTTTTTTCTGGCTATATACAGGGTAACGTCGCGGTAACGGAACTTTTTATGATCTTCTTTAAACCTCCAGCCGAAGATATTAGCTAAAAAGAAGCACTGAAAGTCCCATAAATTGTACAGTATTGGTTTACCGACTACTCCAAGACCAGTCGCAAAATTGAGTAAACTCAGGATGCCTTCTACTTTTATAAGCTCATTCTCGTCTAAGTAATAAGGAAAGTCGTCCTCTTTTTGCTTCTGAAGGTCTTGAAGGAACCATTCACACTGCCTTTTTACTTCAGAGGTAGTTACTTCTTTGCCGCTTACAACGTCAATGGCATACCGCTTTGCGTTTTCAAGTAGCACTCTGACCGCCGCCGAGTATCTTTAACAACGGATCCTCTTGCTGCTTTAATTGCTGTAACGCTATGTTCCCTATCTTAGCTCTGGCCTGAGGAGATAAGGACAGCTCGTTGCAGCAACGGAAGAAGTCTTTTGTGTACCTTTCTCTTGCTGCTAACACGTCGCGGTTATACATTTTCTCATTATCCTTATTTATTTCAGTTTCTATCGTACGGAGGCGGTCGATCGCTATAGCAGCTTGTGTCAAAACGTACACGTCTACGCTCCCCAGTATCTGTGCTGGCATGAGTTCCTTAACCAAATTATTGAATACAATTTTTTGCCTACGAGTGAGGTATTTCGGAGGCCTAATATCGCCACTTCCACGTAATGCGTTTTCAGCTTCCATACGAATTATTTTCTCTTGCTTTGTACGGTGTCCACTCACTGTTTTTATACTTTTCGAAGGCCTGGCCATTTGCTCACCTCCTTAACGATCTATTTTGGGAGTTCATTTTTTGCGTGCCTGCGCTCGCCGACCTCGCGGCTTGCCAAAAACTTTAATTACCCCCCACTGGGTATATGCGATAGCACAACCTAAAACTTTTATTGTTAGGAAAGAACTGCTAACCTTAATTGTCCATTTGCCTCCTCAACATATATGTTATCAGATTTAACTGAGTTACACATCCTATGCGCTATCCTTACGTTATCCCATGTATGGGCTCCGCCTTTCGACAAAGGTATCACAAAGGTATCACATGGTCAATTGTAGGGTAATTTTCCCCAGCAATAAAGTTACCTTGTTCATCATAGTAGTAATCCTTAAGGTCTGTTCTCATTATATATCATGCCTTGTTCTCTCTCAGTTTCTTGTGCCGTTCCTGGTGACAGCTCTCACACAAACAAACAAGATTGTTTAAGTCCAGCCTTTTATCCCAGTCGTCTTTAATGGGTACGATATGGTGCACTACATCGTATGGCTTTATAATGTTCCGTTTCAAGCAGTCTTGACATAAAGCATGGTCTCGTGATATAGCAGCACCTCTTACTCGCGCCCATTCTTCACTGTTATAAAACTCATGGTATATTTTATCTCTACCGCGTGCTATCTCTTTACTGTACTGAGCTTCACGTTCTTTATTCTTAGCATCTATTTCTTTTTGGCATGCGTCACAATAAACTTTATCGTAATCGATTATTGCTCCGCACCTTGGGCACGTTTTCTTTAATGACATTTCCCCACCACAACATGAAGAATATACCGCATTTTTCAACCAAGGAAACAATTAGCGCTGAAACGACTGAGTGTTATAAACAGAATATAGTTTTGCGTTCGTTTTCACTCTCTCCAAGTATTCGCTAACGAAATGCTGCTCGCTTATTACAGCTTGCAATGGATCATCGCCTAAACTTTTTAACCCTCGCACGCCCATTAAATATGAACCAATAGCCAAGTCTAGTGCTTCAGTTGCGTTTGCTGTATGCTGTGCCCAAGCCTGATAACTGTCCTGAAGATATAAAATCCCAGCACAAACGTTCTCCTGCACGTTAAAAATGTTGCCTTCACTGAAGAGCTCTGGATATTTTTCTACGTACATGTTGAACGTCCCGGGTAACAGCTGCATGATACCTTTCGCGCCAGCGTATGAAACGTCGTTAGGGTTGAAATTGCTCTCTGTCTTTATAACGCCGAGGATAACTTCCGGTGGTATAGTTCCGTTGCTGCACTTTGTGTACGCACTCGTGACATCCAAAGCTATTTCTGCACTCGCGCCAGCTTGCTTTAACATGTGGTAGATAGGTTCAATGGTTGCACCTCTGAACGGTATCGAGTTAACACGCATGGCAATATCCTTAGCGTTTTGTTTCGGAGTTATAAACTGTAATGGCCTTCGCGCTACTGTGTTTGCACAGTGGTAAGAAACAGGTTTCAAATGCTCGTACGCGCCATATTCGCGCCTAACGTGCCTATAACCTGCCAGCGTGCCAGTGACAAGCACAATTAATAACGCCACCGCTGAGATTACGCGCTGCCACCTTATTTTTCTTACTCGCTTGTGAGATAAATGCTCTTGTCTGTTTCTACAAGCTGCCATGAGCTGCCTCCAGGTATTAAGCTGTCCATTTCATGCCTGAAGTATTCTAGCGCCACATTTATACACTCGTAGCACTCGCCAAGCGTACCATAACGCAGTGCGAAATAGTCGAGCATGTTTTCTTTGTACATTAACACTGCTACAGAATAAGTGATGTTCTCTAAAAGGTTAGTACCTTTTAATTGCTCTCTACTCTGCCAAGTCTGGCGCGCGATCTCCCTCCCGTAATTCTCGAACATCTTAAGCTCGGTTTTCCCTTCGCTTTGCATGTTTCCCCCTCCCTGTTCACGTTATCTACACTATAACACATCTGTGCACTAGTGTCAAGAGTGTTATACTATTTCCCCGCTTTTATTGCGTCGTATAACCTTGAAAGCATTGCAGCAACCTCAGCTCTAGTTACAGCTTTATCAGGGTTAAAATTACCCTTGTCGTCCCCTTTAACGATACCCAACTTTTCTAATTTTTCAATGTCTTTATACGCCCAATGGCTTGTAGCAACATCCTTGAACATGCTGTTTACCTCCTTTATCGGCTCTCTGCCCACTGTTCTTAATATCCCATTGGCAATCCCTAACGCACACTTCCGTTGAAACGTTCCATCTTTCAATAGCTTTTCTTCTTCTGGATTACTTATAAAAGCCAGCTCCACAAGCACCGCGGGCATTTTCGTCGAATTGGTAACGTAGTAATTGCCTATTTTTACGCCTCTATCGGTTCTCTTTATCTGTTTTATAA
>Ga0209508_1001993_pt1 | contig 14450 bp, 10 predicted proteins | sample AD_UKC129_MetaG_FD_184427 | JGI IMG/M metagenome (GOLD analysis project Ga0209508, IMG submission 184427) | Active sludge microbial communities of municipal wastewater-treating anaerobic digesters from Canada - AD_UKC129_MetaG (SPAdes) (version 2) | ecosystem: Engineered > Bioreactor > Anaerobic... | reverse complement strand
GGTGGCAGGTGCGTCGTCACGGCTGGACCAACGAACTGTGGAGCACGGTGGTCCTTTACGGCATCGTGGGCGTGCTCATTGTCTTGGTTCTTCCGCGAGTCACGGTCGATATCCCAGGGCTTGTCGATACCAAAAGCCAACCTGTGCGGGGCCTGCCCATCCGTGGCTATGGCTCTATGCTTCTGCTGGGCGTCGCCAGTGCCGTGGGATTGGCCATCTACCGTGCCAAACGTCGTGGTCTGTCTGTGGAATGGGTGAGCAATCTGGCCCTGTGGTGCATCATCCCGGGGATGATCGGTGCCCGGGCCTTCCACGTGATTGAATATTGGCCGATCCATTATGGTCCCCTCTGGAAGACCGCGGGGCCCATCGCCGGTTTGATGGCCATCGTCAATGTGGCCCAAGGCGGACTGGTTGTTTACGGCTCGGTGATTGGCGGATTGCTCGGTATTGCCCTCTATGCCTGGCAACAACGAACGGCGTTTTTGTCAATCCTTGATCTTTTGACTCCTTGCTTTTTGATTGGCCTGGCTTTCGGACGGATCGGCTGTTTTCTCAATGGATGCTGTTTTGGCGGGGTGTGTGAGCTTCCTTGGAGCGTTCGCTTCCCTGCCGGATCGTTCGCCTATCTCAGTCAAGCGGAGCATGGCCAACTGCCCATCTATGGCATCAAGTTCAAGGAAGACCCTCGGCATCCCCAGCGACTTCCCGTCATCCTGGAGGTCGCGCCCCAATCGGCTGCCGCTCGGGCGGGAGTGAAGCCGGGTCGCCATATCGCGGCGATTAACGGCCTTCCCCTGGCAGGGACGGAGGGAGAATCGCCCACCTCACGCCTCGTCGTGCAACTCATCGCCCTCTACGGTGATCCCGTCGTCTTGGAAGGAGGACGCGGCTGCGTCTGTTCACATGGGCCAAATGTGATTGACATCTCCAAGATATCGCGCTCCGGTGTCTCCTCGAACGCAACCCATTTGCCAGCTTCCCACTCCATCATGATCCGTATCGACACGGCCGAGGGTGATCACTACCAGTGGGAAACCACCGAAGGCCTGCCCGCCCGCAGCCTGGCCGTCCACCCCAGCCAGCTCTATAGCGCCGCCAATGCCGCCATCTTGTGCCTCTTTGTCCTGGCGTACGAGCCGTTCCGTAAGCGCGAGGGCGAACTTTTTGCCTGGTTTCTGATCCTCTACCCCGTGACCCGATTCCTTTTGGAAATCATTCGGGCTGATGAGCCGGGCAGCTACGGTGGTTTGACGATTGCCCAGGTCGTGAGCCTGGGACTGCTTGTGTGCGGGATTGCCACGTGGATCTATCTCTGGCGATTCACACCAGGAGAGCAACCGAACCAGGCCAAGAGTCCTTAATGTCGCTTCGCTAAGGCGATCGCGTCCTGGCCCTGATCGAGCCAGTGCGACGTTCCTTCGTATTGCGCCATCGCGTGCTGTGGTTTGGAGTGCACATCCCGGTTTAGACACTCACTTTTGGGAGACCTGTCGCTCCGCCGGTATCACATAGGGGATCGTCCCCTGCCACGTGACGCGATCCCAGGTAATCCACCACGTCCGCCCCTGATCATTATTGCCCTGATAGAACACATACGTTTGCCCATCCTCGTCAACAAAGACACCCGGATGGCCAGACTCTGAAGCATTCCACGCGTCGGGCGGACCGACCGGAATCAACGGCTCGGTGAATAATCGTTTCCAGTGGAGACCATCGTCGCTGGCCGCCACCCCGATTTGCTGCGGCCGGTTGTTGTACGCCCCGGCATAAAACATGATGAGCTTGTCATCTCGGACCACCATGCTGGGCGCCTCGATGCAATCTTGTTCCCAGGGAAGCTCTGGTCGGAGGATCGGTCCCTCACCGCATTGTTGCCAAGCGGTGGGCCCAAGATCCGATTCGGGATCGGCCGTCGCCATACCCAGCATTTGAATCTTCATCGAGGGGTCCCGCGTGGCATAGGCCAAAAAGAGACGCCCCTTAAACGAGATCACATCGGCGTCGATCGCCCGGCCAACAGTCCACTGGCCGCTAGGGCGAAAGATCGGATTGCTGGGGTGCGGCGTAAATCGCAGGCCATCATCGGACACGGCAACGCAGATCGCGTCCCGCGGGCCGTTCCCATACGTCTGATAGAAGAGATGCAGCCGACCGCCCAAGACCTTCGCGCACGGTGCCGCCAAGCCCTTAGCATCGCATTCCTGCATGGGCAGGATCTCGCCCACCTTCTTCCACCTTCCAAGATCGCGGCTTTCGGCAATTCCCACGGCCCAGCCGTTATTAGGACGGTCCTTAGCGAACGGCGGGATCGAATAATACATTAAATACCGGTCCCCAAATCGCACCACAGACGGATCCTTGGCAAAAGGCACTCCCCGCCGGGACGTATCTCCGTAGAACGTCCGACCGTTCCGGATCTCGCAGATATATCCCGGCCCCTCGTCGCGGTAATCGGTCGATAATTCCACCGCCGGTTCGGCCCTGGGTGTTGCCTCGGCCCTAGCCATGGCGCTACCCGGACAAGTTTCTGAAGGCTCAAGCAGCACTGTAACGCTTAACGCACCCAAGCAGCTCAGCAGGATCCAACGAAGCTGAGACAATGAATGCCAAAGTTGCATATTCTCCTCACAATGAAATTCACGGCTGGTGGGTGGTCACACACTTAGAACCCATCCCATAATCTCCCCCTCGCCCGTTCGGTGGGAGAGGGGGACCTTTTGGGATAGGCTCTAAATGACGGACGCGGGGGACCGCGTCCCTCCCTGCCCTCACCCCAACCCTCTCCCGGAGGGAGAGGGGGACTTTTTGGGATAGGCTCTTACGACCGACTGTGGCCGTCACGATTGCGGCCCCTCTCCTGACCGCCTCGCCCGGTGCCACCCTAAGGCCGAACTGGCACCCCTCGCAACCGTGCCAATCAAACACCACGGGGCACGCGAAGATTCGATGTGCCTCGGATCACACCGGTTGCGCCGTAGCAGATCATTATAACTGAGCCACCTTGGAGACGACGGTGCACGTCCTTCCGGGTTCAACAATGGGCAACGACGGGGGGGTTGCCCCTAGCAATTGATGGCCCCCTGCTGGAGGCCCATCGACCATCGTGGCCAACTGGCTCTGAGTTTTCCCAAGAAGGTGGTCTCTATCCGCGGGCGATCAACCCTGCTCCGACCCCTGAGCCGTGCGTAACCGTGGAAACGTCCGCAGCAAAAAGTACAGCAACGGCAGGGCACCGACAACGATAATGATTGTGTCGGGGATGATGCGGAAGTTACCGAGGGCCTGGATCAAGGGCATCTCGTAAAAGGCGGCACTTCGTCCCCACCAAAAGCCGTTCGCATAGGCATGATAAACCTGGAGCAAACCGATAGGCAGTAACCCGGTGAGGAACATCAAGAACAGGCCAGCATTCAGGCCCCAAAAGCTGATTTTGAGAATCCGGTCGTTCCATGCCGAGTTCTCGACCAGCCCACGCCAAGAGAAAAGGATCACGGCAATTGCCAGCATTCCGTACACGCCGAAGAGCGCGGTGTGTCCGTGATTACTGGTCAAGTATGTGGCGTGCTCGTAGTAGTTGATCAAAGGCAAGTTGATCATGAAGCCGAAGACGCCTGCCCCCAAGAAATTCCAAAAACTTGAGGCGGTGAGGAAATAGAGTGGCCAACGATAAGGGAACTCGTGGCCTGCCTCACGGATCGACTTGTACTCCATCCACGCCCGCACGACCAAGAGTATCAGCGGAATGGGTTCAAGAGAGCTAAAGACCCCACCGATGGCCAGCCAAAAACTCGGTCCACCGTACCAGAAATAGTGATGGGCCGTTCCCGGGATGCCACTCAAAAAGACGAGAATGGCCGTCAGATAGGCAACCCGCAGGGCCGACTTAGCGGTAACGAGGCCAAGTGTCACGAGAAAGAGCGAGATAACGGCCACCCCAAAGAACTCAAAAATACTTTCCACCCAGATGTGAACGACAAACCAGCGCCAATAATCCGCGATCGTCAAATGTGTTCCTCGCCCGTAAAGCAAACCAAACCCAAAAAACAGGACGACAAATGTCCCGCTAAATAGGTAAAAGAGGATAAGTGCCCGCCGGTGGGCATCTTCCTCTGTGTCTGCCTGGTTCTGATTGCGGCGTAGGCCTGGCGCGATGGCACGATAGACGATCACAAGCCAGTAGATCAATCCGCCAAACAGGAGAATCTGCCATAGTCGTCCCAATTCGAGATATTCCCAACCTTGATGCCCCAACCAGAACCAAGCACTCGGTCCTAAGTGCGTCAAGTAACCTTTAATGCCCAGCACCTCACCGATCAGGCTTGCCACCGTCACGGCAACGGCGGCAACAAACAGGATATTGACAAGCAGGCGCTGGCCCTTCGGTTCTCGACCCCCGACAAGCGGCGCCAGGTAAATGGCCGTACCCATCCATGAAATAGCAATCCACAACACCGCCAATTGCAGGTGCCAGGTCTTGGCCCAGCTATAAGGGTACATTTGTCCCACAATTTCGACATAGAACTTTCCCGGATGAACCGTGTAATGGGCAAGCAGGCCACCATTGAGGATCTGCACAATAAACAGCAACCCGGCCACCAAGAAGAACTTAGCGCTGGCCCGCTGGCTAGGAGTTACCGGCGTCTTCATAAGTCGGTAAGCCGCCTCGACGGCCCGCGATTCACCATAAAAGAACTCGTACCGATGGACAATGTACACCACAAGGCCCAGGACCACAAAGAGTGCCAGGACCGACAAAATGCTATAAAGCACCGCCTCACTTGATGCACGGTTACCGACGGTGATATCAGGAGGCCAGTTGTTGGTGTAACTGTAGTCCAGACCCGGCCGAGGCGTCACCGCAGCCCAAGCAGTCCAAAAGAAAAAGGCCGCAATGTCACGTCGCTCTTGCTCAGAGGGAATGGTGTTGGGCAGAAAACCATAATGGGAATCTCCCTGGCCAAACGTCTTGTCCCAGAATTTTTCCAGTTGCCGAAAAGCGTATGCCTGAGCCTCGGTGAGTTCCAACGTGCCTGTCTCCGCATTGTAGCGGTTATGCTTCAACTCTTGGATGACGAGCATGTCGGTTTGATCGAGCTCCCGACGCGGTGCGGGCGGCAGTTGCTCCCAAAGATTCTCGTCAGATCTGCCGTTTCCTAAATGCCACTGCCGCACCAAATAACCGAGGAGATGCAGGGTGTACGCCGAAAAATCCATTCCCCGCAAAGAACCGTGGCCCCACACACTGCCGTGGTCCATCAATCCATATCGCTGGTACACATCCTGACCGCGCATGATGGCCTCATGGTCAGCAAGCACTTGGCCTTGCCACTCGATCTTCTTGGGAATCGGCGGAACATGGTCCACCGCGAAGAATCCGCCCACCAAAAGGAGGGCCATACCCACCAGAAAGCTCACGACGGCACCATTTCGCAAACTTCGCATGCCCATGACATCAACCTCCTTCTGTCGGTCACTCTGTTACACTCACCTTCAACACTACGAGGGCCATACACACGCACCGTGTTTAGGTCATCCCAACCCCTGTTTGGTCGTTCCCTTGTGTGCCATGCTGGTGTTGACCGTTACGCCTGACACCTACCGCGGGCATGGGGAAACTCTTCATCCGCCACCCGCTGTTCAATTTGCGATAATGTCTTTTCACAAATCACTCGCTGATGTGCGATTCAAATATCCCCTTTGCGACTTATGCATGGGTTCGCCTAGTGGCAACAAAAGAAGTCGCCGGAACGGGGGATGCTCTGCTTGTCAATTCCGTATCGCTCCATCAGGCTCTCGGCGAGCTGAACATATTTTTCGTGAACGTGCTCACCCACGTGCTCTTTTTCAACTGCCTCAAACTCCGAAAGGAGCTGTGCCTGGGCGTCTTCCTCGATGGTGCGCTCGGCGAGGACGAAGAGGACGTTATCCTCCTTTCCAATGTGCTCGCGCAAGAGAGCGACGTAACGCCGTGCCGCCGTAACAAACGTACTTAAAGCCGCTTCCGGCGCGTGATCTAGTTCGCCAAGTGCCCGATCCATATCCCGAACACATTCCCGCCCCATTTCGTGCTCCGCCAACATGACCCCCGTCGGGCCACCCTGGCGGGGAAAACCCCTGGCTTCTAAAGCCGGAAAGAGCCGATCCTCCTCCTTAGCGTGATGGCAACGGTCGGCAAAGTGTCGGATAAAATCGATCACCTGACGTGCGGATTCGACATCGACCGATTTGCTCGCCTCGGCCTGGGTGGCCATCTTTTCCAGCACGGCCAAAACCTGCTCAATCACTCGATGTTCTGCTCGCAAGATATCGGTAGGTTTCATTTGATCCTCTCCTTATCAAGGTCAACTAAACTGCAACACCCAGAATCGTTCAGTGAAACGCCTTGCGTTCCAAAAACGGCACTCGGTCTGCCCGCAGCCCCAAAACCCACGGGAAGGTTTTTGGCTCTTTGGCGAGACTCCGCGATCACGGTTTGCCAAGCCTTGTTGGCTGGTTTATAAGTGAATCGCATGTGGTTATCCTATTCAATCTCAAAAAAACTGAACACCTTTACCACACCTCGACTTAACATCATGATCTACAGCTTGGCGACTCCCTTCGTTGCGCGACCAATTCATCAAGCGTTGTTGTCCGCAAGAATTCCAGATAGACGGCCCGCACCTTGGCCCATCGTACATGGACGGGGCAAGGGGCCTCATCGGAACAGCGAGATCGTCCTAACAAACAACCCTCCCATCGGCTGACGCGATCCAGGGGCTCGACAACGTCGTAGATGGTGATCCTTTCTGGTGGACGGGCCAAACGAAATCCGCCGCCTTTTCCCCGCTGGGATTCCAATAATCCCTCGTCCGCCAGCCGCTGCAGGAGCTTGCCCAGGTAATTGCGAGGGGCCTTGATTTGCTTGGCCAGTTCCGCGGTTCCCGCATATTGGTCCGGCGGCATTTCTGCCAGAATCATTAACGCCCTCAGTCCGTGGATTGCTGTTCGGGAGATCATGTCAACCTTAATTTATGGATAATCACATGTGATTATACTTATATTTCGAACTCTGTCAAGTCAAAAATTCGCCGCGGCATACGTCCTTCCGGGTTCTAGCCCGGGCAACCACAGGGGGTTGCCCCTACCAATTGATGGTCCGCTCCTAGAGGCCCATCGAACGTCCCGGCCATAGCTCCAAATGGGACGTCAATGGGCAACGTGGTGGACGCCGGCGCGCCGCTTTAGATTTGGGCCAGGAAAGCGCGTTCCTCCAAACAATCAACGAACGCCCTCGCCCATGCTGTGTGTTGGACGTGCTACCGCCGGGAGGTAAAATCGGAGGATGCTGTATGTTGCGTATCACCTCGATCACACGTCAATCGAGTCTCGGAAGCGCAAATCCGATCACTTCCTTTGCCGTGGGCACCTCACTGAACGAAGGCCATCCACGGGAGGTGTTCGTCATCAATGACGGCGAGCCACGGCAAGACTACGTTCCAACGATGGGGAGGTAACCTTTGACAATGACGACAATCATCCGGAAATGGTTGGCAAGCCTTAGTCTTTCTTCCATGGTTTTTATACTACTCCTCGTGGGATGTCACCGGCCACCGGCCCAGCAGTCGCAACCGACCCGCGAAGAGAAACCCTCTCAGACAGCCGCGACCACTGCCGAGTCGGGCGACCAAGCCACGCCCGAGGCGACCGCTACCCCACGTGCGTCACGCCTTCGCGACGTTGTTCCCGCGGAGCTGACGGCCGCCATGCAGAAGGCGAATCCCACGTTTCGTGGCGAAGTCATTGTTGAAAATCAGGACGGCGCAGTCGTAGTGGCCATCAATGATCCGGAAGTGCACGACATTTCACCCTTGGCCGGGCTGCGAATCCACAAGTTGGACCTGTATCAATGCTCGGTGAGTGATCTTAGCCCCTTGCGGGGGCTGCCGCTGACGGCCATGGCCTTGGACCGCACTCAGGTCAAGGATTTGCGTCCCCTGGCCGGTATGCCGCTGGAGTATCTGTCCCTCAGCGAAACCGAGGTCAGCGACCTTTCGCCCCTGGCCGGTTGTCCCTTAAAGCAACTGAACTTAGTCCGAACCAAGGTGACCGATCTTTCGCCTTTGGCCGGATGTCCGCTGGAGACGCTTTGGCTTAACGACACCCCGGTTTCGGATCTTTCGCCTTTGCGGAGTGTCCCGCTGGTGAGTTTGACGATTGCGGGGACCAAGGTCCGCGACCTCAGTCCGCTCAAGGGCATGCCGTTAAAGCGTCTCCATATCGCCCGCTCGGAGGTCACCGACCTCACACCCCTTCGCTGGTTACGGCTGGAACGACTGATCTTCACGCCGTCGAAGATTGAGTCGGGGATGGACGTGGTGCGGAACATGCCGACGCTCCGCGAGATTGGCACGGCCTTTGGCGAGTCGGATTGGGGAATTGCCGACCGCGTCATGCCGCCCGCCGAATTTTGGGAACTCTATGACGCCGGCCAACTGAAGGAGTGAAGCCGGTTCTGACATCGGTTCATCCCCCACGCTGATAGGCGGCCCGAATCGCCCGCAGAAGCCCTTCCGCCTTGTGCCAGGTTTCTGCGTACTCATCCTCTGGGCGCGAGGTGGCGAGGATGCCCCCACCTACCGAAAACACCCACCAGCCCTTGGCCGCGGTGAGGGTCCGAATCAGGATGTTGAAATCCGCATCACCATTAAAACCCACATAGCCCAGGCAGCCGCAGTACGCGCCGCGGGCATGGGGTTCGAGTTCGGCAATAATCTCCATGGCGCGAATCTTGGGAGCCCCAGTGATCGACCCGCCCGGGAAGGACGCCGCAAGCAAATCAAAGGCATCGTACGATTCCCGCAGGCGCCCCTCGATGACCGAGACCAAGTGGAAAACTGCCTCGTAGGTTTCCAGATGACAGAGACTCGAGACGCAGACGCTCTCCGCCAAACACACCCGCGAGAGGTCATTCCGCAACAGGTCGGTAATCATGACATTTTCGGCCCGGTCTTTTTGGGAATGCAGCAGCTCCCGGGCAATTCGCCGATCTGTGTCGGGGTCATGGGTCCGTCGCCGGGTTCCCTTAATGGGCCGCGTTTCGACCCAGCGATCGCGGACGCGGAGGAAGCGTTCCGGCGAGCTCGAGAGGATCTGCCACTGCCCGAGGTCACAATAGCCGGCGAAGGGAGCCGGATTCTCCTCCCGCAAAAGCTCGTAGAGCGACAAGGAATCTATTGCGGCGGGACAGGCCAACCGCTGGGACAGGTTCACCTGAAAGACGTCGCCCGCTCGGATGTACTCCACCACCTGCGAAACAGCCGCCAAGTAGGCTTCTTCCGAAAAATTACTCCAAAAATGAGGACCCTCGCCAGTGAGCGACTGGAAAACCGCGACCTGCCCTGGTAAGGCCTCCCGTGGCGCCATAGTCGAAGCAATCGGCCGCCCATTCGCTTCGGCTGGTTCTCGAAGTCGGTCTCGAAAGAAATCCAGGCGTTCGCGGGCGCGGCGTGCCCGGCTCGCAGGATCGGTCTCGGGAAACCCCTGGGAAATTAACCATGCCCGGCCTCGCTCGTGATCCACGGCCAGCACAATATCGTAAAGCCCCACGGCCAAAAGTGGCGTTCGCATGTCATCAATCCGAGCGGCGGGGACGTCCTCAAATGCCCGATTGAGTTCGTAGCCCCACAATCCTGCGGCACCACCCTGAAACGGCGGTAAATCAGGGCAAGATACTTGCCGGAAGCAGCGTGTCCGTTCCGCCAAACTCTGAAAGGCCTCTCGCGCTGCCTGGCCTGACGCATCGGCCTGGACAAGCCAACGTTCGAAGGGATCAGCCGCCACAAAGGAAAATCGCCCCAACCGTGGGTCCTCCTGGGCACTGTCAAAGACAACAAGCCAAGGTAACTGGGCAAAGACGGCAACACTCCGCCGCCAATCGGCATAGGGGACCTCGACAACCAGGGGCAGCGAGCGAGACATCGAACAAGGATTAGTTCTTGCCTTCTGAACAACCGGCGCGGCCACGACGTCGCTTCAACCGCTGGATGCGCCGTTCTCGGGGCGAAGGTTCCGGAATGGTGTGCAGACCCCAATGAAGGGCTTCATCCTGACAATAGTTTTTCCCCAGTTGCCGAGCAATGGAGGCCTTGCACAACTCGTAGCCCAAATAAAAGGCCGTGTCCACATCAATCTCTCGGCCCTGCGATTCGGCCGCGGCGAGGATTTTGTCAAAGAGCTGATAAGCGTCTTCGGCCTGAAGTTCCTGGCCAAACGCCCAACTGCGAAGCTGATCTTTCACCACAAACAGCCGCGGCGAGGGATCACGCAATCGAGCGCGGAGCTCTTCGAGATACTTCTCATCGCCATCGCTGATCTGGTGATCCCGCAACATAGCAAAGGAAGAATCCACATTTCGTAACGTTACGTGGAACTGTTTCGCACAGTGGGTCAGGCGGCGGATGACGTGGCACTCTCGGACGGAGGTCCTCGCGGTATTCACCTCGTGCGTGGTGGTGATCCAGCGAGCGCCCATCTCTTCTGCCAAACCCAGGAGGACCAAGAGCATTGGGCCGGTATCCGCCGGGCAATGGTACAACAGCGGGCACAAATCCATCACCAGCGGTACCTCTGGCCAGCGCTCTCTTGCCTCAACGCACCGAAGGATGCTCTGCGTCAATCCCAGACCGACCGGAGTCATGGGCTGCTTAAGCAGGAAGCGGCGATGCTTCTCGCTCAAACTGGCAATGACCTCCTCGACCCCCTGCCACGTGCCGGGAAGTTCCGGCTCAACCACGGCCCACGTCTCCGCCGATACCTCCGCCCAGTCTGGACGGAACGGCTCTAAAAAATCTGCTCCCTCTGCCGCTGCCGCTTGATAGCTCGTCTTTTCCAGCGATCGGATCCACACCCGATGCCCATGGGAACGCAACGCCTTGATCAATTTCCCCAGATTCGGAAATGGTTCGCGATCCTCATGCCACAGTGCAATGGCATCCGCCCCTTCTGCGACTAGGCGGTCCGCCAAATCCAGAACCACCGACGGTTCCAGATTGGCGGCATCCTTGAGGACCGACACAATCTTGAGATCATATTCGTCTTGGGGCAAACAAGGCCGATAGCGTCGCTTGAAGAAATCGGGCAACTCGTGAAGATCGTTCGGACCTCGCTCCGCTGGGATGCCCGTCCGCCGAGATAGTTCGCCCACATCGCCTTGACAACGACCGGGCAAAAGAATCCGCGTCACCTTCGGCGGCACTTTCAACCGCTCGCTGATCCAGGGAACGCTCATCAGCCCAGCGATCGTGATCGGCATGACGGCCACCGAGTACTGAAACTCGAACGCCGTCGCAAGGTCCGGCAACATTCGGTTGAGAAGGGGCTCGGCCAACTGACCCGTCACAAAGAGGAAATGTTCACAAGACGAAGGAACTTCACGATCGTCGTAATCCATAAACGACGCCTCCGCGGCCTAGCCGCTTTTGGGCGGGATGATTGGCGTTATATTCGACAAAACAGTTACAGGTTGACCGACAACGCTCTCTGGCCACCAATTCGGCGAGGGGTGACCGCCACCGACGCCAGTCAGGGCGATGTTGTCCAAAAACATCCGTACCCCGGCAGTGACCCCACGGTCACCCCGGACTTGGGCGGCAAGCTCCGGTTGCCTGGCCTGTCCGCCGGTGATGCTTGTCCGCTACTACTCTCTATTCTACGCAGCCCCCACGGCGAGACGTAGATAAATTGGGGAACCTCTGTAAAGATAGCTAAACACAACCCAGAGACAAGCCCCCATTCCCCACCGGTAAAATCCCCGAGCCGCCGGTGGATGATGGCTCGAAAATTGCCCACGGTTAAGGGACAATAAATCTTCAGCGTGGATTTGGTTTTGCGTGGCAATCCGCGGCGGGGATCTCGTTTTCGGTTGAAGGCTGAAAGAGTAGCATCTCGCCACAAGGGCCTATCCCAAAGTTCCCTCTCCCCTTGGGAGAGGGTTGGGGTGAGGGCAAGCGACCGTCGGAGTCAATTGACAAAACCGGCAGCGATTCAAGCCACCCTCATCCCCGGCCCCTCTTCCGCCCAACGAGAGAGGGGAGGTTGTGGGATACGCTCTAAGTCAAAGTAGTCCCTCATGAAGTTTCCTTGTTGGACACTGTGATGCCATGGTACAGGTCCCGGATTTTCTCAAGCAACGGCAGGCGGACTGGCTCGAACTGGAACACATTTGTCACATTGCCAACCGCGTGACGGAGCGACCAACCGCCGAAATGGTCTGCCGGTTGTCGGAGCTTTATCGGGCGGCCTGCGCGGACCTGGCACTAGCCGAGGCTCAGCAGCTATCGCCGGAGGTGTTGGATTATCTACATCGCCTTGTGGGGCAGGCCCATAATGTGCTTTACCGTCACCCGCAGAGCCTACCCCGGCAGTGGCTCCGCGCGATCTTCATCGAGGTTCCAGCCTACGCCATTCGCGACAAGATGATTTGGCTGGCTTTTGCCTCGTTTTGGGGCCTTTTCTTGTTGACCGCTTTTCTTTCCCGACAAAGTGAGACCTTCGCAGAGGCTGTTGTGGGCCAAGAGTTGCTTGACGCCATTGAGGATATGTACTCTCGGCCGTTCAGCGACGAATACCCGACGATTGTGGCAGTTGGGTTTTATATCATGCACAATATCGGGATTGCTCTCCGGTGCTTTGCTTTGGGTATCCTGTTTGTGTTGCCGGGGTTGTTTATCCTGGTGTTCAACGCTGTGACGTTAGGAACGGTTTTTGGGCACATGAGCGTGGCCGCCCAGGCCGACACCTTCTTTGAATTCGTCACGGGACACGGGCCTTTCGAATTAACGGGGATTTGCTTGGCGGCGGGATGCGGCATGCGGCTGGGCTTTTCGCTGCTAGAGACCGGGGAATTGACGCGGCTGGCTTCCCTACGGCTCGCCGCCCGACAAGTGGCCCCGGTGCTGTTGGTGGCCTGTTTCTTCTTCGTTTTGGCCGCCATCATCGAAGGCCTCGTGTCGCCGTCGGCCACGCCGGTAGAGACCAAACGTTGGATTGCCACGCTTTCCACGGTCGTGCTCGTCGTCTATTTCTCCACAGGTTTTTTCACCAGACCGAGCCATGGTTGATCTCGCACAGACACGGGTGGTTATTCGCGCGCGGGAGATCGGCGACCTCTGCGATCTCGCCCTGGCGGCGATCCGCCGCGATGGTTGGTCGCTTCTCCGCTGGTGGCTGTTGATGGTTATTCCCTATCTGGTGGTGGTCGATTCGATCCTCGTCATTTTTTTCCGTCGACTTTGGGAGCCGGAACCCGAGTTTTCCCTCATCGGATACGCTTTCCTCATCAGCGTGGCGGGCCTGACGCCGCTTTCTTTGCTCAGCGGTTTACTGACCCTCCACTTGGGGATGAGCGTTTTCGTCAAACGGCCCACGTTTCGAGAAGTTTGGCGAGCGTGGATCTCTCGGCTTGGTTACATGCTCCTGGTGCAACTCATGCCCTTTGCGAGTCGCGGCCCTGCCATTGCCGAAATCGTTTTACTCGAGCGACTCGTGCCCACCACGCGGGAAGGTCGCGCGGCCATCCGGCGAAGACTTACAGCCTTAGCCAGTTACGGTTTATCCATAAACCAGCTTGGTGCCTTTTTTGCCTTGCTAACGTTTTTTATTATCGGACTTACCATGGCAGGAATGTACTTCTCCTTTTTGACGTTTGAGACTCCCTGGCGTTGGGGTTGGGCCCTTGTCGGTTTTCAGCTCGGCGCGTGCATCGCCGGGGGGTTTAACCGCGTGGTGCGGTTTTTCCTGTATCTCAACAGTCGGATCAAGTACGAGGGTTGGGATGTTGAGCTGGCCGCCCGGGCAGCCGCCCAGCGACTCCTGCGGACAAACCGGGAGGTCTCCTCTTCTCAGCCGCTCACTCCGCCTACGTCCAATCAACGTCCTAAAGCAGCCGTCTCGCCTTAATCTCAAGGTATTGATTGACGAGCGGGGCCGTCATTTCTTCCGGAAACACATCCAGCACGAGTGCCCCTTTACTGCGGATCGATGTGATGACCTGATGACGCCAGGTGAGGATGCGCGCCGCGGCCGCCGCCTTCCATAGGTCGTCCCTTTCCTTTTGCCCGTCGCTTAGTGGGGCGAACATTGTGTGATCGCGGAGGAAGACCCCCAGGGGCAAGTGCCGTCCCGCCAAATTGGTGAGGTAACGTTCCACCTGTCGGCCGTTGACATCGTCGATTAAGTGCGTGACGAGCACCACGAGGGTCCGCTTTCGGACATGGGCCGCCAAATATCGGAACGCCAGGTCATAACGGGACTCCACCATCCGCGGAAAGCGATCGAAGGCCATGTTGATGAGCCGCGCCATCTGGTGCCTTCCCCCACGCGGATTCAAAAAGGCGTGGATTTCATCGGAGAAGGCCAACAGCCCCACAGAGTCGCCATGCGTTAGGGCAACATAAGCCAATAGCAGCACG
>Ga0209508_1001990_pt1 | contig 14472 bp, 9 predicted proteins | sample AD_UKC129_MetaG_FD_184427 | JGI IMG/M metagenome (GOLD analysis project Ga0209508, IMG submission 184427) | Active sludge microbial communities of municipal wastewater-treating anaerobic digesters from Canada - AD_UKC129_MetaG (SPAdes) (version 2) | ecosystem: Engineered > Bioreactor > Anaerobic... | reverse complement strand
TATTAATATTTTTTACTAAATGATTAATTATATCGCTTGAAATAAAATTTTCGTGAAATGCTATTTTATCTAATAACCGTTTATTTTTAATTATTTTGGTGATATTTAAGATATCTTTATCTTCATACCCTAGTCTAGAAAGAGCTGTATAAGCTATCTCTGAAGCTAATATTTCATTACCAGCTTTAATAATAGGTTTGGCAATATCATGTAATAAAAGAGCATAATAAATTTGCGCCCTTTCTTTTGGCTTTAAACTATAAAATAATAACGATAATTTATTGTTGGTATTAAATAATTCTTCTAATATTTTAATTGAATATATACTATGTACATCAAATGTATACTTATGATTAATTGTGTTTTCAAAATAACCACTTATTTCAGCAAATTCTGGTATAATAATAGCTAAAAGTCCAATATCGTTCATCAAGAAAAGAGTATCAGCAACATTTGCATTCAGCTCCATAATTTCTCTAAAAAAAGCTGAAGATTCGGGTGTTATAAAATCATAATTGATGTATTTCTTTACATTTTCAATTACTTTATACTTAAGTTTATCATCCCAAAAAAGATTATTTTTTGCTCTATAATAAAATAAACGAATAATTTCAGCTATTGTAAAGTCATTTTCTTTATTTGAATATATTACACCATCTTTTTGATAAAAATCATCATCTAATATAATACGCAACTCGTCTGGTATATAAAATGATATTCTTCTTTTAAATGATTTTAAGAAATTTTTATAAAAAATATTAATTGTATTTGCAGAAGCAAAATAAATATTCATCATTTGTTTGTGAATATCTGAATCTTCAATTCCAAAAGTATCGTGTAATAAATCTGAAATAATGGTTTGATCTTTAAATTCCAATCTATCAATTTTTTTATTTTGAATTAAATGCAATAAATTTCTTAAAGTTAAAATAAAATTATAGCTACGATTAATTTGCTCAGCAATATCAATTGTAATTTCTTTTTCATTTACGATATTTTCAAGGAAAAAATTTGTTTGCATCACTTCATTTTGAGATACAAAATCCTTTTGTGTTAAAATTGAATAAATCCATTCAGCTTCATGTAAGTCTCTTAAGCCACCTGCTGAATATTTTAAATTTGGTTCAATTGTTTTAGGAAACTTACCATATTGTTGAATTCTTGTATTATATTTAGCAATAAATTTATCGTAGATTCTCGGTAAATTATCAGTAATATTTTTATTTATATTTTGATACCAAATGTTATATTTATTTATATCTCCATATATTAGCCTTGCTTGAGAAAGTTTACAAAAGAATGTAAAATCTTTGTTTAAATAATCTTCATCTTGATATTGGAAAAATTTAATATTAAGACCTAAATTGTTGTAAATTTCTTTAGAAATGTCCTTAATGATAATAGCTTGCTCATCGGAAATATCTATAAAAACAATTTCAATATCAGATTTAGGCGATAGTTCACGTCTACCAAAACTTCCTATAGCTAATAAAATATTTTGGCTATTTAAATGATTTGAAAATGCTTGTAGAATTAAATTTTGTACAAGTAGGCTAAATTTTAAGGAGAACTTATTATTAGGGTTTTTAATAAAATCAATAGTAAAAATTTTATTGTATTCAGTAATAAAACTCTGAAATATGTTATTTAGTGTATCCATAAATCTATCAAAAATATCTTATTAGTATAATTTAAAAAAATTAAAATACAAAAAAAAATGCCCATTAAAAGGGCATTTTTTTATAGGGAAAATCAATTTACTTTCTTTTGAACCTTGCTTGGAAGAATCTTAAATATTTTGGTTCATAAACCATTTCAAGACCACGAATATTTTTAGCATTTTCCATTACAGCTACAACTGATTCTGCAGCAACATCTAAATGTGCTTGTGTATAAACTCTTCTTGGGAAAGTTAATCTAACTAATTCCAATTTAGGATGATAATTGTTACCATTTTTATCTCTACCAGCAGATACAATACCACGTTCCATACCTCTAACACCTGAATCTATATATAATTCAGCTGCTAAAGTTTGCGCTGGATAATCATCTTGCGGTATATGCGGGAGAATTCGCTTTGCATCAAGGAATACTGCATGTCCACCAATAGGTTGAACTATTGGCACACCGTAATCCATTAATTTTTTCCCAAAATATTCAATTTGTCCGATTCTTGCATTTAAGTAATCAAATTCTACCATTTCATCCATACCAATAGCCATAGCTTCCATATCTCTTCCGGCTAAACCACCATAAGTATGTAAACCTTCATAAAGAACAACCATATTTCTTGCTTCTTCAAATACATGCTCATCACGTGTTGCTAATATTCCGCCAATGTTTACAATTAAATCTTTTTTGGCACTAACCCAAAGTCCATCAAAATATGAGCACATTTCATATAAAATTTCTGCAATAGTTTTATTTTCATAACCTTTTTCACGTATTTTAATAAAGTAAGCATTTTCACAAGCACGCGTAGCATCGAGCCACATTTTAATACCGTATTTATCGCAAACTTTTTTAGTTTCTCTTAAATTTTCCATAGAAACTGGTTGACCACCAGCCATATTTACAGGAGCAGCAATACTTAGATAAGGAATTTTATCTGCACCTACTTTTTTGACTAGATCTTCTAATTATTGAATATCAACATTTCCTTTGAAGGGATGTAAATTTTCTGGATCGTGGGCCTCATCAATTATAATATCAACAAATGTAGCACCTGCTAACTCTTGATGTGCCCTTGTAGTTGTAAAATACATATTACCGCCAACATAATCACCGGGTTTAATTAAAATTTTAGATATCATGTGTTCAGCAGCTCTTCCTTGATGAGTTGGTACAAAATAAGGCATACCATAGTATTTTTTAATTTGATCCCATAACTTATAAAAATTTTCACTTCCTGCATAAGCTTCATCACCTATCATAAGTCCTGCCCATTGTCTATCACTCATTGCATTTGTACCAGAATCAGTTAAAAGATCAATATAAACATCTCTTGATCTTAATAAAAATGTGTTATAACCAGCTTCTTCAATAAATTTTAATCTTTCTTCTTTAGTTGTCATTCTAATAGGTTCAACAACTTTAACTTTCCATGGTTCAGCCCATGATCTTTTTTCAAGTTTTGCCATTTAGACCCCCTTAAATATTTTAATATTATATTAATGTATTTTAACATTCTTTTAATAAATTACAAAATTAATACATTAAAAAATATACTTTACTTAAATATAATTATAATATTACATTATGTTAACAATTAAGTGATAGATGTTGGATATCTATTCAAGAATTGCTTTTATGTAGTCTTCTATAAATTGGTAATCATCTGGTGAGAACCATTTAATTTGAATACCTTCTCGTTCCATTTTCCGGAACCAAGTCATTTGTCTTTTGGCAAATTTATGTATCTGAGAATTAAGCTTTTGATACATGTCATTGTAATTTAGTTTATTTTGTAAATATAAGCTTACATATCTATATTCTAATCCAAAATAGTACAATCTTTCATAAGAAATACCCATCTCGATTAGTTTTTTTACTTCATCAATTAAACCGTTTTGCAATCTATCTTTTAACCTTTTAGTAATCCTTTTTTTATTATCTTCTCTATCTGTGTATATACCTATTACTAAACTATTATATTTTTCATCTTTTCTGGATTCGTTTTTATTTTCCAAAATAATAATTCGTTTAATCATTCTATCTCTATCCATATAATCATTTTTATTATGTACTAAATGATCATATTTTTTCAACCTTTCTACAAGCTGTTCGTTAGACATATTATACAATTCTGAATATTCATTACTTGAAAAATTTAGGCAAGAGAGATTGTAAGAGTTTAATATAGAATTTAAATATAATCCAGTACCACCAACAAGAAAAGGAAGTTTATTTTTACTTTTGATAATTTCAAAAGCTTTTTCAAAATCTTGGTTGAATAGAAATAAATTATAATCATCTTTTGGATGTACAACATCAATTAAATGATATTCAATTTTTGTATCATTTATATAATAATCTTGTAAGTCTTTTCCAGTACCAATATCCATAAATTTATAAACTTGTCTAGAATCGGCTGAGATAATTTCCCCGTTGAAATAATAAGCTAATTTTACAGCTAATGATGTTTTCCCAATAGCTGTTGGACCAAGTATTGTAATAAAATCTATTTTTGACATTATGAAACTAAAATATAAATTGCACTGATTACTAAAATAAAGATGCTTATGTAATTAACCCAAATCAAACTACCAATACTATATTTTTTTTTGATCAAATATATTATTTGGACAATTGAAAACCACCATAAAGAAGAACCAATAAACATTCCAGCTAAAATTATAAATATTTCAAAAAAATAATAATTCGTTTCTAAAATTCTGAAACCTGAAAATATCGCTAAAAAAGAAAATATTGTAATAGGATTTGTGATAGTAAGTATAAAAGTTGTAATAAAATCTGAAACGAGCTGTGAATGAGTAGTAATTTTATTTAAGAAAGGGAGTGGTTTGCGTTCATCCGACTTTGAAGTACGTTTAAAAGATTTAATTGCTATTAATATAAGTACAACTGAAGATATGACCTTAAGTAAAACTATATTTTTATCAATAAAATCAATAATAATAGTAAACCCAAGTATTGCAATAAGCGCAAAAAATAAATCAGCTGTAGCAGCCCCAACGCCAGAAATAAAACCATATTTTCTACCATGATTAATTGCTCTTCTTAAACAAATACTACCAACTGGTCCTAAAGGCACCGATACTGCTATACCAATAAAAATTGATTTTATGAATAATATAAGAATTTTTTCAAATAACAATATTTCTGTTTGAAATAACAAATTACCCCACGATTTTTTGTTTGATAGACATTAAATAATTATAAGCATCTTCGTAAGTATTACTAATTTGACCTTCAATAATTGCATTTTCAATTTTCTTTTTAATTTCTCCAACTATAGGGCCTGGTTTTAAATTACATAATTGCATAATTTCATTACCATCAATTGGTGATTTGAATGAACGTAATTTATCTTTTTCCTGAACTTCAATCACTCTTTGCATAACTTTATCATAATTAGTAAGATATGTTTTGACCTTTTCTAAATTTCCTGACGTAATATCGGCACGACAAAGAGTTATTAAGTCTTGTAAATCATCTCCTGCTTGAACAATTAGTCTACGAATTGCCGAATCTGTAACATCTTGTGCTGCAAGAGCTATAGGCCGAAGATGCAATCTTACTAATTTTTTTACATAATTTATATGTATGTATGGAAGTTTCAATCTTTTGAAAATATCTTTTATCATTCTTGCGCCAATTTCATCGTGACCGTGGTAAGTCCATCCAATTCCCTCAACAAATTTTTTTGTTTTAGGCTTACCAATATCATGGACTAAAGCTGCGAATCTTAGCCACAAATTATCTGTAACTTGACTTATATTGTCAACCACTTGGCAAGTGTGTAAAAAGACATCCTTATGAGCGTATAATCCTACTTGTTCGACCCCAGCCAAATTTTCTAATTCTTCAAAAACATATTTTAATGTTTTAGTCTGATATAGCAATTTTAACCCAATCGAAGGTTTATCACTAGAAAGTATTTTCAAAAATTCATCGGTGATCCTTTCTTGTGATACTATTGTTAACCTTTCTGCGAGTTGAGTAGCAGCATTGAGGACATCAGGAACCGGTGCAAATTGTAATTTAGAAGCAAATCTGAAAGCACGTAAAATTCTTAGTGGATCGTCATCGAAGGTTATCATAGGATCAATAGGTGTTTTAATAATTCCTTTTTTCAAATCTTCAATACCGGAAAATTTGTCAATGATTTTGAAATCATCATTAATGGATAAAGCTATAGCATTTATAGTAAAATCTCTTCTTGAAATATCATCATCAAATGTTCCATTTTCAACAATTGGTTTTCTAGAATCACGATTATATGATTCTTTTCTTGCTCCTACAAATTCTAATTTATACCCATAAAGTTGGAAATAAGCTGTACCAAAATTTTTAAAGATCACAACATTGTTAATATTAAATTTTTGAGCAACTTTTTCAGCAAAACAAGCACCATCACCGATAACTAAAAAATCTATTTCGTTTGGATTTTTACCTAAAAACAAATCTCTTATAAATCCACCTACAATGTATAATTCGTATCCTTCTTCTTTAGCAACTTCTTTCATTATGGAAAGAAAATTTATATTTTTTATTTTTTCAATAACAATTTCTGCATCAACTATATTTATCATTTTTTAATTCCTATTCCTATACCGTCACCTATTGTATAAATATTTGGAATAATTTCGTTATTACTCATAAAATATTCATTAAATTCTTTAACTCTTAGTGTAGATTTTTTCATCTTCTTAGTAATTCTTTTCAATGCTACATTGCCGTGCCATAATAAATTATCAATAAAAATAATTCCATCTTTATTAAGTTTTCCAATAGATTTTTTGAATATTGTCAAATAATCTTCTTTATCTGCATCTAAAAAAATAAAATCAAATGTTTCAGCAATTATATCAAGTGAATCGATAGCATCGCCTTCGATTAATTGTATTTTTGTATTAGTATTTGATTTTTTGAAATTTTCTTGTGCTAATGGAATATTATTTTTGCTTTTTTCTAATGTAATAATTTTTGCATCATTTGATGTATTTTGTGCAATAATTATTGTAGAATAACCAATTGCTGTTCCAATTTCCAATATTTTTTTTGGTTTTTTAATCATTAAAAATAATTTCAAAAATTCTGCGCCAAATTTATCAATTATTGGTATTCTATTTAATTTTGCATAATTTTCAAGTTCGAGCAAAAAGGGATCATTATTCTTTAAAAACTGCTTTAAATATTCTAATTGTTTTGGTTCAATAATAAAAGACATATTATTTAATTTCTTTAGCTATTCTATCTAGTCTAACAGATGATAATAAATTAAAAAAGTCAGAAAATGGAATTGATGGATCCCAAGACCAATAAGTTAGCCAAGCTCTACCAATAATTTTATCACGTGGTACCAATCCCCAAAATCTGCTATCAGCACTGTCATCGCGATTATCCCCCATAGCGAAATAATAATCTTTTTTGAAAGTATACTTTGTTACTGGTTTGCCATCGATAAGTATCTGATTATTTGTAACTTGAACTACTGGTCTTCCAAATTCACGATTAATAGTTGTTTCCCACCATTCAATATTTTCAATATTTAAATCTATAGTCATTCCTTTTTTAGGAATTACAAAAGGGCCATAATTATCTTTATTCCATGGAGCTCCTTTTGGAAAAATATTAGGATCAGCTAATCCTCTTGGTAAAATGTTAAAATCCAAATACTGAATGTTAGGGGGTACTTTAAATCTTTTACCATTAACATAGACAACTTTATTTCTTATTTCAATTGTATCACCGGGTATAGCTATACATCTCTTTATATAATTAACAATTTCTGGATTTTTAATAACATCTCTATCGCCAGGATAATCAAAAACAATAACCTCATAACGCTCTGGATCTTTTCCCTTGTATAAAGTAATATAAGGGAGTTCAATATTTGTAAAAGGTATATTCCTTGGTGTATGAATACCATAAACCGTTCTATTAACTAGCAAGAAATCACCTACCAGAATAGTAGTTTCCATTGAGCCCGTAGGTACTCTATATGCTTCTAATAAGGTCATTTTAATTAACATAGCTACGATAAAAGCATAAAAAAGAGATTTAAAAAAGTGTAGAGTTTTTTTTCCACTTGTTTCATGTTCAGCAATCTCTTCTAATGTTTTTATACCAAACATTCTTCTTATTAATTTGAGTAAATTTTCTTTAGTAAACATATTTTGAAAATCCATAAAATCTCCTATTTTTCAACTTGAAGGACAGCAAGAAACGCTTCTTGTGGTATTTCAACATTACCAACTTGTTTCATACGTTTCTTACCTTCTTTTTGCTTTTCTAATAATTTTCTTTTACGTGTAATATCACCACCATAACATTTTGCCAGCACATCTTTTCTCAATGGCTTAACAGTTGAACGAGCTATCACTTTAGTTCCAATTGCTGCTTGAATAGCAACTTCAAAAAGTTGTCTTGGTATTAATTCTTTTAATTTGTCAACTAATTTTCTTCCCCAATCATAAGCTTTAGAACGGTGTACAATCATTGATAGAGCATCCATTGGTTCTCCATTAATAAGAATGTCTAATTTTATAAGATCAGATTCTTTAAATCCAATAAATTCATAATCAAATGATGCATAACCTCTTGTAACTGATTTGAGTTTATCAAAAAAATCAAATATTATCTCGGCTAATGGAAACTCATATTGTATATCAACTCTTGTAGGATCTAAATAAGTTTGATTCTTAAAAATACCTCTTTTATCAGTAGCTAATTTCATAATATTACCGATATACTCGGCAGGTGTTACAATCTGAGCTTTTACATAAGGTTCTTCAATAAATTCAATTTCATTTGCTGGTGGTAAATCATCAGGTTTATCAATAACAATAATTTCACCATTTTTTTTCCCAACTCGATACTCAACATTAGGTAAAGTGGCAATAATATTTTGATTAAATTCACGATGCAAACGCTCTTGTACAATTTCCATATGCAACAGTCCTAGGAAACCACAACGAAAACCAAATCCAAGAGCTGCTGAAGTTTCAGGAATATAGGTAAGAGCCGAGTCATTTAATTTATATTTTTCGAGTGCTTCTCTTAAATCTTCAAAATCTTCGGTATTTATAGGATATAATCCGCTAAAAACCATTGGTTTTATTTCTTTATAGCCGGGTAATGGTTCTAAAGCACCATTTTTTGCATGTGTTACTGTATCACCGACCTTCATATCAGCTAAATTCTTCATCCCAGTAATTAAATAACCAACATTACCAGCTGTGAGAATGTTATCTTTTATTCTTTTCATCCCTAATATACCAATCTCTTCAGCTTCATATTCTTTGTCTGTAGCAAAGAATTTAACTTTTTCACCTTCTTTTAATGTACCATCAAATAATCTTATATAAGCTATTACACCACGATATTCGTCAAAAACACTATCAAAAATTAAAGCTTTCAGTGGCGCATTTTCATCACCTTTTGGTGCAGGAATTCTATTAACAATGGCTTCAAGAATTTCATCCACACCAATTCTTGCCTTAGCCGATGCCAGAATTATTTCCTCTTCTTTACAACCAATCAATTCCATAACCTGAGCTTTAACTCTTTCTACTTCAGCTCCTGGCAAATCGATTTTATTAAGAACAGGTATAATTTCTAGCCCAGCTTCAATAGCTAAGTATAAATTACTTATGGTCTGGGCTTCAACACCTTGTGAAGCATCAACAACCAACAAAGCCCCTTCACAAGCAGCCAAAGATCTTGAAACTTCATATGAAAAATCCACATGGCCAGGAGTATCAATAAGATTTAAAATATATTCTTTACCGTCTTTTGAATTATATTTCATTTGAATAGCATGAGCTTTTATAGTGATTCCACGTTCTTGCTCAAGTTCAAGGTCATCTAAAACTTGTTTTTTTAATTCTCTTTCACTAACAGTTCCTGTTCTTTCCAATAAACAATCTGCAATTGTGGATTTGCCGTGATCAATATGAGCTATTATGCAAAAATTTCTTATATTTTCCATATTTCCTTACATACAATTGTTTTTCAAATAAAAAAAAATTAACTTTCTAATATATAACAAATAATTTTATAATATTGTTAAGATAAAATAGATATTTGTGATTTAAATTATACTTTTAAAATATTCAATTGTTTCTCTCAATCCATCTTCTAATTTCCAATCTGGGAAATATCCTAATTCTTTCTTTGTTGTTTCAATTGATGAGAGACTATCTTTAATATCCCCTTTTCTTGGCTCAGCGTATACAACCTTACTTTTACTTTCTGTAATTTTAATTATATTATTAACTATATCATTGATTGAAGTTGCAGTACCTGTTCCAACATTAAAAACACCATATTTATCTGAAGTTACAGCAAGAACGTTAGCTTTCACTACATCTTTAATATAAACAAAATCTCGAGTTTGTTGTCCATCACCATAAATGATTATATCTTCATTCTTTAATGCTTTACTTATAAATATAGGAATTGCAGCAGCATATTGACTTTTTGGATTTTGTCTAGGTCCATAAACATTAAAATATCTCAACGAAACACCATTAACATTAAAATTTTCTCTATATACGTCAAGATAATATTCGCCATCTAATTTTGTTATTCCATACGGAGATTTTGGTTCAGGCTTTAAATTTGTAGTCTTAGGAGTTATCGGATTTTCTCCATAAATTGCTGCAGAAGAAGAATGTACAATTTTTTTTACGTTATGTTTTTTGCAAGCGTTCAAAACATTTAATAAGCCTTTTATATTAATATTAACACATTCAAACGGATTATCAATAGACTCAGGTACAGAAACCATTGCTGCTAAATGATGAACATAATTAACATCTTTAAATAATGGTTCTATCTGTTCATAATCTTCAATACTATATTCATAAAACTTAACATTGGTTATTTTTTTTATAAAATCTGGATTCGACGAACGGAAATTATCAATAACAATAACCTCAGCTCCTTGTGATAACCAATATTCAACAATATGACTTCCAATAAAACCAGCTCCGCCAGTAACGAGGACTTTCATTTTATCTCCTAAAATTCATATTTAATTCTTACACCTAATTCCTTTATTTCATTTTGGAATGTTGTACTTTCAATCGATGGTTGTTTTTGCTCAATCCTAAAATATATTTTACGTAATATGTTATATTCTAATTTTATATCAGCTTTTGATAAATCTTGCCATCCTTGAGTTGGACTACCAATTGTATAAGTAAAGGCACCTACTTTACCAGAAATATATATTCTAGATTCTTGTCTTTGATTTTGTCGTAAATCTATATTTTTAACGGCATCACCTAAAATATTATTTGCAACTGCAGTCATTGCAGCTCCCACTGCAGCAGTACCAGCTGATGCTAAAATGCCACTTTGATTCGCCAAAAGGTTTTTATCTAACGCTGTTAAATCTTTTTTAAATTTCCCAGTTATTATAAATGTTCCAGCATCAATAATGTCTTTATCAGGATCTGGAATATTTTTTTCGATATTACTCCTTCCCATATAAACTTTAATATTGTCTGGAGAATTTGCAAAATTCTTGCCCAATTCTCTAGGATAACCATTAATTTTAATTTTTACAGCCACATCATCATCAAAGTTTTTTAATGTATCAACATAATTAGAAACATAGGTTGCAACAATATCTAATCTTGGATTGGCAATATCAGACTCGAAAATTATATCTCCACTTGCACTAAATTTTTTGATATAATTCAGATAAGAATTATCTTCCAAAGTTAATTTCCCTTGTAAATAACTTTTACCATCTATAAATTTATAAGTCAATTTACCTGACAAATATGCAACAAGTTGCTGATCCATTTCAACAGGTGGTAAAACAAATGTAATTTTATTTTCATCTTGTAATTCAACTGCAATATCAAAATTCATATTAAAATTTGATTTGCTCTGTTGCTGCAACTCTTTCTGTTTAACAGTTCTTGTTTGCTGGATCAAACTTTTTGATAACAACTCTTGCCTTGAAATAACATATTCTTTTTTCTTTTCTTCAGTTTTAATAACAAATTCAATATCATTACTTTCTTCAGTACTGTAAGCTTGATCAGGAAATAAAAATGTAACATCTGTATTACTAATAATCAAGTTACCTTCAACATTTGCAGTAAATTCATCAAGATAAATATTTAAATCCTTTTTAGTTTCAATATATAAATCACCGTTAACAGGTGAATCAGGATTTTTATATTTACTGCTCAGCAGACCTATGCCACCATTAAGTTTTAGTTTTACTTTATTATATTTCAAATTCGTAAAATCGATAAGTCCTACACATTTCAACTTTCCTTTGTTTGAAATTTTATCTTTATTTGAAAGAGTTAAATTATCAATATAAACTATGTTATCTTTTATATTTATATCACTATTCAAATTATATGTCAATCTGTTAGTCTTTAATTTAAAATACGAGTCTTTAATGTTAATATTTCCATTAATTAGCAAATCATTTATAGTTTGCCCTTTAACGTTTATATCAGCATTCAAGAAACCACCTTGATCTTGAAAAACTGGTATAAAATTACCTAAAGCTTTTAAATTAAAATCCTTTGATTTTATATCAACATTAATTGGTTGTGGATTAACATTTTTATTCAAATTTTTAGCACCTAAAATCTGTACATCAACTGGATAGTTCCCTGCAATATCAAGAATTGGGTTTTCATAATTTAATGTAGTATCGACAAAAAGAATTGAATATTTTAATTCACCACCATAATAATCAGCGTGTAAATCTAAATTACCAAAATTCATTTTATTAAATGAAAAATTTTGTATCCCCAATTCAAAAACTATGGAAGGATCATAAATATTCCCATCAATTGAAAATGTTGTGTTAATCAAACCATCAATATCCGGAAGCTTCTCTTTGCCATTATAAAAATATCTTATCAAATCTTTTATTGGATTAGAAGGCATATTAGCACTAAAATAAACTAAGCTATCATTAACTTCTCCAACTAATTGCAATCTAGTTTTTTCTCTTCCAATCCAAAATTGTTCAAGTATTACCCTATCTTTATAAATACTTGCTTGTATAGGTTTATTAAGAAACCACTCATATTTATTATAATTTAATTTTAATTTTTCAAAATTCATTTTATATACTGTATCAGCACTAAAATCGAAGTTACATTTCGAACTTAATTCCACCAATGTATCATATACCAAATCTGTATAAATCGTTAATTTTTTATTATTTAAATCGAATCCGAAATTTATATCTTTTATATCAGTAGCAGAAAATACCTTCCCAATTTTTAAATCAAATTTTGTATTGAAATTAGATAAATCTGCATTACCATATTTTTGCTCAAGCAAATAACTTGATTTTAAATCAGAAATATAAGTTAAAGTTGTAAAATTTTCTTTTATTTCAAGTTTTGGAATATCAAAATTTAATGATGTCGTAAATTTATCTTTATTACTTGCAATAATACCAAAAAGCTCACCATCAATTAAAAATCTATAATTTGTAAAAATTCTTGATGCAACATTTACATCTTTAATTTTTACAAAATAGCTAATTTCATAATTTTCTAATCTATCTTTTTTGGCAGCAAAAAGATTGGTTGTATCAATAAATGTAGTATCACCAAATAAAACTGGATTAAATTGCTTAATTTTTTTTGTAAAAATATAAGTCAATTCTTTTACTTGTGTCCCAATTAAATCAGTCGCTAACTTTAATCCACCTTTGGCTGTGAAATCAGCATCAAATACGTTAGATCGTATTTCTAATGTTTGGTGATTTTTGAAAGGATTGAATATATGAAAATCAAAATTTAATCCGCTTACCAATCTTTTATTAAAAATTGAATTTCTTAAATTCAAATTTAATTTTGCATCAATCGAATCAATATTAAAAGATTTACCTTCCAATGAAATATTCATATTAATATTGGTATTATCCAAACTATCATTAACTAATTTTTTTAAATTGATTCTATTCAGTATTGCATCAATTTTATATGTTGGGACCTTAGAAGATAAATCTACTTTCCCGTTAATACTTAATTCACCATCATTTATTTGATTATGAAGATTTAAATAAATAATCCCATTATCAACATTTATATGATATTTGCTAGTATCAATCGAATATTTATCAACATATGATTTATCAAATAGCATTAATACGTTAGTGTGCATTTTGGAAAGCTCAAAACCACTCCCCGTGATTATTGTATTAAAACTAATACTAGAATTTAAGTCACTTATAGAGTTCAAATTAAATCTATCAATCATTAATTTAAATGAATAACTATTCGTATCCAAACTAATATTTTTAAGAAAACCACTTATGCCAATATTACCATAATTAGATTTTAACAGAATTGTTGGATAGACATTGTTTTTATCCCCATCTATAACTGCATCAAGATTAACCTGTTCGAATTTAAATTTTTTAATAGCCTCAATATTAAAATCTTTTGCAATTTCTTTAACGTTAATTTTTGAATCTTGTGTTTCAATTCTATAAGAATAATTATTATTATTATTTAATTTTAAACTTCCCTTTAAATTTAATATTGATTTATTTTGAACTACTATTAATTGTTGTATATTGAAATTATTTAATTTACCATCTAATACTAATGATATTTTGGCATTAATATTTTTTAAAACATCAGAGAAACCTTGTAAATCTTTCCCACTTAAATTTGATGAAATATTTAACTCTAAATCAGCGTTATTATTATCGTCTTTTTTCAGACTATCAAATAAATAAAATTTATTTAACTTTAGTTTGACATCTAATTCTGAATTATTTGT
>Ga0209508_1001980_pt1 | contig 14530 bp, 10 predicted proteins | sample AD_UKC129_MetaG_FD_184427 | JGI IMG/M metagenome (GOLD analysis project Ga0209508, IMG submission 184427) | Active sludge microbial communities of municipal wastewater-treating anaerobic digesters from Canada - AD_UKC129_MetaG (SPAdes) (version 2) | ecosystem: Engineered > Bioreactor > Anaerobic... | reverse complement strand
CGCCGCCGTGTTGATCTTGGTAGGCCCGTTCCTTATGAACTATCTGTATTTTGGAATGTCGTTGTGAGCGTTATTTTCATGGCATGTGAGCCAGGGGTGTGACGACTTGGTCAGCGAAAATCAGAGCCTATTCCAAAAAGTCGCCCTCTCCCTCCGGGAGAGGGTTGGGGTGAGGGCAAGCGAACGTCGGAATCAATTGAGAAAACCGGCAGCGATTCGAGCTACCCTCACTCCCGACCCTTCTCCGGCCGAACGGGTGAGGGGAGATTATGGATAGGCTCTCAGGAGATTTGGTTGACTGGCTTTTGTTAAGGCAATCGTAGCCGAATCCAACGATGACTTGGGCAAGCAATGCCGGATGAAAAGCTGAGAAGGAATTCCTATCGGGTTAACATCAAACAGAGCACATCGGTCGAACCTTTCGATGCCGATTAAAATCCATTGTCCTTTATGCGGAACGGAAATGACGGTCGGAGATACAGCCCTCGACCGAACGGTGGGCTGTCCGTGGTGCCGTCATCGCTTTCGAGCGGACGCTGTCTTGGCTCAGGGAGCTAAACCGACCTCGCCAAAGGGAGAGGTTCCCCTGGCGACTCCCCCAACTGCACCTAAAGGTGCCGAGCCAGCGAAGAAGCCAGCGAGGACTGGGGAAACACCGGGACCGGTTGGCCGGGTGGCGACTCCTGACGGGGCCGCGCAGCCCGTGAGCAAAGAAGAGGCTAGGCTGTCCAAACCGGTCTCAGTCGGGCCTGGACAACCAAGCCCCGGAAAAACAGCCGGGCGGGACGAGGGACGCGGTGTTCTTGCTGATAAGGCAGGTCAAGCGTCAGAACGAGCGGCCGGCGTGGCGCCGGGGAAACCCAGCCCTGGAGAATCACCTGCGGGGGGCGACACCTCACTGACGATGCCACGGCGAAGAGTAGCCCGACTCATCCTTACAGAAACGGCCGAACCCAAGTGGACGCTTGCCCCGGACGGCAGTCTTCCGAGCTTGCATCTCGAGGAGCGCAGCGACGAGGAGCGAGGGAAGGAAAAGAGACGATCGAGTAATCCTCTTCTTCTCATTTTGGTGTTGTGCAGCAGTTTAGCGACAAGCTTGATCCTGCTTTTTGTTGATACATCACCGACCACGCAGGGAAGTCCCGAAGAAAAAGCCAGGGCCCGCCAAATCCTTGCCGCAGAGTATTATTCTCACCTCAATCCCAATGCCCCCTTGGCGGAATATCAGCGTCTCTTGCGAGAGGCTCATTGGGCACACAGTCGGGGTGACTATAAACGGGAAAAAGAACTCTACCGCCAAGTACTTTTGCTACTCTACGCAGAACGGGGCCGAAATACCTATACTGGATTGACAGGGAGTCGCACCCGGGATCAGCAACTTGAGGAATTGCTGCGGATCCTTCTTAAGGATTGAATCTCGGCGTCAGGCCGCTCCCTCGGCGGGATTAGAAACGAGAGGCGATCAAGAACGTTCGAACCACGGGAGGCAAGTCGAGGTTGCCCATGGGCGCCGCCGCACGATATGAAATCATCGGAACAATCGCCACAGGTGATTTCGCCACGGTTTACCGGGGGCGGGATCGGGAATTGGGGCGGGACGTTGCCATCAAGGAGATTCATCCCCATTTCCGGCGTGATCCCAAACAACTCGAGCGGTATTGGCGTGAAGCGCAGCTCCTGGCGTCCTTGCAGCATCCCCATGTCATTACGATTTATGATGTCGTCAAATCGCGGGGTTGGCTGATCCTGGAGTTAATGCGGACAAGTCTTCAAAAAAGCATTGAAAAAGGTCCGATTGATCTGGACTTTCTCCGAGAAATCCTCATTGGCAGCTTGGAAGCCCTTGATTTCCTCCACAGAAACGGGATTGTCCACGGTGACATTAAACCGAGCAATTTGCTTTTGGACAACCAAGGCCGAGTGAAACTCGGGGATTTCGGCTTGGCGCGCCGCGCCACGGACGAGCATGGCAGCCTCCTCAAAGGGACTACAAAGTACATGGCCCCGGAGCTGATCAGTGCCCAGTTTGGGCCCGTGGGGCCTGCCAGCGACCTCTATTCGTTGGGATTCACGGCCTACGAGTTGATATGCGGTCCCGACTTCGAATTACTTTTTCCCACATTAAGTACCTTTGGTCGGGATAAGCAAATTGCCTGGATGATGTGGCATGCCTCGGCTGACCAAAAACTCCCGCCAATCCATCGCGTCTTAGAAGGGGTACCTGACGACCTAGCCGAAGTCGTCGATCGTCTCGTGCAAAAGAATCAGCAAGACAGAATCCCCTCGGCGGCAGTAGCGCTTCAGCGACTGAAGCGGCCAGCAGCCGAAGTACCGCCACCCCCCGTTTCTGAAGAGGCCTCCGAAGAGGAATTGGCTGAGCGGAAAAGGAAACGTGCGACACGGATGATTGCCATTGCCGCGGTCGCTTGTTCTCTCGTCATCTCGGCATTGATGCTGTGGCCCAGCCAAAAGCAATCCCCACCCCCAGCCGTCAGCGTGGAGCCCCTTTCCGGTCGTGTGGAGAATGTCCTGCTGGACGCCAGATTGCTCATTGTTGACCGAGGAGCCCTAGGCAAAGAGGAAATAGAGATTCGCGCTTGGGACGAAGTCTTTGTCAATGACAAAAAGTCGTTACTGCGTGACCTCCAACCGGGTGACCAGATCAAGATAACCGTCCTGCGCGACGATCAGGGGCGACAAATTCGGCGGATTGAAGCTTTGCGTCCTGAACGATTTGCCGGACGCATTGAAGAGATGTCCCCGGAAATGGGAACACTAAGCGTTACGGGTAGTCCAGGGGAGCCTAAGCTCGTCGTGCGAGTTCCCAACACCGCTGCAATCCGCTTGAACGGCAACGAGACGATTGACGGCAAAACATTGGGCCTTGCGGATCTCGCCGTGGGGGACCGGGTTGAACTGGAATATCAACGGTCGGAAAACGAGTTAATTGCCTTAAAGGTTGACGCATATCGGGTGATGCGATCCAAGGGTGTCGTGGAGGTCGTTGATGCTTCCAAACAATCGATCCGACTTGCCTTGAGCGATTCTGGTAAGACGCTTACATTACCCTGGGCCCCTGATTGTGTCGTCACAGTCAACGGCCTTACGGCCATTGGTGGGCAACTTCAAAAGCCGACAGACCTTCTGCCTAATGATCAGGTGGAAATCGAGCACGATGATCAGATTCGGCGCATTGACGCCTACCGTGTGTTGGGGGTGGCGGGGGTTATCCAGCAAGTCCATTTCGACGCAAACGCCATTGATGTTCAGTTGACGGGCGATGGCAAGGTGGCGCAGTTTTTGGTGCCGGACACATGTACCATTACAATCGCGGGGTCGCCGGCCACGATTGTCGACCTACGGCCAGGGGATCAGGTGGATATTCAGCACGATACGCCCGGCACAACCACAGGGCGGGCACTAAAGGTTGCCGCGATCCGACCTGCTGACCAAACACGCTTTGCGCTGCTGATTGGCGTGGAAGAGTTTGACGATCAAAACATCCCGGCCGCTCGTGGTATTGTGGAGGGTGTAAGACGTTTGGCCGACGTGCTCATTCAGCGGGGGGCGTTTCCGCGGAATCAAACGCTTGTTCTGACGAACCCGAGCCGCGTTCGCGTGGAACAGGCGGTCAGTTCGTTTTTGAAAAACGTCCCGGGTAATGCGGATGTCGTCGTTTATTACGCCGGTTACGCGGCAAAAGACCAAGAGGGCCGCGTTTTTCTTTTGTGCAAAGAAAGCCATCTGCAACAACTTGCCACGAGCGCTTTGTCCGTCCAATTTCTTGCCGATAGCCTTGAACAAGCGAGCGCGAAAAGCAAGATCCTGCTAGTGGATGTTTCTCCGGAGAAAGCCAAGGCATCGGGACAGGCGTTTGTCTCGGCGGAGGAGGCCCTTAAAGCGGTGCAGGGACCGCCGGGAATGGCCCCGTTTCGCACAGTGACTGCCATTGCTGCGTGTGCCGAAGGCCAAGAGGCGATGCTAGCAGGGGACGGGACTGTTTTCGGCGCAGCCCTGATCGAGGCATATCAAGGAAAGGCCGACGAGAATCGAGATGGACGGATCGAGGCGGGAGAACTTTATGGTTATTTATCACGGCAGGTGCCCCAATTGGCGCAAGATAAGCAAAGGCCTCGAATTTTCCTCCCTGATAATCGACCACCGAGGCTCTCTGAGGAGGCCAAGACTGCTATTCGACAACTGGCAGCCATGGTGCTTCAGGAAAACCTCGACTCCCGAGTTGTTAACGACATTTATCGCACCGCGTTGAAGCTAGCGGGCAGAGAACCGGAGCCACGGGTTCTATACGCGCTGATCCAGATAAAGATGGGTCAAACCGCAGATGCCCAACGGGTGCTCGAGACACTGAAACTGGAACGGCCGCGAGAATTGGTCGCTTACCTGGGGCTGGCATGGGTGAAACTGGTGAGGCGGGATTACAACGGTAGTGTTAATGAACTCAATGCCTTTGTCCAAAATTGGGAAGCCTCTCAGGTGAAAACTGATCCTGGTCAGATCGTTACCCAACTGGACGGCAGCAAAGTGTTTCACTTTATCGGACAGCTGCGAGAATTTGCAGAACGGGTTTCTGAGGACGCGGAACGACCGAGTAGCGTCGTATTTCAGAATTTGGACAATGGTGTCAAACAGTTGGGGGAATCGCTCGCCCAAGCCTATACCGACGGGCGAACGCAGATCAAAGAGCTGTTGGACCGGTTCGACCAGGAGTTGAGTCGGGCGGCCGATCAAGCGACGGCAGTGAAGCTCCGCTACGAACGTCGCCAATTGGGACGCTACACCGCATTTCCTTTCGAAGAAATCTCCCGACAGGTTATTGCGGGGTTAGACCGTTAGCGTCGTCAGGCGGGGAGGCCCACAACTTCGGGACGCCCTTTGTGGCGCTCATTGTTGAGGGGGCGCCAGATGAGGCTTTCTTCGGTGGAAACACACGGAGGAGGAGAAAATCACTGGACTGATAAAAAAAGTGGGCTTCCGGCGTGCCACCCCCACAGTGGCCACGTCATGCGGTAGGGCAAGGTACCCGCATGACACCCTCTCGCCGGAAACCCCACGGGCCAGCCTGAGTTGTCACTAGATTCTCGAGCAACTCCTGTTCCGGTTATCACGGAAACACGGTTGTTCGATATAAGTGTATTATTAAAAAGGATTTATGGATTAGCCGTAAGATTGTGGCCAGGTCGCGAAACCGGCGGTGGTGTATTATTTTGCAACACTTGCAGCAATCGGCTACGAAAAGTGGCTTTTGCAGGCCGCACCCGGACATCCGATTGATCAATTTTGCTACACTAAAGAGTATGTGCCGGAACACACTAATCGTCCCACCTCAGTGGGTTGATCGGGTTTGCGGAGATGGTTCGGTAAGCTAGCTCCGTCGTACGGTGGCAGGAGGCGGAAAAAGGGGTATTATAGCATTTGTGGTTGTAATGATTCGTTTTGGGCAAAGCTGGTCCCTCGTTCGTTCAGGCGATGCTTAATGGAACAGGATAGACTCCCGGTTGACTCGAGGCTTGTCGTTGTCTTGCATAACCCGGTCGCAGGGCGGAGGCCGTCCGATCGGAGGATTGAGCAATTGGTGAATGCCCTCCGAGAAAAGGGTTTTTCCCTCCACGTGAGCACGAATCTTTCCCAAGCGACCGATTTGGCCAATCGAGAGTTTGAAAAAGGCAACTTGCGCTGCCTGGTGGGTGCCGGCGGGGATGGTACGGCAAGCGAGTTGGCCAATCGAGTTCAACCGGGCGTCCCCGTCTGTTTTTTCCCAACGGGGACGTCGAACTTAGTGGCCAGCTATCTTGGTATGAAAAAACGCATCCCGTTTGTCGTGTCATTAATTGAAACGGGAGCCACGGTGTGTTTGGATGCTGGGCTCGCCAACGGACGAATCTTCCTCGCCATGGTCAGTTGCGGTTTTGATGCCGCGGCCGTGGAAATGGCGCACCGGAAGCGGGTGGCAGGACACCGTCAAGGCCGGGGAGGATTCTCCGGCTTTATCATCCCCATCTGTCGCTTAATTAATACCTATCCATTTCCCGAGATGACCGTGGAAGTGAGCGATGGCTATGAAGGTGGTTCGAGCGGGGAGCCTTCCTCGTCTCAGAGAACCATTAAGGGCCGCTGGGTGTTTGCGTTCAATTTGCCGAAGTACGGGTGGGGGCTCCCCATTGCCCCTCAAGCCAACGGCATGGACGGGCTTCTGGACCTTTGCGTCTATGGGGGCGGAGGATTTTGGCGCGGACTGTGGTACACCGTGACCACGCAGGTGGGGATTCATGAACGGGTCTGTGACTTTGTTCGCATTTGGGGGACAAGATTTCGCGTCACCTCGAACGAACCTGTGCCTTACCAGATTGACGGCGATCCGGCAGGCTACTTGCCGCTCGATATTGGGCTGGCGCCGGGCCGGGTACGAATTGTGGTGCCCGAAAGAACGGCGGAAATGTTACAAAAACAACGGCGGCAGTCAGAATCTCTTTCGCGGGTGAAAAACGGGAGTTTGGTGTGTGCCTAATCGAATCGTCAGTGTAGGAAATTACCGGTGTGGGCCGGGGGAATCGCTCCTCTTGATCGCCGGCCCGTGTGTCATTGAGAGTGAACCGTTAACCCGGGAGGTTGCGTTTTTCCTGGCCGAGTTTTCCAAGTCGCGAGGGATTCCCATTATTTTTAAGGCCTCGTTTGATAAGGCTAACCGCACGAGCCTCCATTCCTTTCGCGGACCGGGGCTTTCCCAGGGATTGGCGATTTTGGCCAGGGTTCGGGAAGAAAGCGGCCTGCCCGTCACAACGGACATTCACGAGCCGGCTCAGGCACAGCCGGTGAGTGAGGTCTGCGACCTCATTCAAATTCCCGCTTTCCTCTGTCGGCAAACCGATCTTCTCCTCGCGGCGGCGCAGACAGGAAAACCGGTTCACGTGAAAAAGGCCCAGTTTTTAGCACCGTGGGATATGCGATACGTGATTGAGAAATTGGAAGGGGCGGGTTGCCAAAACATCCTTGTGGGAGAGCGGGGAACGTTTTTTGGATACGGCCGCCTTGTCAACGATCTGCGGAGTATCCCCATCCTGCACGACCTGGGGGTTCCCGTGATCTTTGATGCCACTCATAGCGTACAGGAACCCGGTGGTCAGCAGGGACGATCGGGAGGAGATCGGCGGATGGTCGCACCGCTGGCGCGAGCAGCCGTGGCAGCCGGAGCGGACGGAGTTTTTCTGGAAACCCATCCCCGGCCTGATGAGGCCTTGAGCGACGGTCCGAATATGGTACCTCTCGCCGACCTGCCTCGATTGGTCGAGACATTGTCCGAACTGCGTGAATGGTTAAAAGAACGAATATGATCACAAAGAAGTTTCGCGGCATTTCGTATCCAGCCCTAAGGCGACGGCTAGGAGCCGGGTGTTCGGAGGTTTTCTCTCGCAGGAAGGCAGGATGGATATTTTTGCTGTTCGTTTTTCTGGGCTTGTGCCTTGCGGGGTGCCCGAGGCCGCGACAACCAGAAACGACCAGCGACACTACCAGCGCGGAACAGACGGCAACGCTCCACCGGGACGAGCTATTTGAAATTGCGATAGCCAATCTGAACCGTCTTCATCAATTTGACGGCACAGACATGGCCCTCCAAGTAGCTGATCGGCTCGATCAATGGATCAAGACCCAACCCCCGCTCAAAGAGTGGGAAGTCGATCCGCTGATCAAGACGCTTCCGGAGGGGTTTGTTAATGCCGAACTGTTGCAAGATTTGGAGAAGCTAAGTTTAGACCGGGAGGACGGGCTCTTTCTGCAATCGGCCGTTTGGTTAAGGGACATTGCCGCCTGGGCACGGGGTGAGGATCCAAGCGAGCTGGCCAGGGCATGCCGTTTGTTCGATTGGGTGGTTTTAAACATCCAGCTCGATTCCCAGGACCAAGCTCGCCAACTGCCATCCGGTGATCTGCTCGTTCAAAAACCCTGGGAGACCTTGCTTTTGGGGCATGGTTCAGCAATTGATCGGGCGTGGGTTTACGTCTTGCTGTGCCGTCAGGAGGGCCTAGACGCTGCGGTTTTGAGTGTCAATCGGGCACCGGCTGGGGCGGAGCCCCGTTGGGACATGTGGGCCGTGGGAGTGCTCATCAACGGCAAAATCTATGTTTTCGAGCCGGCACTTGGGATGCCTATCCCTGCCCGAGACGGCGTCCAGGTCGTGGACGGAGAGGGGCTGGTCATCACCCCGGCGACGGTGGACGAATTGGCGGTAGATGACAGCCTCTTGCGCAGGATGGACGCCGATCCGCGCAATCCGTACCCCGTTCGGGCATCCCAACTTGAGCAAGTAATGGTGTATGTGGAAGGATCGGCACCTTACCTGTCGCGACGCATGGAGATGATTCAACGCATGCTTTCTGGCGAGGAGTCCTTGGTGATCAGCGCGCATCCCAGCGATTTAGCGATGCGATTTCGGGGCCTGGCGCATGTTCGTGACGTCCAGCTCTGGGCACTTCCGTACTTGGTTGAAAAGCAGAGAAAGGAATTTGAGGGCGTCGTTGCCAAGTACCTTTTTAACCAAATAGCGCCCTTCATGCTGACATCCGAAACAGGGATCATGCCACTGTGGAGGGGAAGAATCCTCCATTTGCGCGGGAATCTCGTGGGGGAAGAAGGGGCGGCCCATTACTATCAGTTGGCCCGTCCTCCGGAACGCCTGATTGACAGTGGGCAGCTTGCAGCGGACGAGCAGCGTATGTACACGATCGCGAAACTGAATGCCTCGTATTGGCTCGGGTTGATTGCCGTGGATCAGGGAAATCGAAAAAGTGCGGAAGATTACCTGATCAATCGGACTGCAATGGTCTTACCGGATCAGCCCTGGCACTCGGGGGTCCTTTATGCCTTGGGGCGACTCAATGAGAAGCTGGGGGACTACTCGCAGGCAATCACGACCTACCGGAGTGAATTTCAACTCCCGAACCGGTTTGGAAATCTCGTGCGTGCTCGACTGATCGAAGAGCTTACCGGCGCAAAGCCTCTCGAAATCAGCCCAGAGCCCACCACCAACAAGGCGGATAAGGCGTCACAACCGGACAAGACGTCCGGGAAGCAAGAATAGGTCGAGGTGGGAGTTTAACCCCAATCGCAGGCAGTATGCCTGTTTGAGGTTGGGCGGTTCGGCCCTAGAGGCTTTCGGAAGAGATGACCATCGCCCGCAAGGCCGGGGCTTTATGGTGCCAAATTCGCTGGGTGAAGCCCCGTTTCGGCAGCAGTGGCTTATTGTGGCCTTTCTGGCAAAAAGGTAAAATCAAGTTTTTGGGACGTCGCCGGGCGGCCTTGTCTAGGGGGCTGTCGTCTCGTAAGAGAATGCGGCCGAGTAAGATGAGTGGGCCAGCCCCGCCTTGCAGATACTGGCGAGGGTACCATCGCGAAACGTTCGTTGGGAAACGTCCTCCCAACTGTAGTAATAATGACACACCTGAGGAGGTTGAGTTGAATGAAAGAGGGAATTCACCCCAAATATGTTGAGTGCAAGGTGACATGCGGTTGCGGTAACAGTTTTGTGACCCGTAGCATCAAGCCGGAGTTGAAGATCGACATTTGCAACGTGTGTCACCCCTTTTTCACCGGCAAGCTGAAGTACGTCGATACGACAGGTCGCATCGAGAAATTTAAGTCGAAATTTGCGGCAGGCTATTCGAGCGTTGGTAAGAAGAAATGATGAGCGGGAAGGGACCATCGTTTTTGACCGCGTGGGTCGAGAGTTGCGGCCGGTGATAGGGTTCGTGCTTGGTTGCGAAGAGGGGTCTCTTGTGCTCATTGGACCGATGGGTGGGACGTATCGTCCCATTCTGCTGACGTTCTACTTGTATGCGAAAAGAGCTTGACGAGAAACTTGCGCGATTTGAGGAATTGGAGCGGCTCCTCCATGATCCGGCGGTCTTGTCTGATCCAAGCCGGATGGCCACCATCATGCGGGAACACGGTTCGTTGGCCAAGGTAGCCGTCAAGTATCGCAAGTTCAAGGAGATCAATCAGCAGATTCTTGAGCTTCGCCAATGGATCGAAGGGGAAGATCCTGAATTGCGGGATTTAGCCGAAGAGGAGTTGCCACGCCTCCGGCAGGAACGGGAAGCCCTTTGGGATGAGTTACTCGAGTTGGCCTTGGGCGGGGAAGATGCCAATCGTACCCGGTGCATCATGGAGATTCGAGCCGGAACGGGGGGTGAGGAGGCGGCCTTATTTGCCCGTGACCTCTTCGAGATGTACCGGCGATATGCGGAGTCCAAGGGGTGGAAGCTCGAAATCCTCGGCATGAATCCTACCGAACTTGGTGGCTTCAAGGAAATTAGTTTTGGTCTGGAAGGAGAAGAGGTTTTTCGCAGGCTCCAGTACGAGAGCGGCGGGCATCGGGTGCAACGGGTTCCGGAAACCGAGGCCAAGGGCCGTATTCACACCTCGCTGGCCACCGTAGCCGTCCTGCCGGAGCCGGAAGACATCGAGATCGACATCAAGCCGGAAGACTATCGCCGAGACACGTATCACGCCAGCGGACCCGGCGGGCAGCACGTGAACAAGACCTCCTCGGCAATTCGCCTCACGCATTATGCGACGGGCATCGTTGTTCAGTGTCAGGATGAAAAAAGTCAGCACAAAAATTTTGCTAAGGCCCTGCGGGTGCTCAAGACCCGAGTTTATGAATACTACCGACGGGCCAAAGAGGCCGAGCGGGCCCAAGAACGGCGGAGCAAGATCGGCTCGGGGGACCGCAGTGAACGGATTCGCACATACAATTTTCCGGAGAATCGCGTGACGGACCACCGGATCAATCTGACGCTTTACCAGTTGGATCAGATCATGGAGGGAAACCTTGATCCACTCATCGAAGCCCTGCTCGATTACGAGCGTAATGAGCTCCGTCTGACCTTCGGTTCCCTGGATTGATAAGCTACCAATAGGGGGCGATTCTTGCCCTCTTTGTACCGACGCCGCACAATAAAACCCTATCCCAAAAAGCCCCCCTCTCCCTTCGGGAGAGGGTTGGGGTGAGGGCAAGCGAACGTCAGAATCGATTGAGAAAACCGGCAGCGATTCGAGCCACCGTCACTCCCGACCCCTCTTCCCCCGAGCGGGTAAGGGAGATTACGGGATACGCTCTAACGCAGGTTCTGTGGTGGCCAAGCGTGTGCTGGAAGATGAAAGACGCCGAGCATGACGCAAGCTGAGGTTTGGACCATTGGCCGGCTCCTCCGCTGGACGACCGAGTTTCTTCAGCAGCGCGGTTCAGAAACCCCGCGACTGGACGCCGAAGTCCTTCTTGCCCACGCTCATGGTTGGGAGCGGATTCAACTGTACACCCACTACGAAGATGTCCCCGGCGAGGAGGTCCGTAGTCGCTTTCGTGAGATGATTCGTCGCCGAGCCGAAGGCGTGCCGGTGGCTTATCTGGTTGGGGAGAGGGAGTTTTTCTCCCTGAAGTTTCGGGTCACACCCGATGTTCTCATTCCGCGACCGGAGACCGAGTTTGTCCTCGTTACCTTGCTTGAGCGAGCGAGGCAATCTGGCCAGGGCGGGTGGCGGATTTGCGATGTGGGAACTGGCTCCGGGGTCCTTGCCATTTGTGCGGCCAAGCATTTGCCGGACAGTCAAATCCTGGCCATCGACAAGAGTCCCCAGGCCCTGGCAGTGGCCAAGGAAAATGCGATCCGTCATCACGTGGCCGATCGAATCGAATGGCTGGAAAGCGATCTCCTCGAGGCGGTTCCGTCTGAGATGACTTTCGATTTCATCATTTCCAACCCGCCCTATGTCAGCGAGGCAGAATTTGCGAATCTGCCGACCACCGTGCGCAACTATGAACCTTATCAAGCCTTGGTTGCCGGACCGCGAGGTACGGAGGTTATTGAGCGGCTGATTCCTCAAGCAGCGGAAAAGCTGGTAACAGGGGGCTATTTGATCTTTGAGATTTCTCCTATGATCTGCCAGCGGGTATGCGAATTGGTGGAAGCCGACGGGCGATTCCGGTTGGGGCCTGTTGTCCGTGATCTGGCGCGTCTGCCCCGCGTGATCCAAGCCCAGCGGATATAAGTAGAATAGAACCCGCCGCCAAGGATATGGGGCTCAGAGTTACTTTAAACCCCGAAAAATGGCCTGCCGCAGGGGATTGCGATCGCTGGTCAGAGGACCTTCTTTTGAGTCGTGCTGAAGTGCCTTCCAAAACATGTGGAATTTCGCGTCGAGGTCATCGGCGAAGTGGACGATGAGGGCCTCCGGCGTCATGGGCGGCCGTGGAGAACCCCATTCCGCTAGCCTTTGATGGGCGATGATCAAGTGTTCCAGACGAAGTTGCTGCTCTGAATCAAGGCCCGCCTTGGGCGCGAAGTCACGGACAAAATCCCGTCCAAGGACGATATGTCCGAGCAACGCCCCCTCTGGCGAATACTCTGTTGTGGTGATCTGAAACTCCAACTCTCGCAGTTTCCCGATGTCGTGGAGAACGGCACCCGCAATGACAAGGTCGCGGTCAAGAGGCGGTTTCATGTCGGGATAAAGTTGGATGTATTTATCGGCGAGAAACACACATGTCTCGGTGACGGACAAGGTGTGTTCCAACCAACCCCCAACATAGGCATGATGGTGACTCCGTGCGGCCGGGAGAGTAAGAATCGACTCGCGAAACGTATGGAGGATCATCACGAGGAGCTGGAGCACGGACGGCGATTTGATTTCTTTTTGAACAAGTGCCTCGAGACGTTGAAAGAGTTCTTCAGCGGGAAACCGCGATTGAGGTAGGCACATCAGGGGATCAAAACCGTCCGCTCGGTCTTGATCTACGGTTTCTCGGATGCGATGGATTTCGAGTTGAGGACCGTATCTCGTCTCGCGACGAACAACCCGTAGTTTATAAAACGTCCCCACTGCCCATTGCTCGCGACACGCCGCAGCCCAGGGAGAATCGCACCAGATCGGGAAAGTAAACTCCACCTGGGCGTCACGGAAGGTGACCATCCAGTACGGCTTGCCATCGCGGGTGGTCAGTTCCTCTTTGCTACTGAGCAGGGCAAAGGTATCGTTTTCCTCATCGCTAACTAATTCACTTAATGCCCTGAGCGGGATGCGTCCCGACATAGTTGTCACCTCATCAATTCACACCATACCCCTTTTTCTCATGATGCCTGCGATAAGTTCCAAATCAGCCGCAAATGTACGCAAGAAGAAAGCCGTTGCCAAGAGGACCGAGAAGACAGTTTCACGTTTTCGCATTTTCTTTATCGACAATCACGACACCGGCTGCGCATAAAAAGGGACGCGCCGAAGCACGTCCCCACAACTAGTCTGGCCCGAGCAACGTTGTCCCCAAGGAACGTGACCGATGCTCCTGACCTGTTATGTTAAGGTTCAATCAAGTAAGCCTGGTTGTTGATATTGACGAGCGTCGGTTCGTCGAACACAAGGTATTGTGAGACTTGCCGCCCGTACTGACGCACCAGGTTGAAATACTCCTCGCTGAATTGCTTGATGCGGATGGGGTTCTGCTGCTGTTCTGGCTTTAGTGTGCCATCAATCCATTGCCCTTGGCGTTTGTAAAAGACACGGTTACCAACATACCGCATCGTTTCCCCTGTGGCCGCACGAGCAATTTCCTCCTCAGCGGGCGCCAACGCGGGGGCACTGGCCGCCACACCACCCATCATACCGGCGCCACCAGGTGCGGCGGCGGAGGGGGCGGCGAACTCAGCCCCGAGGCCGCCGAATGAGCGAAGCGCCGAGGCCGCATCCGCTGCTTGGGCTTGTTGCATTCGCCCCTTGAATGACCGCTGGGCGAAACCGCCATATCCCTCGGCGGCTTCTAAGGCCCTGAGTCGTGATTCCGTTTCACGTCGCGACTGAGTCAAATCGTGAATTGGCACATTCTCGTTGGCAATGAAGGATGTGTAAGGAGTCACAATACCATGCTTCATTGCCAATCGGGTCAGTTCGTCAATCAACTCCGGGTTCTTCCCGCGTAAGTCAATCTCGTCAAGGATATCGCCCACGCGCCGAATGGCCCAAAGCTTTTCCACGAAGGCCTTCGACTCATCTCCGCTCCGGGCGACAAAATCGACGGGAAAACGGAACTCCTTTTGCTCGTCGTCAATCCGGCCCTTGAGAACGACCTCAGCGCGACCCGACTTGCGATAGCGTCCCACCAAAGCGAGCTGCTCGCCGGCAAATAAATCGAACGGCGGTTGCGGATTCAGACGATAGACGGGCGGAGGTCCCGGTGGCTCATCGAAGACCACGTCAACGGTGACATCCGTCAGGACGGGTGCCTCAATGCGGCGGTAGAAGGAGCTGATTCGCGTCTCCAGGTTCTCATCGGGCCGAACGTATTCCGTATAACCGCGGCCAGTCCTGGCCAGTTTGTCCAGCAATCGGCTATTGACATCATAACCGATACCGAAACAAAAGATCCGTGCCTTGACGGTGTTCGCATTCTTGGCATTCTCCACAATCTGCATTTCATTGGTGACGCCTGTCGTGGGAAGGCCATCTGTCATAAAGACGATATAGG
>Ga0209508_1001979_pt1 | contig 14532 bp, 9 predicted proteins | sample AD_UKC129_MetaG_FD_184427 | JGI IMG/M metagenome (GOLD analysis project Ga0209508, IMG submission 184427) | Active sludge microbial communities of municipal wastewater-treating anaerobic digesters from Canada - AD_UKC129_MetaG (SPAdes) (version 2) | ecosystem: Engineered > Bioreactor > Anaerobic... | reverse complement strand
CGTCCTCGTCGTCAGTCCAGGGAGGACTGCCACCGAGCTTTTTGAGGGACCACTGGAGAAAGGCAAAACCCCTGCGTGGCCTGACCCAAAGCCAGTCAGCGCCGAATACGTGGCGAAGCGAATGCTCCGGGCAATTCAGCGTGGGCGGCACGAGATAATCCCCCATCCGTGGGGGAGACTGATGGTCCTAGTCAGCCGCTTGGCCCCGCGAGTAATGGATTGGATTCTGCAAAGGTACGGCTAATTTTTCTTGCTTATTCTGCGTATTTTGCTTACTTTATTAATAGTGCTTTATCGGCAAGTGTCATTCTGGCGGTTTGTCCTCTTTTTAGGGGAAACAATCCTGGATAAAGGTAGGGCCACCCATGAAGCTATTCCTAACTCGCGCAGCGAAGGTGAAATTGGCGATCAGCCTGGCCGTTTGTCTGTCGGTGGTCGGATTTGCCTTTCTTTATGCCCAAACGCGGCGCGGCACCAAAGAAGGAGCAAAGCCGCTTGCGGATCAACCAACGGTTGAACAAGCTCGTGGCGAGGATTCCGCAGGTAAAAAGGTGCGCACCGAGCTGGTACGGCGATTGCTAGCAAAGCTCGATTCTCTGGACGACATTAGCGCAGAGGATAAGAAGAAGTTGGAAAGGATTCTGCTTGAAGCCGATGCAGAGCTTGCCCAAGCTGCTGACAGGCCGCGAGCAACGGGCCGTGGCTTCCGCTCGGGCGATCGCCCCACTAAGGGGCAACCTCCCCAGGTTGGCCAAGAACCCTCAAGGGAACAAGGAGCAGTAACAGCCCGTGGTGCGCAGACACCGTCCACACAGGCATCCGAGGGTCAGGGGCAGCCTGAAACTCCCACCGAGGCCGAGACCCCTATGGTTCGGGCACTTCTCAAGCTTCTCGACGAAGTCATTGCAGATAACCTGGCGGATAACTCTGATGATTCCCAGTCGGCGGACGCGCTACGCGAAAGCCTCCTCCGGTCCGATCAAGTGTTGCGCCAATATCTAGGCCATGCCGCGCGCGCCAGAATTGAGGCGGCCAACCGTAAGCCGCCCGTGCCACAGGTGTCGAATCCCCGGAAAAAACCATCGTCTGATGTAGAGCAAAAATGACATCGGGCGGGTTGCGTATGGAAATCCCTCGTTTTGATTGAACTTATCCAAGACGATCATTCGATACCATCAATACGACCGGTACATTCTCGGCGACCTTGCCCGGCGTCTTTAGCTGTCTTCGATAACGCGCTACCGGCCAGGTAGTACTTTGTGGTGCGATTTACGGGGCCTCTGTGTGCGGAACTTCTATCAACGCCCTACCGTTTCATGAGGAACCTCGGTGTGACTCGCCAAACTCGGGGATATCTTTCTATTCTGATCCTGGTCTGCTTCGTTGTGGGATGTCGTTCGTACCCCTGGAGTCCTGAGTCGGTGGCTCAAGGCCCTCTAGAAGGCCAATCAAGATCAACTCTTGCTTACGACGACCAGTCGAAAACGGCACAAGCGGCCCCTAAAAAGGGGTCGAAAGCGCAAGCGGAAGAAGAAGCCGAGTATGCCCGCAAATTGGCGCAGGGGCGTTCTTTGGAAAGGCTAGGCAAGCTGGATGAAGCACGCAAGACCTATGAAGGATTAATCGCCCGCTTCCCGACAAGATACGAGGCCTACCACCGGCTAGCGGTTGTGAGCGATCGCCAAATGCGCTATACGGAGGCCGAGGCACTTTACGCCCAAGCCATCCGTCTCAATCCGACCAATCCAGACCTATTCAACGACCTTGGCTATTGTTACTTGCTCCAGGGAAAACCTGAGAAGGCGGAGAGGGCCCTCTTGAAAGCCGTCGGAATGGCTCCTGCCTCGGAACGGTACCGTAATAACCTGGGATTGGCGTATGGACTCCAGGGCCGCTACGAAGAGGCCATGGAGCAATTTCGCCGTGCCAATGGAGAGGCGGACGCCTGGTACAACCTGGCGTACGTTCAATGGATGCGTAACGACATCCATCTATCCAAGCAATCCTTGGAGAATGCGCTGGCTTACAATCCGTCACACACCGCGGCCAAAGAAAGTCTCGCCCAACTTGCGTCTGGCCAATCCTTTTTCGCAGAAAGCACCGGGGAGCGTCGCAGTGGCTATCGGCTGGCCCCAGATACGGAGTCTGAGCTAATCGCGGCCAATGGTGCGCCGTCCTCTTCTGATCAGTCCGTGACACAGACAACGTTTGAAATGGTCCCGGGCACGCTCCGCCTCGGTCTCAAGGACCGTCCCAGCACCCAAACGCAACTTGATGTGGCGCGATCCTCTTGGGCCAAACGGCTTCAACAAGAAACAGCCCCTCTTGAGTTGGCCGAGTGAATGTTGAGGCCGCACTGTTAGGGTGCGAAAAACTTTTCCAAGATTCTGCCCAAAATCGCCTCACCCCTGGCGTTTGCGTGGACAATGTCGCGCTTGAACCAATGAATATCCTCCCCGCAGGTACGAATGTACTGGCCCCAGGGTCCAGTCATGTCCAAGAACGCCGTGTTTTCCTCCTCGGCAAGTCTTTTTAGTCGAGACCGAAAGTCGTTGCCATCCTTGGGTACCTCGAATGTCCACTCTGGATCCATCCGCGGATCCTTGTGGCCGAAACATGGGGTCATGAGAAGAATCTCGGGGTCAGGTTCCAAGTTCGCCCGGACACCGCGAATCACTTCCCGAACAGACTCGATATCGTCGCGGTGACTAATACCTCCGATCATGAGCAGGTCGGGCTTATACTTGAGCACGTACTCTTCGAGCTGGTTAGGGTCCTTGTAATACCAACACCCTGTGCTGCCACGTACTGACGTGATTTTCTCGATGTGGGCCCCAGGATAAAGGCGTGCCACGAGCTTTTCCCATGCCGAACGGCTCGTATCATTTACGATACTATCGCCAAGCATGACCACGCGAAGGGTGCCACCGTGTTTTAGCGTCGCAATCGAACGTTCCAAGTTACGCCACCGGTCTGAAGGAGGCGTCCACGACAGGGGAACCATCTCGCTATAAATGAAATCAATTCGCTCTAGCACGGGATCGTTCTTTCCGAGCGTGCTTGGACCATTTTCGGCGGCACTAACCTTTTCCGTCACAAACGCCACCAATATTACGAGTACCAATTCAGCAAAGACGTTACTCATTGTGGCTTTCATCATATCGGACACCTCGCAACCACCTTTCTCACCAGGAAAAAAAAGACTACCACTTTTCCTCTGCAACACGCCAGGACACCCAAACACGCGCGACATTCTGAGCACATGCGTCTCCAGTGCAAGTCCGGTTGCACAAGCCCACATCTCTGCCGCCAGTCGGATTACCTGTGTACTATGGGTTCTTGAAATTCCTATTTGAAACACCTATGAATCTATCCCAAAAAGCCCCCTCTCCCTTCGGGAGAGGGTTGGGGTGAGGGCAAGCGATCGTCGGAGTCCATCGAGAAAACCGGCAGCGATTCGAGTCACCCTCACCCCCGGCCCCTCTCCCCCCGAACGGGCGAGGGGAGATTATGGGATAGGCTCGTACTCCAATGAAGCCCGAACGATATAGGTTTGTGCCTTGGCCGAGAACGTGCGGGCACCATCCTCTGTGACCCCAACCTCTACAGGCACGCCACGCTCGTCAAAAATCGTGACTTTTGTAAACTTCTCTGGAACACGGAGTCGTATCACTTGGGGAACCTCAGGATTGAGCTGAGCTTCTAGAGATTGTTTGTCCCACCGGATAGAGACGCCTACCTTTCCCCGAGCACGCAGTCCGGCGATACTGCCAGTTTCCCAGGCTGCCGGCAAAGCGGGCAAGAGATTAATCTCTCCGCCGTGACTTTGCAAAAGCATTTCCGCAATGCCTGCCGTGCCACCAAAGTTTCCGTCAATTTGGAAGGGAGGACAATTGTCAAGCATATTCGGCAAGGTACTTTGCGAAATCAACTCGCTCAACAGTTTGTAAGCCCGGTCGCCATCGGCCAATCGTGCCCACAGGCTGATTTTCCACGCCTTGCTCCAACCTGTGCCGCCGTCCCCTCGAAATTCGAGTGATCGTCGCGCTGCCTGGCACAATTCGGGCGAGCCACGCAGCGTGATTTCTTCACCAGGGAAAAGACCCCAGAGATGCGATAAATGCCGATGCTTGTTGTTTGGGTCATCTTTGTCTTCCAGCCATTCTTGGAGTTGGCCAAATTCGCCGATCTGGTTGGGGGCAATGCGCGCATGCATCTCCATAAGCCGTTTACGGAAGTCAGCGTCCACGCCGAGGATTTCGGCCGCCTTGGCCGTCGTGGCAAAAAGATAGCGGATGATCTGATGGTCCATGGTGGGGCCCATGACGAGTCCGCCCTGTTCGGGCGAGTTGGACGGTCCAGAGATGAGCCACCGTTGCGGTGAACGAGGGTCCTCAACCAAATAGTGCATGAAAAATTGACACGCTCCTTTCATGAGGGGATATCCACGCTTGGCCAGAAAGTCACGGTCTTGGGTGTACTCGTAGTGCCACCAAATATGTTGGCATAACCAGGCACCTCCGGTCGGCCAAATGCCGTGATTCGCCGCATTGATGGGTGCCGTTCCCCGCCAGAGATCAAAATTGTGGTGAAGAACCCACCCCGGGGCGTCATAGTGCACCTTGGCGGTGCGGGCACCAGAGATGGCTATTTCCTCTATCGCATCAAAAAGCGGTTCCGCACATTCCGACAGGTTACAGACCTCAGCCGGCCAGTAATTCATTTCGACATTGATGTTTGCCGTATATTTCGATTCCCACGGAGGTGACAGGCTTTCGTTCCAAATCCCTTGCAAGTTCGCCGGTTGGGTGCCGGGACGGCTGCTCGAGATCAGCAAATACCGTCCAAATTGAAAATAGAGAACGCAAAGTTCTGGGTCGTCTTGTTTGTCGAAATTGCGGATCCGTAGGTTTGTGGGTTGTTGCGCTGCCTCCGTGCTTGGCAAGGCAAACTGCACACGATCGAAGAGACTTCGGTAGTCAGCCATATGTCGAGCCAGCAGCTCTTCGTACGACCTTGTTCTGGCCTTCTCGAGGATTTCGGCGCAACGCGCAGAGGGATCAGCACTAACGTCCTCAAAATCCCGGTAATTCGTGGCTGCCGTCAGCAGGATCGTCACCGCGTGGGCCCCGGAGACTTGAAGGGCTTCATCATGCGTGACAAGAGAACCTCCTTCCGGTTGCACAAGGGCGCGCACCTCAAAGCGGATGGCACTTGGCATTGTTTCCTTTGTCCGCTTATCGATGTAGTCTGACACCTTTCCGCGGAGAATGATCGCATTTGAGGCCGTTTGGATCGCGTGCTCCACATGGGGTGTCTTGAGAGAGGCCTTGAGGCCGACGGAACCGGGCTTATCGGCCGTGACACGCACAACGATGACTTGGTCGGGATAGCTGGCAAAGACCGTCTGCTTGTACGTAACCCCGTCGACTTGGTAACTGGTAATGGCTGTTGCCGACGAGAGGTCGAGTTCGCGCCGATATGACGAGACCTTTGCGTTTTCACCGAAATCGAGGTACAGGTCGCAACAAGGTTGATACGGCATTTGTCGCAAAGGAACGCTCATGAAGTGTTCCATAGCCAGGGCGGTTGCCTCTTCTTGTTTCCCTTCGAACAACAGGCGTCGAATCTCCGGTAGGTATTTGGCAGCTCCGGGATGAGAATAGTCATGTGGCGACCCCGCCCAAACCGTATCCTCGTTGATCTGAATCCGTTCACAGTCGGTCTTACCAAAGACCATCGCCCCCAAGCGGCCATTACCAATCGGCACGGCCTCCGTCCACTTCTCCGCCGGCGAGTTATACCACAAGACGAGCGGGTTCGAGGCAAACGCCGTCCCGCTCCCTGCATCCCGCGCAATCAGTAAGCCAATCAACAGCAAAGTTTTTCCCAACAGAAATGTCATCGCTTTAACATTCATCCCGGCAAACCTTCGGCTATCAGAGAATTCGCCCACGCACAACCACACAATGTCCCCTAGAGGCGCATGCCCGTGTGACCTTGCGGGAAACCTGGTCGCTACCCCCTTGTGGGAAGACCATTGTATCGTGGACGTCTTACCGTGCGGTGTCAATAGACTGAAGGAAAGCTTTTGGTGTCGCCGTAAGACACTTTTCACCAAGGGAGAAAAACCAACCGCGTTCTTTTGCAGCCCGGAGGTTTGTCCACGAGTTAAAGGGGGAAAACCCTGCGGAACCTGTCTTTCCGCTTGGAGTTACTGCGAAGTGCCAACGGAAACGTTCCAAAAAAGATGGTCCAGAAAAAACCGGACCACAAGAGAGAGAAACCAATCTTGCGCGGTTTTCTAAAGTGCGCAAGCTACTGGTCAAAAAGCCCTTCGAATGAAATGCTGACTAAGCACCACGAACCGGCCAGAGAAGACACCCAGCCCGAAGAAGCGAAGTACCGGAGGTGGGAGTTGAACCCACACGGCCCGAAGGCCACTGGATTTTGAGTCCAGCGCGTCTGCCATTCCGCCACTCCGGCAGTCCTTAACGCATCTCGGATACTGAATAATATCGTCACTAAGTTGGCGACCGACAAGCCCCACCCCAACGTGCCCCCTCGTTCTCCATCGAGTCAACTCGCCTATCTTGCCTGAGGCGCAAATGTTGATCACAAGTAACGGCTAGATCAATACTTGCGATCAACTAATGCGCTTACCCCGCGATTGTCGGAAGGGAGGAAATCTGATATGCTAACTGTTTACGGCCATGATGGCCCGTAAGGGGCTTATTACAGCCGCAAATGGGTCAAACCGCGAAGAAAACCTTCTTGGGCACGGTGATATCTTATGTCAGATACAGAGTTTGAAGAAAACGACAATAGCACGGGCACACCAGGTGGGCAATCTCCCCAGGGGGAAACCCGCGGCCGACTTATTCCGCTGGCTATTGAAGACGAGCTGAAGTCCAGCTACCTCACGTACGCGATGAGCGTAATCGTCAGTCGGGCATTACCCGACGTTCGGGATGGACTCAAGCCCTCTCAGCGGCGGATTCTTGTTGCGATGAATGACCTCAACCTAGGTCCTGGAGCAGCCCGCGTGAAGTGCGCAAAGATATGCGGCGACACGAGCGGGAACTACCATCCCCACGGGGAAGGAGTTGTCTATCCGACGCTCGTCCGTATGGCCCAGGAATGGAACATGCGGTATGTCCTTATCGACAAGCAAGGGAATTTCGGGTCCATCGCGGGGTTGCCTCCAGCGGCGATGCGATATACGGAAGCCCGGCTTTCCCCCTACGCGGCAATGATGCTGGAGGACCTTAACCTCGACACCGTGGATTTTGTTCCAACTTATGACGAGCGGCATTTGGAACCGACAGTACTGCCCTCAAAGTTTCCGAATCTGCTCGTCAATGGGGCCACCGGCATCGCGGTGGGAATGTCCACCGAAATTCCTCCGCACAATCTCTCGGAGATTTGTGATGCATTGGTCCGTTTGATTGATGATCCGGATGTTACAATTGACGAGCTTTTGGAGATTGTCCCCGGTCCCGACTTCCCCACGGGTGGCATTATTTGTGGGCGTCGCGGTATTCGACAGGGTTATTTGACCGGGCACGGAACGATTGTCATTCGGGCACGGGCTGACATCGAGGAATACCGCGATAATCGGTATCGAATTGTCATTCGGGAAATCCCATTCCAACAACAGCGAGACAAGATTGAAGAAAAAATTGCCGAACTGGTCAACGAGGGGCGCATCTCGGGCATTGCGACCATCCGTAACGAAAGCGATCTTAAGGAGCCCGTCCGGATTGTCCTTGAGCTGAAGCGTGACGCTGATCCGGAGATCGTCCTTAATCAACTGTACGAGTATTCCCCCCTCCAGCAGACCTACTCCATCAATCTCCTAGCGCTCGTAGATGGGAAACCACGGTTGCTCAATTTCAAGGAACTCCTTCAGGAATTTCTGCGCCATCGTGTAACCGTCATTCGACGACGGACACAGTATCTGTTGGGCAAAGCTCGGCAGCGCAAACACACCGTGGAGGGGCTTCTGCTTGCCTTGGCAAATATCGACGAAGTCATTCAAGTCATTCGGACATCAGAAACACAGGCGGAAGCCAAAGAACGGCTCATGAAAATCGCTTGTCCGGCGGCCATGTTAGCTCGGGCCTTGGGAGAGGCGGGATTTGAACAATTCCGGTCCGAACGCGGGGTGTCCGAGGAGTACTTCCTAACCGCGGTACAGGCCGACGCCATCTTACGCATGACACTAGGGCAGTTAGTCAACCTAGAACAAGAAAAGCTGGCTGAGGAGCATCGCCGTCTGCTGGCGGACATTGCCGAGTATAACCGCATTCTGTCCGATGAACGCAACATTTTGGCGATCATTCGAGAGGAGCAACTCGCCATCAAGCAAAAATATGGTGACGCCCGCCGCACAGAGATCATCGACCAGGAGGTGGGGTCCTTCGACATGGAGGAACTGATCCCCGATGAAATGATGGTCGTGTCGATCAGTTCGGCGGGCTACATCAAAAGGACGCCCGTCTCGGCATATCGGGCGCAAAGGCGAGGCGGCAAGGGACTCAAGGGTGCCCGTGCCGATGATGAAGATCCCATCGAACACGTGTTCCTGGCCAGCACACACGATTATCTTTTGTTCTTTACCAATCTCGGTCGCGTACATTGGCGAAAAGTGTATGAACTGCCAGAGTTGCCTCGGGATGCGAAAGGGCGGGCGATTGTCAATTTGCTCAATTTGCAGGACAACGAACGGGTCGCAAGCTGCCGTCCGGTCCGAGACTTTTCGCTGCCCAATCATTACCTTCTCTTTGTGACCATGAAGGGGCTGGTCAAAAAGACGGAACTGTCTGCCTATGGCCGTCCCGTCCGTGGCGGTATCATCGCCATTAAACTCCGCGAAGACGATGAACTGGTTGGCGTTGTCATCACCAAACCGGGGGATGAGATCGTTCTAGCCACGGCCAACGGAATGGCGATCCGGTTTCGCGAATCCGATGTTCGCCCAATGGGACGGGCTGCAACCGGCGTCAAAGGTATCACGCTGGCTCCGAACGACCGGGTCGTGGGGGTGGTCGTGGCCGAACCAGACGCATGCTTGCTAACCGTTTGTGCAAATGGCTATGGGAAGCGAACGCCATTTGGGCCTAACTCAGAGGACGAAGGTGAGGAACTTCATGAAGATTTGGACGAAGTGACAGAAGGCACGGACGAACTGGCGGCAAAAAGCGAGGAACTTTCTGAGGAAGACGAAACCGATGATGACCGCGACGAACCAGGTTCCCAATACTGCTATCGGACGCAACGACGTGGAGGCAAGGGCATCCGCGACATCAAGACAGGCGGTAGGAATGGCCCCGTAGTCGGTATCGTGGCAGTCCACGACGACGACGAAGTCTTGATGATGACAGCAAAAGGGAAGATTCAGAGGATTCGGGCCAATGAGATTCGGAAAACCGGCCGCAATGCTAAGGGTGTCCGACTGATGACACTAGATGAGGGAGACCAAATCGTGGCCGTCAAGAGGATTCCAGCCGAGCCGACCAACGGTTCAGATGCCGAAGGCAACACGCCAACCACCTCCTGATTGAGCCAGATTTGACACGAAGAAAAACAGCCCGTAGGACCCATTGTGACGTCAGCCGCGACATTGTGGACCGGTAATCCAGTTAAATGCGCATGACTCACCGTGCTCTGATTACAGGTATTACCGGTTTTGTAGGCCGTCACCTGTATGCGCATCTTGTAGAGTGTGGTGATCAGGTTCTGGGACTTGCACCATCCCCGGTTCCCAAAGTGCCTTCTTGGGGTCGCCTTCCTGACGATGGCGAGATTCTTATCTGGGACTTCGCGGAATCAAAAGAATGCCCGGACGACATCAAGGCCCGCATTCGCCAGTTTGACCCCACGGTTGTCTATCACTTGGCAGCTATATCTGTGCCTGAGGACTGCGGTCACACGGCTCCGAATGAAAGGGCGTGGGCCATCAACGTGGAAGGAACACGCCGCATCATCGAACTGTTGAATGAGACCAGTAGTGGCCCGCGATTCATCTTTGTGAGCACAAGCCATCTTTATCGCGTCCCGCAGGACAAGGTGACATTTGTTGATGAAGAGTACCCCGCTAATCCCCGCAATGCCTACGCCCAGACCAAATGGGCAGCGGAACAAATTGTACAAGCTGCCGTCAAGGAGGATAGGCTTAATGCGATCATCGTTCGCGCATTTCCCCATTCAGGTCCAGGACAATCCGAGCGAATGATGCTTCCCTCATGGGCTGCCCAATTTGCGCGGGGCATGCAGACAATCCAGGTTCACACGTTGCAGGCGACGATTGATCTGTGCGACGTTCGGGACGTAGTGCGGGCATACCGCCTTCTGGCAGACTCTGCGGTGCCTGGTGAGGTCTATAACATCGGTTCTGGTGTGCCGCGCACAAGTGCCCAGGTTTTTGAGCTATTGCGACTCCTCGCCAATCCCCATTGTGAGGTTGTTGAAACTCATCCTGGAATCAAGTATGATCCAATCGCCGATTTGCGGAAGGTTCAAAGTCACACCCATTGGAAGCCAGAAATTCCCCCCGAGCAGACCGTGGCCGATACCTACCGCTGGTGGTTAGCAACAGTAGGGCGCAAGTAGCGGTACCGTTGCCCTCTTGCTTTAGGACTCGGCTGTCGGAAACGTAAACGTTTTTGTTCTCCGCGGGGATGGTGTAGCGTCCAGTTCGGAAAGACAGCGTGAAGGGAGAGACGCCATGATGAAATCGAACATCGTTTGTTTCCTACCTGGGGCGATGCTAGCCATTTCGCTGGCGGCATCAACCGTAGCCGCGGAAACCACGATTTACCTCTCGCCGCAAGGAAAAGATACTAACCGGGGAACGGCAGATCAGCCTGTTGCCACGCTCGCCCGCGCCATGGAGCTCGTCAAGGCCGTCCGACAGCGTGACGGGGCTGCAGCCGACGTCCGTGTCCTTCTAGCGGAAGGGATTTATCGAATTGCCGAACCTGTCACGATCTCGCCGGAACACTCACCTGGCCCCGGCAAACTGGTAATTTGTGGTGAAGCCGGCAAAAAGGTTGTTATTAGTGGCGGCCGCGTTATTTCGGGTTGGCAAAAGGTCGGGAATCGTTTTGAGGTTGTCATTCCTGAGGTTGCTCAGGGGAAATGGATTTTTCGCGAGCTTTTCGTGAATGGTCGCCGGGCGACGCGAGCTCGATCGCCGAATGAGGGATTTGTCCGTATCGACAAAGCGGGCCCAGACCGCCGCACCAGCCTGTTTATTTATCCGCAAGATGCATGGTTGTTCAAAGGCAAAATTTCCGGGGCCGAATTTGTTTATTTACACGATTGGTCCACATCGCGGGTGAAGATTGCGGGTTTTCACCCCGATACCCTTGAGGTTACTTTTTCGCAAAGGGTGGGGTGCTCCGCTCCTCATTACGCCATCGGAAACTGGCCCCATGCCCGTTATTTTGTCGAGAACAGTGAGGATTTCCTGGACGCCCCGGGTGAATGGTTCCTGGACGATGGCACAGGCAAACTGATCTATTTGCCCCGGGAAGGAGAATCCTTGGAAACGCTGGAAGCCATTGCGCCGGTTGCTCCTGCCCTTTTCAGCATCGTCGGGGATTTAGACCACGGAAAACCTGTCACCAACCTCACCATTGAAGGAATCACCTTTGAGCATTGCCGGTTCGATCTACCGGCTGCCGGTTATGCCGCCGGTCAGGCGACCGTTTACGAACCGCGGGTCAACGGAGGAGCTGGCCGAGAGATCATGCCCGCGGCCGTGACATTTGATTTTGCCAAGAACTGCCAACTGACTCGCTGTCACTTCCAACACCTGGGCTCATCAGGCGTATGGTTTCGCCGGCAATGCCGTCAGTGTACCGTCGAGAGGTGCGTTTTCGACGATATTTCGGGGAATGGAATTAATATCGGCGAGACGATGACACGTCCCAAGTCTGAGGCTGCGGGGGATTGGGAATCACCTTACGATAACAGTTGCACATGGGGAATCATGGTCCGGGATAATCGGATCACCCATTGCGGCCGCCAGTTTTTTGAAGCTGTCGGCGTGTGGGTCGGGATCGCTGCTGGCAACGTCATCGAGCACAATGAAATTGGGTACCTACCCTACACGGGCGTATCCGTGGGATGGAGTTGGAATGACTCGCCCACCGGATGTCGAGATAACATTGTTGCACGAAACCACATCCATCATTGCATGCTCATCCTGCATGATGGCGGCGGTATCTACACATTAGGACGTCAACCGGGTACGAAACTCTTGGGCAACGTCATTCATGACATTCCTCCCAACGAAGATGGAGCGGAAAGCAACGGCATCTTTATGGACGAAGGCAGCAGTGACATCGTTGTGGAAGGTCAAACAATTTTCAATATTGGGCGAAGTCCTTTACGCTTCCATCGCGCACTGGAAATCACGTTGAGCCACAATACCCTTGTGTGTTTGCCAGGAGTGCCGCCTTATCGCTATAATCGCACTGATCCCAAAACGCTGCGTTTTGAGAATGACCACATCGTCGAGGCCGAACACTGGACTCCCCCGAGTCAAATTCTTGGGGAAGTCGGCGTGCGCGAAGGTCGATGAATCTAGGGTTTGGTTTTTTGGGGAGGTGCTTTATGTTTCGAAGTCGTGTGGTTCCGCTCGCGCTCGTGGCAGCCTCTTGTGTTTGCCACATCGGCCAAGTCGTGCACGGAGAAGAAAGCTCACGTGGTCGCTACAATGTGCTTTTCGTGATTGCCGACGATTTGAACACAGCGCTATCGACCTATGGGCATCCGATGGTGAAATCCCCCAACGTGGATCGTGTGCAACGTTGGGGCATGCGGTTCGACCGAGCTTATTGTCAGTTTCCTCTTTGCAACCCAAGCCGAGCGTCTTTTCTCACGGGACTTCGCCCGGATCATACGCGTGTGTATGACAATGCCGTTCATTTTCGGAAGAACGTTCCCGACTGCGTAACCATGCCGGAGTTTTTCCGAAAACAAAATTATTTCGTTGCCCGTGTGGGAAAGCTATTTCACTACGGGGTGCCCGGGCAAATCGGCACAAGTGGCCTTGATGACCCTCAATCTTGGGATTTGGTCATTAATCCTCGTGGACGCGACAAGGACGAGGAAGATAAGATTTTCAGCCTGGAACCGGGCAAGTTTGGGGGTACACTCAGTTGGTTGGCCGCAGACGGGACCGACGAAGAGCAAACCGACGGCATTGGAGCCACGGAGGCCATTCGTCTGCTCGAAGAGAACAAGGACAAGCGATTTTTCCTCGCGGTCGGGTTTTACCGTCCGCACACACCCTATGTCGCCCCAAAGAAGTACTTCAGCCTTTATCCTCCCGAATTGGTCCCCTTGCCTACGATCCCGGAGAACTATTTCAGTACGATCCCTGCCCTCGCCATCACGCTGAAACCTGAAGAAAAGGCGATGGACGAAAAGACAAAGAGGCAAGCCATTCAAGCCTACTACGCCGCGATCACGTTCATGGACGCACAATTGGGCCGCGTGCTCGACGCCTTAGAACGACTTCATCTGCGAGAGCGTACGATCATCGTCATGACGAGCGATCACGGCTATCACATGCATGAGCACGGCTTGTGGCAGAAACGGACCCTTTTCGAAGAGTCGGCTCGCGTGCCGCTGCTTATTGCCGTTCCAGGAATGAAGACGGCTGGCCAATCGACTCAGGCGATTGTCGAAATGATCGACATCTATCCGACCTTGGTCGATCTTTGCGGATTTGAAGTTCCCAAGAACCTAGACGGGATGAGTTTGGTACCGATTCTCAATAATCCTGCCCATCCTGGCAAGTCACATGCCCTCACCCAGGTATCGCGCGGTGGCGGAAAGACTAGGCTTGTCATGGGGTATTCGGTTCGAACAGATCGCTGGCGCTATACAGAGTGGGATGGTGGCAAACAGGGGCGAGAGTTATACGACCATCAAGATGATCCTCAAGAGATGAAAAATCTGGCCGGTGATGAACGATACGAAAACGTCATGAAGGAATTAAGTGCCCTCATGCCAAAACCGGCGGAATAATAGCGGGATGACTGTTGGGTTGTTTCGGTACTTTCAATTGGAGAGGAGGACAACATGAAGAAGAAAGTGACCTTGATTGCGGCTCTCCTACTTGCGCTCGTTGGTGGTCTTGTCGTACAACTGTACGCAGAATCTCAAGCGAAATTCAGCCACGCCGGGCAAGTTCGTCACGTCGTCCTTTTTAAATTCAAGGATGGCACCTCTCCTGAAGACATTGCCAAGATCGAAAAGGCCTTCGCAGCCTTGCCAAGCAAGATTCCTCAGATCGCCGGCTTTGAATGGGGAACCGATTGCAGCGTGGAGAACCTTTCTCAAGGTTTTACGCATTGCTTTATCTTGACGTTCAAGAATGTCCAAGACCGGGATGCCTATCTACCCCACCCTGAGCATAAAGCGTTTGGGCAGTTGCTCCGTCCTCACTTGGATAAAGTCCTCGTGATCGACTACGTCGTACGAGAGTAGTTCAACTCGATTTGATTTCGCGAC
>Ga0209508_1001978_pt1 | contig 14534 bp, 8 predicted proteins | sample AD_UKC129_MetaG_FD_184427 | JGI IMG/M metagenome (GOLD analysis project Ga0209508, IMG submission 184427) | Active sludge microbial communities of municipal wastewater-treating anaerobic digesters from Canada - AD_UKC129_MetaG (SPAdes) (version 2) | ecosystem: Engineered > Bioreactor > Anaerobic... | reverse complement strand
TCGCCTCTCCGCGGCAACATAAGCCACCCAAAATTCAGCCGCTTGTCCTGTCTATTTTTAATCTTTTCGCCCAAGGAATAATAGCCATCTACCGGATCGTCTGTTATATCTTTTTCAAATTCCAATACTTGTAGAGCAGACGGAGAAGTAACCCATACCGGTCCGATCATAGAGGCAACTGGGAAAAAAAGGATATGAGCGTCAAAGAACTGGGCTAGTCCCTGCATGCTGTTTCCTGAACCCTTGGAAAAGCCGTAAGGAATGCAGACAGGACATGCAATTTTACCGCAGTGCTTTTCACCACCAGTTCCACCGCTGCCGGCACACCAATATTCAACTCCGTTGTCTACCCATCTATAGCGATTATTGGCTAATGCCGTATAAGCTCGCGCCGAGCCGCTCAAGCTTGTGCCGGGTACCTTGGGCAGATTTGTTCCCGGCTCCCGAATTATGGGTAGATCAACCCGTCCCAGGCGCGAACTGCCAGCACCAACATGCAAAGGATCCAGGGTGATACCATAATACCGTTTAAGTTCACCTGGGCTAGCGCTTTTATTAGTAGACATGTTTACTCCTCCCCGGTTTAATTTTCCCGACTTGCATGTGCCAGCTCAGGCAGAGCTCCAGCAAGCCGTCTTTAGCTGCACAAATAAGCTGTTTCAAAAGCTTTTTTTCGCTAACCTCCAAGATATTAACCAGCGACGACAGGACATGCTCCTCCCACAAGGAACCGGCCTTTTCTTTGTCAAAGCGGTTAAGTTCCTTCCACAAGGTATAAACTTGTGAATAACTCCACTTTTTTTCTATTTCAAAATTTCTTTCAAAAAGTGCCCAGAGTTCATCTAGCCGCTTAATATCATCAAGCCCCCTAAAGCCCTCGTCAATAACAAACCTGTCAGCAGCATTTTCCAGGTAAGCAAGCTTAAAGAAAGATTTTTCCAGCGTGATTTCGTCTCCGGACTGTAACTCTTTAACATGAACTACATAGTCGCCTTTGTCATTGTAGATAAACGAGTAGTCTTCCGGCTTTTGAGGATCGCCATCGCATACCCGAAGAAAAGGATGCCAAGAGTCCTCCTTCGAGAGATCCCCGGTAGCGTATGATACAACCCATCTAAACGGCACCGAAGCAAGGCGATCGAAATCGAGATGCTGTAATTCCAGTGTAACTTTTCTTTCATCCTCGTTTTTATCTATAGACACTACTTTAGCTTTCATCGGTTCTTCGTTGCTCTCATGGAAGGCCTCTACTAACCTCTTGGCTGTATCCAAGGCCAGGTATAGGGGGGTCCGGCGGTGGAAGGCCAAAACACCCAAGTGCAGGGGAAGCCTGTCCCGCACCTTAGAGAAGTCTTGGCAATACTTGTCGTATATCTCCTTCACAATTACCAAGGCGTCATAGGCCGGTACCAGCACCATGAACTGGTCCGGATAATCATAAATCTTTATAAAAGGGAAATACCCTTGATAATTATCCCCTGCCAGTACGGCATCCTGGAGGCTAAAGCCTGTTTGCCAAGATTTATCTTGCTCGCGTTTTATTTTTATGTCCCGCCCGTGCGCATTTAAGTAGTCCGCAATCATCTCGGCGCTTTTGCCTATTCTGGATAAAAATTCCAGGTTTACAGTGCTACAAAAGAGACTTTCCTGCGCATCAACACAAACAGGGCTGAAGCGCACCCCGCTCACTTCCATGTTCAGCGTTGCCCCTTCTTTTAATCCAGGCTTGGGTACGATTTTGAAACATAACCGCTGATGCCGCAATCTTTCGTACAGTTTCCCGCTACCATTACCACGAAAATAGTCGGGCAACATTTTCTCAAATATCTCTTGGCTGTTGAAATTTTTCAAAGTTTCCCAACAACGCCTGATGCGTGCCGGTGAAGGGTTTTTCGTAACTCTGCCGCCTCTTTTCACTCTCAACGTCCTAATGAAATCTCCTTTTAGCCAAGGTGCAAGGTGAAAGCATCCCACCAGCAGCGCCACCAAGCCGTTGTGGTCCGCCACTTCGTCCAGCCAGATGGTCTTTTGTTCTGGATTATTTAGCCATGCTATAGATCGGCTTTCACGCCTTTTACTGCATTGATTACAGTTCTCTTCGTTTTGCGCCATCGGGCGCAAGCGGCAGTTGGGACAAATCACCTGGCCGCTCCAATTATCGTCAAACTTTTGGAAACTAAACCTGGTAGAGGTTGTAGGAAAGTGTAATTCATCCAAGGCTTTGCCTCTCGCCCCAGGCAATAGAGATAGCAAAGCGTCCCTAATCTTACCTTCGAAATCACGTCTGTTTTTTTCGATATCACTGTTTTCATCGAGAGATGGGCATTTAATTTCGCATTCAGGCTTACAAGGCGCCATTGGTTCAAAAGTAACTGCAGGTACCAACTCGGGCTCAACTTCGTCACATAATTTTTTAATTAATTCTATAATCTCCGCTTGCAGCTCCTGAGAATTAATTTCCGGTAGCAAGAAATAAATACCGGTAGTGTCGCGATAAAGCTCATTTCCAATCGGGTATATCTCTTCAATCATGCATTTAACCTTTTTAAATAATTCGTCAATTTTACTTTTATATCCTAAAACATCGCCTATTTTCATGCCCTTGGCAAGAATCCCCAATACATCTAGATTTAATGCTAGAATTTGGCACCTATAATCTAGGGCATCAAAAGAAGCCTCGGTACAGTCGAGAAGGTTTTTGGCTACCGCACATTTAAAAAGCGTTGCCACAGAGTAAGAATGATCCCACAGAGTAACATCGTTAGCCGGCCTGCGAGTTTCACCTAAAAATTTAAGGTAGTACACCTTGGAGCCATAAATAAGATTATTCCTGGCTCTAATAATTTCATTAATATTATCGCTATTTTGCAATTCTTGTAGGTGTTTTCGGATCAAAGCTTGAAGCGAGTCTTTTAAGCGCTCTGCTTCTTCTTCTGTAACATGATAAAACTCCTGCCCAAAAGGATTTGAGATGTAGGTGTAATCGCTAATCTGTTTGTCGTCAGCAGTACTTTTATCTAATCCTGAATCGATGCCGTCAAAACCGTTCCATCCTGCATAAAGCAGCCGGATAAGCTCAGGCACCTGGCTGGGTGTCAACTTTGAACCATTTTCCTGCTCTCTGTGGTGCTTTTTAAATATGTCCAGCAAACTTGCTTCCCGCCCGCAAATATTAATTTTAATGTCTTGAAACAATTGCTGCAGTTCATCATCAAGGTTTGTTTCATAATTATGCTTGACGGTGTGGTCTAATCGAAGCACAAAATTTTTCGTTGCTTTGCCCAAATCATGTAGGTACGCACCAATTTCAGCAAGAAGTATCTGGGTTCGATTATCTTCCAACTGTTTCAGCAGGCTCGCCACCAGGCCCACCTCCTTTCAGGCGTTCAATCTCTTCTTGAAGCTGTTTTAAGCTACTAAAAGTAATAGTTCGCTCTATGCCCTTAATATGCAAGACTCCATGTTCTTGCGGCCATGTATCCTTCACCACTCCCCAGCCTAGGGACTTTTTGGCCGAAAACCCATACTTAAAAAGCATGGCTTCCAGACCCGCAACCACGGCAATTAAGTCATCCAGCACCAGTTGCACACGGTTTTGCACATCTTTGCCCAGCCAGTGCAAGGGAACAAAGAGTAAACGCAACCCTCCCTTGGCACCTGGCGGGATTACCTCGTAATAGATCGGATTTTGCCCTGCTTTGGTTTGCCGGTCGTGGGGATTAATTACCGCCATCTCCATTTCAGTCCAGAAGGTGGGGAAAAAGTGAAGCATCCCGGAGGAATGACCTACTTCTCCATTATTGCCGAACTGGGCTTGAAAATGTTTCCGACAAAAGTCGCGAAATAAAGCTTTGGCTTCTTCTCCACCAAGTCGGTCAAGATAAGCTGCCCACCCGTGATCCCCATATTCTTCCCCCTTTTCAGATCCGAAAAGGAGGAAGTGTTGGTAGCGCAATTTCGCAAATAGTTCTGGATTATCTTTTGCCGGCTCCAAGTGGACTTTCATCATGGACCAGCGCAAGCTCCCTTTCCAGGTCGTAGCAGCCGTAAAAGGAACACCAAAGACCTTCTCTTTACGCAGGGGATTGTCAATTATGTAAAAGGGTATATCATCACGGAAATAAAATGGAGTTTTTAAAAAAACGGGCATCTCCAGATACCAACTTCCCATGGGCAGCCCGTCAAGATCGCTGAGTTCAAAGTGGTGGTCGACCTCAAGCTGCTTGAGTTCGGATAACCTATCTGCCAGGAAGTTGTTATGGTCATTTTGGCGGTGTACAATTGCCTTCAGCCCCCCGCCCCCGTCACGATTGTCTACGCCCACCCTGGCGTATGCCTCCGGGTTTATTTTTTCCGGTCTACCTTTAGAATCAGGCAGCTTGTTTTCTATTCCATGAGCAGTAAGGAGCAGTACAGAGCGCGCATAACGGTCGCTGACCTCGGCATATTTACCCTCTCCACGGACAAGTTCATCAATGTTCTCCTTTTCTTTTTTTGCTGCTTCATCTTTTGCCCGTTCCTCTGTTTCCTTAACTGTAAAAGCCGCAAAGTAATCGTGCAGCACTTACGGACGCCCCTCCTCTCCTTTGGCAAGGCTGTCTAAATATTTTAGGTAATCGCTGCTTTCTCCGGTAACTGTATCTCTCTCCGAGGCAAACTCCCGCCACACTGTTAAAACAGGACTGCCCTTACTCACATCCTCCCCTAATACAGAATAAGGACTCGATTCTTTTTGCTCGGCCAAGCTTTCTTTTAGCTTTTTCAAAAAAGTTTCCCTAATTTTATCAGTTACTGCCTTCTTCAGCGGCAACCATCCCCACAGGCGAAATTCCCACTGCCCATCACCCAGCCGGTAAGCGGAAGAAATATTGATTTTAGCCGCGGTTCGATAATTATTTGTAGCCCCGAATAAATATTTTTCAGTATCATATATTTCATTAGCTGAAACCTTGCCAGCCTCGCCGCATTGCCAAAGGTTTCTGCCTCTTCCATAGCGCAGCCAGTTTTTTATCGCCGGCGCTATAGGTACAGATCCAGATTTAACCCATTCTTTCATTTCCTCATTTTCCATAATCCCATCCACCTTTTTCCACCAATTTTCGTTTTTAGGTGAAAAGCGCACCTTGGCAAAAAACATGTTTCTTAAACTAGGCAGGGTCAAATCGTTCTCACCTTTTCGTATGCAATAATTTGGGGACAACAGCGCTTTCGACAAACGACGTAAAATATTAGCTGCTGCTTCTGGTACTGAGCTATTTACTAGCTCCAACACACCATAGCCAAGTTGTGTTCTAGCACCAAGGCCGCCCCAATGGGAAGCTATAGTAAGCGGCAGCAAAATAAACATAGGATCGAATGAAGCCCCATAAGGAATCAAAAGCAAATTCAAATTGCCGCAAATTCCGCTACCCAGGTACCAGCCTCTATTCCTGCCCCTAGGTCTAATGCGCAATGTTCTAATATTATCGTTATAAACTTCATTACCTCCGCTAAGCTGAATGCCAAAACTTCGCCTCAAACCAGTGGCACCAAAAAGAAGACATGCATTGCAGTAACAATAAAGCTGGTCCCCACCTCTTTTTATTTTAGAAGGGCAACTGCTTTCTTTTAAGACAGGATCACATGCAAAAAATTCTTCATGCCCCCGCAGCAACGCTTCTGCCCACCAGCGTAGAGAACCCATAAAACCTGTTGTCCTAACCATTTTACTCTTAGCATCTATATCCCCGGTCCAAAGAGGTGTCTTTAATCGAAGGTTAATTTCACAAGTCAACTGGTAATATCACCCCTTTTGCATTTTCGCACAGTCCTGTCCTAAAACCGTTTTACCCACATGCAATATCAATAATAATCGTCTACAATATACACATTCCAAATTATTGGTTACATTTTCTGCCTACAACTGACAAAATCCTGCTTAATTTCATAAAATACCCTTTTTACCATACATTTGCCATAACCTCTTTCAGGCAAGGTATTAAGCATTAATTATCTGACTAGTCTTGAATTTATTGTCTTTTTATGTTATAAATTGGGAAGGGCGTCGCTTTGCGCTTCGATTCAGCCTCCAGGTTGGCGGATTCGCTTGCAAAACAACACCTCATCACCTTGGTGAATCCCCTGTGTTGCTTCCCAGGAGTCAGTAACTAGTCCAATGGATGATCGCTTTTCGTGAAACGGTCAAAAGCAAGATTTATCCGTGGTAATTTTATTTAACACAAGCAATTTACTTATTATGGGAGGTCTTTTTTATGCTTTGTCCCAAATGTGGATCAGAGGTTTATGCCATGCGAGATTTTGCAGCAGTTGTGGCTGCTCATTGACCAACGGGGCATCAATGATAACAACCCTGGAGCAGCCTTCAATGAAAACTCAAGCCCAAGCAGAATCACCCGGGACAGGTTTAGATATCTTTTTGTCCATCTTATTTGCTATTATCGCTTTATTCATTTTCCCTCCCCTATTCGGTGGTCTGGGTATTTATTTTGGTTATAGGGTAAAACAAAAAGGCAAAGAAGGCTTGGGAATTGCGCTGATGGTTTTAATGGGGCATGCATGCTAATAGGGATGTACATTGGGATATTAACATTTACGTCTGGAAGCTCTTAGTATTTATTTCTTAATCCAGCTCCTCTAAAAAATAAAGGGGTGTTCTTTTCTGCACAATTACCTCCGGGGAGCAGGCATTAATTTGTGAGGCCATCGATATCTTCCCGAATCCACCGACTTAAAGGTATCCATCTTGGGCCTGAGAATTATGGGGGCAGGTCTTGAAACATAGGGTTTCTTAACAATTTCAAGACCTGCCTTTCTATTATTTGTTTCTTAATTGTATTTTATTTTTAACCTCTTCTCTTCCTTCTTTTTTTCAAGTCCCTGGTGTACCGGCAATCCGGGTAGTTGGGGCAGGCCAGGAAAAAGCCGTTTTTACCATGCTTGATTCGGAGGCTGATTGTGATGCCCTTTTTTGCACATTCCGGGCACAGGTCATCATCCCCCAAGGGAAAGTCTTCATCAAGGTTATAATAACTGATAAGCTGTTCTGCGGTTTTCGGTCCTACAAAGCGGCGCATGTGCTCCTGAGAAGTGTGGTGGCTAAGGATGTTCAGGCTTCCCTCCCAGGTGATTTTGCGGTCGATCACCGCAATCTTCTGGTGCATTTTGCTGAGTTGAATCACCTGGATACCCATTTCTTGAAGAAGACCAATTGCCTTCTCCGCCTGCTCCTTCAAGCCGCCGACTTGTTCCGAAGGAGGCCGAGTAAATAATCGGATCTTCACTCCCCTGTCAAGCAGCGCTTTAAAGCATTTCTGCAGCTTGCCTGTCCGCTGCATTGCAACAAAGGGGCTCATGATCACAACACTCCGCTCGGCTCGCGGCAGCAGCCAGCGCTCCCGGAACCAGGCAAAGATGTCGTCGGCAGGCTGGTCAAAGGGGCGCAGATTCGAATCTTCGCCCCGCAAAAATTCCCGCGTGTTTTTGGCCAGAGGGATGACAAAAATCTCCCGGCGTATCTGGTGGAAAGCCATTTTCCAGGAAAGTCCCACCTCCTGGAGCACCTTGCGGATAACCTCCCGCCGGTTGCGAAAGCCCTTCACCCATAGTTCGTTTTTGGCCGTGGGCTCACAGTGGCGCCTGGCGAACTGGACCAGGTCCTCGTAAAGCCCGTTGGAAAAGTGGTAATCCCCCGAGCCGGCGGTGAAGCCCACGCTTAGGTACATCGGCCGGTCGTGATACTTGAGGCGGTTATAGATGGAAGAGCGGCCCAAGGCGGAGGTGGTGGTGATCATGGCCAGCTGCCCGTCGTGGCGGGAGCCGCTGATCGTCGACCGCTTGTCCCCGGTACTTTTCACGGAATGCCTGCCGCACTTCGTTGCTGGCGGCGAGCATGGCCACCAGCTTTCCCCCCAGCAGATAGCTGTACGGCGGCACCGCCCCCAGGATAAAGGCATCCATCACATGCTTCAAGCGCTCTCTTCGCTTTTCAACGGTCCATCCCACCCACTCATCCCTGGCCTTCACGCTGAACACCGCTAATTTTCTTCTTATTGCAACAATTTCCTTTTATTTCTCTTAAATAATAAAACAGGCTTGTAGCCTGTTTCTAATATTCCGGCTTTTACCCGGTAAATTAGAATGGAAAACCTGTTATCAAAAAGATTGGCCCTAATACTCGTTCCTGATACCTGAATTATTACTTCTCTTTTAATTCTTCGGCCTCCTTGAAAGCCTTTGATATTTTATCATGCCATTTTCCATCTTTTAGTTCATGTTGCCAAATACGGACAACTATCCAACCTTTTTCTTCCAAAGTCTGGTTGACCAAGCGGTCTCTTGCTTTGTTTTTTTCAATTTTTCTTATCCAAAACTCGGTGTTTGTTTCGGGTACTTGTCCAAGTGTAGGATGTCCGTGCCAAAATTCACCGTCAACAAACACTGCAATCTTCTTTTTGGGAAACACAAAGTCGGGGCTTCCAAAAAGGCGGTAGTTTCTGCGCCAACCTTTAAAACCGTTTGCACGGAATAGTGATGCCAATTTCTCCTCAGTAGCACGGTTGCCTTTACTACGAACCCGGGACATGATTTCGGAACGCTTTTCTTTAGAAAATACATCAGCCACGACCAATACCTCCAGGATTGTGCATTTTATATTTTATAGCCGCACCATTCCGCAAATGCCTGTAAAGTCACATGATTTACAACGGTCTTCACCGGCTCGCCCAGGTTTAAATGGACCGCATTTAAACTTTCTATCGCGAATAGCCATGGCAGTATTGACTACAACCTTCTTGGCCTCCTCAATAGATTGGGAATCTAAAGAGACAACCAATTCATCTTTTTCACCTTTGCTACGGTCGGCACCCAAATAACGTACCAAACCCTTGTCCGGTTCATATTGAAGTTCCTTTTTGGCGGCGACGGCATATATTCCGAGCTGAAGCCTCATCTCGTCCTCATCAAGCTGTTGGTGCTTGTCGGATTCCAGATCTCCGGACTTAAAGTCAATCAAAGTCACCCGTGGCGGATCGTCTCGACGTACAATATCTATAGCTCCACTTATTAAAGCACCGCCATTACCATCCTCGTATTCGACAAGTGTCTCAAACTCTTTTTCCGGTTCAAATGTCAATTCACGCAGCTCTTCAGCATAATGCTGAATATAATCCGCCACGATCTGAACTCCCTTGCGTCTCATATTCTCCGCCGGTTCACCCGTTGTATAACGTAGGTAAAAAAGACCGCTCTCTATCAGCGATTTAATTCCCTCTTCAAGTTTGGCTCTGTTTTTGGCAAGTTCAGCCCAATAGGCGGGATTGGAGTGAACGACACGAAGCAAATTGTGGATACCCCTGCCATAGCCAAAAGCCTGGTCTATTGTCGGTGAAAAACCGAGAACTTTTCTAAGATAAAAATCATGGGGGCATCCCAAGTAATAACGCAGATCGGAAAAAGAAGTGAACAATTGTTCTTCCCGTTTATATTCCAATGGAGCATGGCGAATTTCATTAAGAAGTTTGCCTACGTCATCGGTAACCGTTCCACCCGATTCCGCAACAATGCTCTCCAACTCATGAATAAATCTTGATCTCTTCTCACCGGATCGGCTGATTACCAAAAACCTTTCAGCTCTGGTAAGGGCAACGTACATTAAACGTCTTTCACCGTCATAATTATCATTATCTGAAAGACCGTCAATATCTATTTCAGCAACTATGTCTCCTGAAAGTGGCACTTTCACCGCTTTGCGGGCATACGAGCTAGGGAAACGATTTGCACAAACATCCGCCAAAAAAACAGCGGCGAATTCAAGACCCTTTGCAGCATGGATTGTGCTGATGGTAACAGCATTTGGTTTAACAATCAAAGGTTGCTCAGGCGTACGACCGCCTTCTGCTCCGTACTGATAAAGACCGATAATTTGCCACTTGTAATCGTCAACACTGGTCCATCCCGGTGTTTCAATACCTGTAACCAGACTGCTCAAAGTCCCCAAGTGAAACATGGCGGCTTCACTTCTGCCTTCACACGTATCCCATCTATAAACTTCCGCCTCGGAAAGCAACCAGTGAAAAATCTGCTGTGGAAAAACCCGTCGAAGAAGCCGTCTGCTTAATAGAAACTCGCGAAGTTTATGGGTTCGAAATGCACTCACGTCATCGGCATTAAAAAATCGATTATCAAATATTCTCTCCTTAAGCGCTTCGGCAGCAAAATAAAGCCGGTCTTCCGCCTCGCGGCTGAGTGAAAGCCCCGATCGCCTTAAAAGCCGCGCCGATTCTCGTAGAACAGGTTCGGGCTCCGGAGTACAACCAAGAACACTTCTTATTCTATTGGGCAGACTTTTCGAATCATGTGGCGAACCGTAGAATTGTTCAACTCCTGCCGAAATGGCAAGAGCCGCTATGAAGAAAAGGACCTCGGGCTGCGAAAACAAATCCGGCCCTCCTCGGACAACCGAGGGTATACCGGCGTCTTCCAACACTTCCATATAGGTACGCACATCTCTTGAAGAACGGACCAAAATCGCAATATCTGAAAGAGCAAGACCTCTATAAGTGCCGTCGCGTTTATCATGCCGGGCTCCTTCAACTTCCGAAGGTACTATCGCTCGAATTGCCCGAGCAATCCAGGCCGCTTCTTCTTTACGTTCTTTGAAATTTACCAGAGCAACATGAGAGGGATGCATATCCACACGGTCGGCTTTACCATGTCGCATAAACGGCGTTGTCATACCGGCCGCAGGAGTTATCGTCTCGGACCACCTGTTGGCAATCTTAATTATTCGGGGTGTTGAACGAAAATTTTCCCGTAAATCGACAACTTCAGAATGAGGATCCTCCTTGAATTGATTCCACATCTTACCGATAATTTCAACCTTGGCGCCTCGAAAACCATAAATTGACTGGCGATGATCTCCAACGGCGGTAAGGTACCCATAGTCCCCTGTCAAAACACGGATAATATCCAACTGAACCGAGTTTATATCCTGAACCTCGTCAACCACCAAGTGTATTTGTTGCGCCTTCAACGATTCCATCAGTTCTGTATCTTCTTTTAATCTGGATAAAAACTCAGTCTGACTGGTACTAAAGTCAAGAAATCGCCTGCACCGAAGATAAGAATAGTATCTGGCAGCCGAGACGGCAAAAGCTTTCGCTGCTCTATCATTGCCAACTTGTGTAAGCAGGCGTGCCTTTTTACACCATTCCTTTTCTTCAGGACCCAGGCGGAAGGGAGGCGTTTCGGAAGGCAGTTCTATTATAAAGCGATTATGCTCATGAAGTTGATCGTATGCCGTAATGAATTGTTCAATGGTATCAGATTGTGACCCCCTCAGTGCTGAACGAAGGCCGTTTAACCCAAGAATATTATTAAAACCGCGTAATATTAAAGCCATTCTGGCGGCTTCATCAAGAATATCGTAATTATGATAAATATCCGGCCAGAAATCCCGCAGCTTGGCCAAACAGAAACCATGAATCGTACCCACGTACATCCCGCCCAAGCTAATATCCTCGTCCGGTGGGGTAATTTCACCAATCCAATACCTGATTCTAAACTTCATTTCTTCGGCTGCCTTCTCGGTAAACGTAAAAGCCACAATACTTTCTTTGGGAACGTTCTTCACCCCGACCCACCATGCGATACGCCTGGCCATTACTTCAGTCTTGCCTGAACCAGCACCGGCCACAACCAAGACCCTGCGTTTCTCCGATTGTACCGCTTTGGATTGATCCGGTGTCAAGTCACGCAACAACCGTTCTCTAATCTGCTCTTTATTCAAAACAAAAACCTCCAAATCTATACTTGCTGATTGGAGTAAATCGCTTGCTTTATCGAACATGCATGGGCTTTTATAAAAGGCGGAGGCAAAGCATTGCCAATCATTAAAGCTATTGCGGATTTGCTGGTCCTAATCGGAAACTTATAGTCAGGCGGGAACCCCTGCAACAAGGACGCTTCACGCATAGTAATGGCTCTGTTCTCAACAGGATGCAAGAATCTTCCTTTGGAGGGGTTAAAACAACCGCCTGTAATAGTTGGTGCCACATCGTCCCAGGCCATACGGCCATAGACATCCTTAAAACCGTTGCATCGTTTATGACATTCTAACTGTTTTTCTTCCGGCAAGTCGGTACGGCTACCGCCGTCTGGCGGAATCATTGCTATTTTTTCCATTACCCGGGCAGTTCGTTTCTCACCCATGTCATGCAAAGGATCACCGCTTTCACCTGCTTTGGGCAAATGTCCTATTGCTTGGCGTACCGTAACACGCTCCGCGGCAACATTGGCAAAAGGTATTTTGAAACCATAGCCTGCAATGTATATTAACCTTCGCCTTCGCTGGGGAACACCATAATTTGCGGCATCCAAAATATCATACTTATCCAAATAACCCAGTTGTTTCATTCGTTCGCAGAAATAAAAAAATATTTCATCCTTAGACAAACCGGGAACGTTTTCAAACATTACAGCCTTCGGCATAAGTAATTCCACAAACCTAAGAAATTCCAACAAAAGGTCATTTCTGGGGTCATCGATATTTAAAGCGCCGTTGAGCGTACGTACCGAAGAAAACCCTTGACAAGGAGGACACCCCGCCAACAAATCAAGTTTGCCTGGCTCCAAACCAAGTTCTTCCATAAACTTATCTGCTTTAATATCTCTAATATCTTCGGCATACAATTTAACTTCGGGATGATTTTCATAATACGTAAGAATAGACAGTGGATCGTTGTCAACGGCGGCAATTACTTTAAAGCCTGCCTGCTTTAACCCGGTCGTCAATCCGCCACAACCACAGTAAAGATCAACAGCAATTGGATTCCAATTATCGTTAATAACTTTGGATTCTGTCATTTTAATCTCTCCACATTTTCCGCTTCAATCATTTTTGCCCCTGTTTATCGTCGCATTATCCATCCGGGTTATAAGAGTAGGAAAGTAGACTAAGAATAATATTAGCCCTAGGACGGTAACTCCCTGCTGCCGCCATTAAATCGTCCCATACCAATACTTTAATGATCAATTCCCAGCTTTTATTAAAGTACAACAAGTATGAAAAACCAAATCAAAAATTCTATAAGACGCACTGCAATAATAAAACTAAAATCAAACGAATCACCAAGAACATAGAATAATTTTTAGTCTTTTATGTTAATTACGTCAAAAATTGGCACAATCCTGCATTTTCTATATTATTTTTCAATGTTAGCTCTTTTTTTGTTTATTGGACTAAAGAAAGGAATTCCTCGCCAGCGGTTGTAACCGTAAAGGGGTTTGCACAAATCCCTCTATTACTATTATTTATTACTCTTGGCTGTTTGACGCCTGTTTAGGTTTCCGGAGCTTTTCAATTTGTCCAGGGTAAAATCGCAGGAATCTTTCAATTGAGGTATTTTTCTACAAAGTTGGCCGGTTTTCCATTAAATTGGCACAAATAGAGAAACCAACCCCAGTAAATGACCTCAGCAAGAGGACTCTCTGGTAAAACTCTCTTTCTGATGTCTGGAACTGCTTAACTTCAACAACAAGGACCTCCATCGCTTCATCTCTTCATAAAAACTAAAAACTCGACCAGCCGCCGCAATTCTCTCGGTGCGCTGTCAGTAACAAAGACAAGACGCACCTGGTGGTCTCGCAAGTTGACTTCGACGGTTTTCCAAAACTCCTTTATATGTTTGCTTTTTAATCGCCTATTAATCTGGTTTCCGATTATGGTCAAATTAACTCACAATTCAAGACCTAACCTTCACATTCACATTTCAAGACCTGACCCCCATACTTGTCCAACGAGGCCAGTCAATTAGGCCGAGGCCGGCATATCAAGGCTAGTCGTTCAGGCAGAGGCCGCCCGGTGGGCCAGTTCCCTGGCTGCGACGTGCTCCTCGGGTGGGGCAGCGGTCCAGGGAAGGATAAGTGGCAGCCCGGTAAGCCGGGTAGTACTGAGCCATGGCGTTGACGGCGCAGCGGGGGGAGAGCTTGTTATCAGGAAGCACACCAGATCCTCTGTCCCCCACTTCCTCTCCGGGCAGGTGGTGGACCAGCAACGTGGTAAGCAGGCCCGGCCCTCCTCATCTACCGCAGATCTCCCTCTTGCCTGCTGCATACATAAAAGGGCCATGTCCAGATTCATGTTTCTGATTATGGTCAAAATAATTCTCATTTCAGGACCTGACCCTCCATATGTATATAAGGGAGCTATATATCCCAATTTTGTGTTCAAGATACCTTATATTTCATGACCTGACTCCCCATATCTGTGCACGGCTCTCCTCACGGCAGGTCTCTCCTGCCCGTTGTATAATTAAAGGAGCCATGTCCTGATTTATGTTCCCACCTACCCACTGCATACATAAAAGGGCCATGTCCAGATTAATGTTCCTGGTTATGGTCAAAATAATTCACAATTCAAGACCTGACCCTCCCCATTCACACTTCATCAAGCTCAAAAAGCTCTTTGGGTAATCCGGCTTCAAATATGTCCATTTGCTTATCCTTTTCATTGTGTAGCTTTAACATGCTTTCAATAC
>Ga0209508_1001974_pt1 | contig 14574 bp, 12 predicted proteins | sample AD_UKC129_MetaG_FD_184427 | JGI IMG/M metagenome (GOLD analysis project Ga0209508, IMG submission 184427) | Active sludge microbial communities of municipal wastewater-treating anaerobic digesters from Canada - AD_UKC129_MetaG (SPAdes) (version 2) | ecosystem: Engineered > Bioreactor > Anaerobic... | reverse complement strand
CTCCTACCTCTTTTTCTAGATTTTTAAATATCTTTTTGGCAATATGTTTTAATATCCTCTCGGGTACTTTTTTTACAGTATTGGCATGAGTGTGTGTACAATCAATACTAATTCCACCGGACTTAATTATATTTTTTTCTACACACTGTTTTACTACTTCAGTTATTATTTCATCCATTGTAACTTCCTGTAGCCTATGAACTCTGAATTTTGCCAGTAAACTCGGATGGGGAAGTTCTTCTTCAGGATTAATTCCAAGAAACCATAGGTATGCCAGATTTAATGAAGCTTCCTCGATTACACGTTCATCGGATAAGTTGTACAAATACTGAAGAATTAAAAGACTTAACATAAGTTCAGGTTCTTTTGCAGGTCGGCCATAATATTTACAATAGGATTTTTCCAATAGGATTTTTCGAGTAGCTTATTAATAAAACTAAAATCAATTGCATTATTTATTAATTTAAGTATATGATTTTCTGGAATTTTATTGTATAATATTGAATAGATGCTTAATTGATTATTTTTATCTTTTAGCATTAAAAAACCTCCTTTGTGGTGTTGGTTTGTCGTGATTCCATTATACCATTGAAGGAGGTTTTTTACTATATATTTGTTGAAATATATCGAATGTTTTACATTTTTTATTTGGCGTTTTTCAGTGGTTTCGGACGGTTCTCTGTTTGATATCACCCAACCGCTATTGTTAACTAAAGGTAGGGTGATTTTTTGATAAGAGACGCTGAGAGGCGATATAAACAGAAACACTTATTTTAGGATAGATAAGGTTTTAATATGTTAACAAATATGGAAAAAATATTAAGACAAGTTGTTTTTGTTCTAAAACCTTTACCATAACTAACCTTAAAATTATGAATGTTTGATAATTAAATTCATTAGTTATATTGGTCCATTCTTTTGTAATCGGTAAATTCTACAAATTTTTTTGTATAATTTATACTTTGAGTTTATTAAGATACAAAATATCTATAAACTAAAATAATTTAATTCTGAAAAATTATTTATAGTATATAATATTTTTTTATATTTATCAGTCAGGATATTTATCGAGCCGAAGATATTTGGATAGGAGGAATTAGTGTAAATATCGGTTTTATTTTTAATTTGCAGACTAGTTGTTTGTAATGTTAAAGGTAGTAGAGAACATTGAAAAAACTGTATGTTTAGCATTAATATTATGCATATTTACCTTAATTACATCATGTACTGGATATAAGAAGCTTAATGAAATCAAGGCAACAGATTTCTTTAGCGGAATTGTGTGTTGTATTCCGTTAAAAATACCATCGGATTCGATTACAAGTGGATTTTTACATACGATGATGATATTGATGAATTAAAGGCAAGACTTGATGAAATTTCAAATAAAGAAGGAAGTTTTTCGGTGCAATATTTACCGTATAATGCCCTATTAATGTTTATACTAAAGATTCAAAAAATGCTCTTTATTTGATTCAAGAATATCGGCTAGGACCACTCAAAAAAATTAAATTGAATAAAATAATGTGAATAAATAGAAAAAATACATAAAAATGCATATAAAAACAAACAAAAAACAAATTGATAAAAAATAGAAAAATTGTTAATATAACTAGTGAATAATAACAAATATTGTATAATTAATCTATTAATTATATTTATTACAGATAAGTATTACATTAATTTTAGTTAATTATTGGGTGAAAAAATGAAATATACTTTTGTTAGACAACATGATGCCACTGATTGTGCAGCAGCATGTCTTGCGATGATATGTTTGCATTATAAAAAAGAAACTACGATAACAAAACTTAGAGATTTAATGGGTACCGATATAAAAGGTACAAATATAATTGGGTTAAAAAAATGCTGTGATGAGTTGGGATTTACTTCTCAGGCGGTTCGAGTTGATAAGGAAGGTTTTTTGAGTGACTTTACTCTGCCGTGTATTGCGAATGTTATTACTAAAGAGGGACTTAGTCACTTTGTTGTAATATTTAAGAAAACTAAAAAACATGTTATAATAGGTGATCCTGCAAAGAATTTATTGAAGGTTAAGATAGACGAGTTTTACAAGGATTTTACAGGTGTATTACTCATATTGAAACCCAATCAGAATTTTGTAAGCGATAAGATAAAGGGAGAAAAAGTATTTTATAGATTCTTGAAGCTTTTATTACCGCAGAAAAAACTTTTCATTTATTCAATTTTGGCTTCAATTATATTGACGATATTGGGAATAGTGTCTTCACTTTTCAATAAAGTAATTATGGATGAAATATTGCCATACCAATTAAAAGGTATGCTGGTCTCAGTGCTGATAATATTTTCAGTTATTGCGGTTACGCAAGTGGTAATTGGTTTTATAAGACAGTGGATGATGATATATTTGTCCCAGAAAATAGATATACCTTTTGTTGCTGGGCTATTTTGAACACGTTTATAAACTTCCGATGAAGTTTTTTGCTTCAAGGAAAACTGGAGATATTATTACAAGATTTTCTGATGCATTTACCATTAAAGGTATATTTACAAATATTGCTTTGACGTTGATTATTGATATTTTAATGACACTGATAACCGGTGTGATTTTGTTTAAGATGAATGCTGCTCTATTTGTGGTGATTCTTTTCCTTACAGTAATAAGTATCGGTTTAGTATTTGTCTTTAAAGAGCCGTATAAAAAACTTAATGAAGAACAGATGCAACAATCTTCAGTGCTAAATTCACAAATAATTGAAGGACTGAGAGCAGTTGAAACAATTAAGGGGAATGCGAATGAAGAAACGGAATTAGAGAACATTGAAAGAGAATATATAAGGTTGTTAAGAATAGGATTAAGGGGAGGAATGCTGTCTAATATTCAGGGTTCCATATCCAGTCTTGTACAGACTGTTGGTAATTTAGCATTGATGTATATAGGGGTTATGCAAGTTATTAATAATGAAATATCATTAGGAAGTCTGATGGCGTTTATTACATTATCCGGGTATTTTATGGAACCTGTAGGGAGGCTTGTCCAATTACAGTTACAGATACAGGAAGCGAATATATCAATGAAAAGAATAGCGGAGATTTTAGACAGTGAGATAGAGCAGGAAGATGGCAGTTATCAAAATGTTGAGAAAATAGAGGGGGATATTGAGTTTATAAATGTTACTTTTAGATATGGAAATAGGAAACCGGTTCTTAAAAATATTTCTTTCAGAATTCCGAAAGGAAAAAAAGTAGCATTGATTGGAAGCAGCGGAAGTGGCAAATCTACGATTGCTAAATTGTTGCTCAAATATTATGAGCCGGAAAATGGAGAAATACTTATTGATGGAGTTGATATCAGCGAATTTAGTAACAGTTCACTTAGAAAAGCGATATCATATGTTCCTCAGAATGTAGAGCTTTTTTCCAAAAGTATTTATGACAATATAAGGATTACAAAAATGAATTCGACTTTGGAAGAAGTTAAAGAAGCAGCGAAACAAGCAGGTGCTCATGAATTTATAAAAAGACTTCCATTGCAATATTATACTTATCTTGAGGAATCGGGAAACGGACTGAGCGGTGGAGAAAAGCAGAGGATTGCTTTGGCAAGGGCATTTCTTAAAAAGAGTGAATTTTATATATTGGATGAGCCCACAAGTAATCTTGATTTTGCAACAGAGAGTATAATTTTCGACATGATTTACAATAAATTCGAGAATAAATCGATGTTGATTATTGCACATAGATTGGCAACTATAAAGAATTGTGATGAAATTATTGTAATTGATAAAGGTGAAATTATTGAGAAAGGTACTCATGAAGAGTTAATAGCACTTAAGGGAAAGTATTATGAACTTTGGGAGATGCAACAGGGGAATTTTGTTACGAAGAATGATGTGGAGGAATTGAAAGAAGAAATAGCAATCGCCGGGGAAGAAGAAATGTGTTATTAGGATGTAACATTAATGTTACATTAATATTAACATAATATTTTACACTTGGTTGCAATCAAGGAAAAATTCTAGCTTAAAGGAGGATTATGGAATGAAAATGAATTATGACGGAACATTGTTAATGCCTAGTAACTATGTTGTAATGGATAAAGAAGAGATGACTTATGTTGATGGAGGAGGCGAACTGTGGATACAAATTAGTAATAACAGTTTAATAATCAGCATATTGTCGGCACTTGGAGGAGCTTTAACGAAATCAACAGCAGAAGCCGCTTTAGCTGCTGCAGGGGCAGCTATTGCTACAGCAATAGAATTAGGTACAGCAGGAACAGGAACATTATATGTAGGTGCATTTCTTATAGCTTGGGGAAGTGTTGTGCCAATAATAGCTTCAGCTGCGGTTACATATGGAATTAACAGTTTAAAAGGAAAGAAATTCAAAATATGTGATGTCCCATTCTTGCCGGACTTTACACTTAAGATATAAGAGTAATTTATTTTTAAATAGTCAAGGCTGCAATATTGCAGTCTTGACTAGGATTATTTAATAATACAATTAGTATATTTTAAATGGAGGAACAATAATGAATAATACATATTCAAAAAAAAGAGGAAAAAAGTATTTTTTATTGTTAGTATTAGTGCTTTTTATATCCAGCTCTATTTTATCGTGGTTTAAGCTATCCGGAATTTTAGGATTTTTAATCATTTTTATAACAGTTTTTACATTTGAAATTATATGGACTAATTACTTTGAAAAGAAATAATCATATTGAGAAGTGCGTAAATTGGCAGGAGATATATGTGAAGAAAGTAGACATAAGAAGTTTAATTTTAAATATTTTAATTGTTTGCCTGTATATTTTAAGCATATACTATCTGTTTAATTGTATATTAAAAAGTGAAAGTTTTTCGATGATAGATTATATTTTGCTTTTTATTGTTATTTGCTATATATCTATTACCGTTCATGAAGTTGCTCATTCTTTAGCTTATATTTTTCACCGAATGAGAATAAGAGCAATATATATTTATCCTTTTTGTTTTATAAAGAATAAAAATAATTGGAAAACGCTAATAAATTTTAATTGTGTAGGTCTCATGGGGGCATCTGTTGTAGATCTATTTGAAATAAATAATGATGATGATTTCAAGAGAGTGACTGAGGCATTTGCGAATTCGATGTTATGTGCAACAATATCCGGTATTATTATGACAATTTTAGGATTGGTTTTGATAATTATAGGATATGTGGCAGGTGAAAATAAAAGTTTAGTAGATGTAGGAGGTTTATTATTTGCTATAAATTTTGTTTTAGTGATCAATTGTTTTGCTAGATCGGGAAATGTGGGAGGAGATTATTTTGCATATAAATATATGTTTAAAAATAATGAAATTTCTGCACAGTTTATTTTTAATTACATAAAGCTGTCATCGAATTACAATGAGATTCGAAGGAATAATACATATTTAAGGAAAATGCTGATAAAAATTTTTGAAAGGAAGGTAGAAGAAGATATAACAAATATTGATGCTATTTCAATTGCAACAGGTTTTATATCTGACTTTTTGGCGGCAAAAATTGATTTGCCGGAGTCAATAAAAATATATTTAAAAGATTTTTATAGAAATACTGATAAATTTTCCAAAGTGAAAAACATTGAGATATACAAAAAGTTTATTACTAGAGTTGCTTGTTATTATGAGTTTATTGGTAAACATGAAATAGCTGAAAAACTTTATAATGATTTAATTATAAATTTTCCAAAGGGAGAAGTTGATAATTATTATAAATTGCAAGCGGAACAAATAATTTTACACAAAGATAATTACGCAATTTTGAGCGACAGAAAGAATATTAAACCTGATACATTTTATACTTTTTATAGATTATTTGATGGATATATTAGTGATGAAGTTTATATTAATGGGCTAAGAAATAGTAAATAGCTAAACAGATAAAAGAACTTTGAAAAACTTGTAAGACGCGAGCTGGTTTAAATTGTCCAATGTAATGCAAATGTACAAAAAAGGTTCCAAGTATCTTAATATAGGATTTTACAATTTGGAATCAACTAGCTGTATTACATGTTCTTATATCAGAGACTGTGTATAAACTTATTACTGAACAAGAAAAGAACGATGAGTTCATGGAGAATAAATCTTTTGAAAATCCTATAGGTGGACGATTTAATATCTATCGCATATGTACGACTGTACCGGTTAATGTATAAGAATGTTGTTTTTCAAAACACTATAAGAAACTAAGCTATGACGTTCTTGTTCCTGAAGTTACACATAACTTTACGTATCGATTTTTTCTGTCGGATACAGCTTGTACAGAAAGTAGCTAATCCTACTGCCTTAATAAAATTACTGCTAAGTACGAAAAAGAAGTCATAGATGAAATTAATCGAAGCAAGTTTATTGAAAGACTTTAGTTCGGGGAATCATCGGTAAAATAACTGTGGAAGAACGGAAGATAGTGAGCGGAGCATGACATTTAACAAAGATGTTTATCTCAGAGATAAAAATATAGAAAACTATGAGAAGACTTATTAGATACCATGAATATTGAGAAAACACACAGAGATATTCTGCAAAGCTCTATGGGAGATAACTCTTGACTAGAGGGTATTATGATTCTAATAATGAGAGACTATCGTATGAAGCAGGAGTTAAGCATGTCTGAATTTCAGAGCTAAGCAGGATGTCCAAAGAGAGAATTGAGTTTGAGAGTAGTTTAGTTTTAGAGACAGAAGGGTGCATCAGTTGTTTGAAACGTCATTTTGGACTAAAGTGGAGCAAGGATATGTAGCTTTAAAAAACCGATTTTATCAGGTCAATCTAAATAATAAATTGTTTGATAGTTTTTATTGGAGAAAAAGATATGAATATTAGAGGGAGGATTAGAAATGAATAATGAAAAAATAAAAGTAAGCTATAATAAAATTTTAAAGCTGACAAATGTTTTAATTAAGGAGATTGATTTGATTGAAAACTCTGATATAAATAAAGAGATTTTGCAAATGGAAAATTATATTAGGAACAAAGGTGCTCAACCAGTAGGACCCTTTATTCAATATACAAGAGTTGACTTGAATGGTAATGAGGTAGGAAAATTCGTTGTTAAATTGTTAAAACAAGTAAATACGTTTATACATAATGTTGAAGTACCATATAAAATGGAGTCGGTTATAAGAGTTAAGAACTGTATGTATGCAAGATATATAGGAGAAGAAAGCAAACTAAAGTATGCGTATGATAAAATCAACCTCATAGCTTTTGAAGAAGATATACCGCTAAAAGGTGACAGTTACACCGTATTTGTAGCAAAAAATGATGACAATATAGTCGCGGATGTGTTTATGGAGCGTGCTGACGGTGAGTAATCAAGTTAAAACTTTAAATGAATTAAAGGATAGTAGAATACTTTATGATAAAAATGTACCTGGATTTGCTTACATGATAATAATAATTGTTATGGCATTAATAATTACTATTATAATTTGGAGTATATTAACCCCTAAAATAGATATAATTAAAGCTCCCGGAATGGTTCAAAGTATTAACAAAAACTATGTAATGGTACCATATAGCGGAAAAATAGTGGATATTAATATTGAAGAAGGGACTTATGTTGAAAAAGGAAACGTGCTTTTGACAATAAAAAGTACAGAGTTTGATTTACAGGCTAAACAGTTGGATGGGAAAAAAGAGCTTTGTATGGAAAAAATAAGGCAGCTTAAGAAGCTAGCAGCTTCTATAAAGGATGATATAAACTATTTTAATGAAGGTGATGAAAAAGATAATCTATATTATTATCAATTTGAAAACTACAAAAGTCAGATTGCACAACAGAAATTCGATGCGGAAATGTATAAGTCATATGGTTATACTGATGCTCAAATAGAAAACGAAATAGAGAAAAATCAGAATAAAATAACTGAGATTTATTATTCCACTTTAAAATCAATTGAAGATTCTATCCAACAATACGAAAACGAATTGATAAACATAGAGCTCCAACTTGAAGCGGTTGGAAGTGGCCAAGAGGAATATCAGGTGGAGGCTAATGCTACTGGAAAAATACATATGTTAGCTGAATATAAGGAAGGAATGGTGGTTCAGGCGGGAAGCGCTATTGCCAATATTGCTTCTGAACAGGATGAATATAAGATACAAGCGTATGTTGATGCTAATAGCATAGCACGAATTTCTATTGGAGATAAAGTCAAGATTGCAGTCTCGGGACTGGCAGAGACTGTGTATGGAACAGTAACGGGACAAGTAGTTAGGAAGGATAATGATATAACAACGGACAGTGAGAAAGGAACAAGTTATTTTAAAGTTGATATAATACCAGACAATACATACATAATAAGTAAAAAAGGTTATAAGGTTAATTTTTCAAATGGTATGCCGGTAGAGGCACGTATTCAATATGATCAAGTGTCTTATTTTGATTATGTGCTGGAATCACTGGGTATATTAACAAGGTAGGAGTTTTGCAATGGCAAAGAAATGTTTAATAATAGTATTATTGATAGTTTTTATAATGTTTTTACAACCTAATAATTGTAATTACTATATATTTGCTGAAGAGTATACTGATATAACAATGGACAATGATAAAGTGGAAGATCTTCCGGAAGAAAAAGTTGAAGAAGATGATAAAGAAGATGAAGACGAAAACTATGTAAAAGTTACGGATTTGGATATAGCAGACTACAAAACAAACATGGAAGTTGGTGAGAAACAACTTCTTGTAGTTACAGTATTGCCGCTTGATGCTACTGATAAAAAAGTAAGATATTACTCAAGTAAGGAGTCGGTCGCAAAAGTAAATGAGTTGGGAAGGATTACTGTGGTATCTCCTGGTACAACCTGAATTACTATTGAAGCTGCTGATGGAGTAAGTGAGGAATTCAAACTGACGGCAGATTATCCAAAAGATACATATGTAGAGGTCTCAGAATTGGATTTCGGTGATTATAAAAAAGAAATGAGGGTTGGAGATAATCAACTGATGTCAGTAACTGTTTTTCCTTATGATGCAACTGACAAAAACGTAAGATATGCGTCAAGCAATGAAAAAGTAGCTACTGTCAATGGACTTGGCAAAATTATTGCTCTTTAGGAAGGAGAGACTGTAATAACTACAAAAGCAGGTAATAAGGAAAATTCATTTGTTTTAAAAGTATTACCCAAAAAAGACACCATTTATGTTAGATGTATGGAAAGAAGGCGTGGTTTTGCAGTGAGACAGGTTATAGGTGCTGTCTTGTGGTGCTATAGTTAAGAGTTGGTATAGCATTTTAACGTGGATAGTTACTGTTATAAAAACTATGTTATAGAGTATTGTTTTATCATTAGTCACATTAGGAATTATTGCTAAAGTGAAATAATTTTTCCACATTGCAAAAAAGTAAAGATATTTAACATTTGTGTTTAAACCTAATTAGATGTCAATAAATTCTTTTCATAAATTAGCTTGTTTTCGCTAAATTTTAGAATTATGGTATGCCATCTTAATTTTTTATCGATTTTTATATTATTGTTAGAAGCTAAAAATAGCCGTTTTGTAAAATATCAAGTAGTAATCTCAGAAAATGAGCTAAATTTTATTCCTTTTAATACTAAATAAAAAGCATTACTATTAAAAGAAAGTATATACATTATCTGCAAGATATGTTGATGTGATAAAGTCTGCTTGTTTAATGTATTTGCATAAATATATAATAATAACATAAATTATGGTATTAAAGTTGACGATATAAAAATTAGCATATATTCAAGGAATAACGAAAAAGTACAGCGGCACAGAAGATAATTCATATTACTAGATGTTTTAGAGGAGGATATTTGCTATGAAGAAGTTTGCATTAGTTATAGCAGTAGCACTATTAATGATATCAATATTTTCAGTATTAAATGTATTTGGAGAGATGCCACTTCGCATAGTGGTAGACGGAGATAGATTATTTTTCCCTGATGCACAGCCCTTTATAGATTCCAATGGAAGAACACAGGTACCTGCAAGATTTATAGGAGAGAGGCTGGGAGCAACAGTAACTTGGGATAGTGCAGCACAGAAAGCAGTTTTTGTAAAAGGGAATAAGAAATTGGTTCTTTATATAGGAAAGAAGGAATATGAACTGGACGGGAAAACACTACAAATGGATACAGCAGCATTGTTACATGAAGACAGAACTTTTGTGCCAGCTCGATATGTGGCAGAAGCTTTTGGGGCTACTGTAAGATGGGATAGTGTAATAAAAGCAGTGTATATTGATACGGAAGGAAGAGTAGTACCTACACCACAGGCTACGAAAGATCCTGTGTATGGATGGATTAAGGTTGAAACAAACCTAACATATGTTGAATATAGTATGTCTATTACTTTTTCATCAGATCAGGAATTGATGAAAGCAAGGTTAGATGCAGCTGAGAAAATGTTTGCCGAAAAGTACGGTGAATCTATTGCTAAAGAGGTCTTTCAATATTTAAGACAAAAGAAGAAAAGAGAGGATGATTTACCTTTGAAACAGTATAAAATGGGTAACAAAATTGTAACTGCTGAAGCTGCAGGTATATCGTTTATGTTAGATGTATGGAAAGAAGGTGTAGTTTTGCAGTGAGAAAGGTTATAGCTATTGTCTTGGCTATTTTTTTCATAACTGCTACTGTAATTGCTAACATAAACGCTACAGAAGAAATAACAAGGCCACAACTAGTTGAGTTAGCAAATAAGGAACTCATTTCATCAGGAATTTATAATGAAGAGTATTTTAAATTATCAAATAAAAATGGAAAACCTCTTTCTACTAACCCATATTTATCAGGGTATAGGAATTATATTGTTTATGGGAATCCTCATGGCGATTTTAAAGAAGGTAGATATAGGTATTTAGGTTATACCATGTCGGATGCAATTTTTACCAATTATCTATTCCCAAATGATGTGACTTCAACAACAGGACTTTGGGATAGAGATTGGATTGAAGATCCTAAAAGAGATCCAAATACTAAAATGAGACCAGAAGTTAAGGGAGAGAATGCCTTTGATAACAACCCACTATATGAGGAGAGCATAAGGTTGGGGTTAAAACTAATATCAAGAAAGAATCCTGACGGTTCACTGCTGGATTTCCCTGATGACAAAATTGCAGAAAGACAATGGCACAAATATGTCCACATATACCAGCCGCCCACAAGCGTAAGCTGGGGATGTGGCATTATGTTTCATAACAACGGTAGAAATTATCTGACAGTACCACTGTCGCCGGAAGGACTTAGGGGTGACCTTAGTGTACAATTTGAAGAAATACCGTCAAGTGTTGTAGCTGGTGATAAAGTACAAGTACTTGTACAAATTAAATCTACTTTTAAAAGAGACTTGACTGAAGCCGATGGAAATGCACCGGTTTTTAAATGGGAGATTGTAGATAAGGTTACCAATAAGCCGGTACCTTCAGTAAAGTATTATGGCTATGAGGATAGGGATACCGGAAAGATTGAAATATCGTCGGATGGTGAAACAGCGCTTTTGGCGGAATTTGAGATGCCGGAACATGAGGTTAATGTTAAATTTGAGATAAACAAAGAAGGATCAAATCCCCCGGAAACTTATCTTGATAACAATGTTTTGGATGCGGTGATAACACCGGCGTTAAAAATTAACACCTTTGGAGATATAGAACTTGACTACAATATATTGAGCAGGAAAGTCAGTTTTCCTTTAGCTAACGGCAAGGCTATAACTGCAAAACTTTCAGCACCTACGGGAAGGTTGACAGGAAATGCCTGGGGAGCATTAAATATCTACAATAATTCCATTAACTTGTTCAGAGGCTTTGAAGATCAAACAATAAGAGTGAATGAATCGGCAGGTACTATAATAAAATATCCGGAAATTAGCACAACAATACATAGGAAAGATGCCACATATGATTCAAATAGCAATACTTATGACAATCCTATGGAAGGAAAATGGCTGGACGGACCGGCTGCAAAAACAGCCACAGGAAAGATTACTTTTGGAGGCAGAGCATATGCCAATTACATATACACCGTTATCAAAACCAATGAGGATGGGAGTACATACACAGAAACGAGAACGGGTATTACCAGTGCAGATTTTGATTCCGGTACCGATACAAAAAACATAACGACTAAAATATACAACGGCAAACCTACAATACCGGCAAAGACTTTTGAAAATAAAATAGAGAACAATACACCAAATTATTTACAGAAGAACTTGTGGTGGACAAGCGAGCCTTATAAGTTGGATGTGGTACGCTGGATGTGCCACCAAGATGTAGATGGCTCACTATATGGATGGACGGCAGTACCGGGCCGTTATAAAAGGACTTTTACACAACAGAATAGTGCTGTAGTTAAGTGGAATACATTAAGAACTATGAAAGAGGACTACAAAAGAAGCCGTGAAGCCGCGAGAAATATGGATTACAGAAAATCCGAATATGACAAGGCTGTTTTTTCATCGGATATAGGTCTAAAAAATGTGGATTATCCCATTAAGGCAGGATATTATTTTAACCCTACAGGAACGTATACATTTACTGTTGAAACAGTTACATACAAGCCGACAAAAACTGAAACAAAAGACCACAAAGAAATAGTCGAAGCAGTCATCAATTCCTTCCGCTATGAATCGGATTTAATGTATATAAACAGCAATAATCAACCGGTAAATTTGCAAAACGAATTACTGAGCAAAAGTGGAAACACTTATGTAAGACGACCTGCTGCATTAACGGCAAAAGATCCGACCGGGGTTGACGGTGTGAAGATGCTCTATGTGGAGAAAACGAACTACACCAGTGATTTTGAAGAATTAAAACACAGTGAAAAAAGTGGCGAATACACCCACGAATTTTTCAAGGCGATACTTGAGGGCTATGAGGAGTCCGGTACTCTTGGAAGCAAGGAAAACTACAAATACAGAGAATATATAAAAGACGGACAGAAAATGTACAAAGTTACTGAGAAAACAACAGTTATCATCAAAATTAATCCCGATAATAGAAAGGTATATACGTATATAAACATGCCGGACGGAAAATATACGGTAGCAGCGTGGATTGGGGATATTGCACTGTCTGAAGCAAACAGTGAATTTAAAAAACTTGGCACATTAAAAGGAGTATACAATTTTGATACCATTGAGGTAACTGTAAAGGGTACGCTTTATGATGACCAAAATTCCATAATAGGACGCTGAAGTATAAAAGACAATATATGTACAATCTGTCTTACTAATGATTTTAATTGGCAGTACATTATACAAACACTATAGGAGGTATTTTATGAACTCAAAAAGCTTTTTTGGTATTTTGGCGGCAGGTCTGTTGATAGCAGTGTTTGCAGGTGTAATCATGCCAAGCAAAGTGTTGGCGGAAGCTTCAGGAACGACAGTTGTACTGCAGGTGAATAGTACTAATGCTATAATTAATGGCAAAAGTGTAACATTGGATGTTGCCCCGTATATTGATGCAAGCAGTGGCAGAACATTGGTACCCTTGAGATTTATATCGGAAGCCTTGGGGTATACGGTTTGGTGGGATAACGAAGAGAAAGCTGTTAGAATTTTTAATAAGATTGGTATGTATACAATAGATAGCTCAGAAGGTTCAGTAGAATATTTCAGATCATTGAGTACATATAAATATATCAAATTGACAATAGGTAGTAATGTTGCCGAGACAAGCGATAATTATATAGTTGGTGAATATGTTCCCATAGATAATATATCTATAGAACAAGCACCGGTAATTAAAGACGGAAGGACAATGCTTCCTGTAAGGTTTGTTTCAGAACAAATGGGTTTAAATGTGGAATGGGACGGTAAAACTCAAAAAATAACAATTTCGTCCAAAGGAGAAGAATATGTTCCTGAACTTATTGAAGCTGCACTAAAGATGGTTGCAACACCATATATTGAAGCGGATAAATCAGTAGAAGATGATCGTGGATATATGAAATCTAAACAGCCTGAGAAATTTTTTATGAAGATTGGATTGGGTGGACTTAATTATAATGTAGAGTTAGCTGTTCAATCATCAGAATACAGTGAAGATGTACTGAGTGGAGAGATTAAGGGTTTCAAGGATGATACAGCGTACTTTGGTTATGAACTGGCTAACCAAGGAGTTTATAGGTATGATGGTACTATTAAAGTTACCGAGGAAGGCTTTGTTGTTAACTATACAAATGAAAAGGGAGAAAAGTGTTCCATTACTTTCCCCAATAAGTAGTTTGTGAGATTAAATAAAGGTCTTGGTGCTTTTTAAGCTGCCAGGGCCTTTTTATTTTAGTTCCAAGGGTAAGTGGACTACGTGTTAAATGAACTAATTTCCTCTTATACACCGGAACTTGAATTTGAGGTGGTAATTATCATCAGCCCAGATATTGCACAAGGCGAGAACTATAAGGTTATAGTTGGATCTGACACCGGTGAATTTATTGGAAGTTAATATAATAATAAATGTAAGCGTCAAAGTGTGTCCTGAAGATGAAATTGCGACAAAAGGAGGGGGAATAAACGCAATGAATCATGCTTTGTAGGAGATGAGAGTAGGCCTCTCGAAATCGGTATTCAGGTGCAGGTTTCAAA
>Ga0209508_1001972_pt1 | contig 14589 bp, 9 predicted proteins | sample AD_UKC129_MetaG_FD_184427 | JGI IMG/M metagenome (GOLD analysis project Ga0209508, IMG submission 184427) | Active sludge microbial communities of municipal wastewater-treating anaerobic digesters from Canada - AD_UKC129_MetaG (SPAdes) (version 2) | ecosystem: Engineered > Bioreactor > Anaerobic... | reverse complement strand
GGTCCTAGTGCCACCCAATCCGCCAGTTCGGCCTCCGCACGTATCTTCTTCAGAGCCTGATAGGAAATACGACCCGCCGAATCGGCCGGAAGGGGGATGGTGGTGTACGACGGCTCATACCCGGCGACAATCGGTAACACCGGCTCGGGAACCGCGACACGGACCAATCCGGCACCGCCTCGTAGGGCCGCCATTCCAGCCAGGCCAGCCGCCCCCGTCATACCGAGACTTCCGCCGACGATTAACACGGTGCCGAAGTGACCTTTGTGGGCGTCTCGCGGACGGATCGGCAATACCGGTAAGTGGGGATTGTCTTCAAAGGGTACTTGGATCATTTTGCGGCAGATTGGGATTTTGCGCGAGACAGGGCACTATTTTTGGCAATCAAACCTGCCACATACCCAGCTTTGAAGCCGGCGTCGATGTTCACCACAACCACATTGGCCGCGCAGCTATTCAGCATGCTCAGCAGTGCGGAGACGCCGCCGAAACTGGCCCCGTAGCCAACGCTCGTGGGTACACCAATAACAGGACAGGAAACGAACCCTCCCACCACGCTGGGCAGCGCCCCTTCCATGCCCGCCACGACGACAATGGCGTCGGCATCCTGAAGAAGGTGCAGATTTGCCCGGAGGCGGTGCGGCCCAGCCACCCCAACATCCTGGACCAATCGAACCTCTGCACCGGTCCACAGGGCTGTCTCTCGGGCTTCTTCGGCGACGGGCAAATCGCTTGTTCCGGCCGTTACCACGGTCACAATTCCCCGCGGCTGGTCCTCAGTCTTTGCCTCCCGGGCAATCCGGAATGTTTTGGCCAAAGCGTTGTATCGGGCGTTGGGGAACTCCGGAAGTAAGGCGTCGGCCTTCTCCTGAGAAACTCGGGTGGCGAGAACATCGACACCGTTTTCACACAGGGCATGGAAGATCTTGCGCAGGGCTTCGACACTCTTGCCTTCGCCATAGACCACCTCCGGGAATCCGCAGCGCCGCTGGCGATCTATGTCCACCTGGGCCTCACCGACATCGGCGATTCCCCACTTTTGGCACGCCTGGACAAAACCTTCCACGTCGATCTGGCCGCGCTTCAATTGCTCGGTCAGTATCCGTAGTTGCTCAATATTTAACATGATTGGCAGTGATTTGTTGACAACAATGTCGCAAATACCCTTTTTGAACGATCAGGGATCGTCTCCTAAAATGACGGTCACTCCGCTTTTTGAGATGCCAAATCGAAACTGGTCATGGGGCACTGATAATATCCCATCGCCGCCATGGCAACATCCAGCCGATAGATGGGATCCTGGAGCAGGCACGGCCGCCGGTCGCTTGCGGGGATCGTGGTCACGTAGATCCGCATTTCGCCGGGGAGCGTCGTAATGATCTCTTCACGCCAGTCGCCAAGAAGATCGACCGTGGCCACGAAACTCCCTTCTAGACGAGGTGAAAGCTCTTGCGACGGGTGGTACTTGCGGATTCGAGAGCCCATCACCAGTTCCCGCTGCGGATCGGCGTCCCAGTAGGCCACGCGGGGGCCAAAACCGGAAATGTTTTCTTCACTGATGACTTCACCTTTGGCGCTCCACAACTTTGCCCAAGCGAAATCCTTGTTGGCGTCCGTATCGGCGCTGTAACATTCGGCGCCCGGATAACGGGGATCAATATCACTGCACATCCCGTGACTATGAACGTGCCGCGTTGGACCGTCGTAGCCCCAAAGAATCTCACCTGTGCGGGCATCGACCATGCACATGCCGTTTTTCTGCTGGCGAGTCTCGATCCCATAATAAATCTCCAGTCCTGGCCGTGCCGGATCGAGATCGCCGACGTACGCATGGTCCGGATGTCCCAGACCTGTTGACCACAATGGTTGGCCATTATCATCAAGGACCACTGACCCTAGGATAATCTCGTCTTTACCGTCACCATCGACATCGGCAGCGTGTGTCCAGTGGGCACCCTGGCCCTGGAACTTTCGCTCCATCCCACGGTTATCAAAGCGCCAGATTTCCGTGAGCCGACCCTTTTCATAGCGATAAGCAATGGCCAGCATGACGTTATATGTTCCGCGCAAGACGATTAATGATGGAGTTTTCCCGTCAAGGTAGGCCACAGCAAGCTGATTACGGGAAGCGTAATTGTACGAGGGGAATAACTCTCGGGACGGCCAATCCGTTCGTGTCACAGGCTTGCCTGTCTCTCCATCCAAGATCGTCAGATACTCTGGGCCACTTTGCACACGGCCATCGGAATCCCTCGGGTCACCTTCACCGGTTTTCACCGCAACCTCGGCCTTTCCATCACCATCGAGGTCATACACGATATAGGGCGAGTACCAAATGCCCTGCTCGATGGCCCAGCCAAGATCGTACCGCCACCGCATTTTGCCATCCAAGGTGTAAGCCTCTAATTTGTACGTACTGGGGCTCGGCTTCCAATACTTTTCATAGGGATCAATATTTTGATTGGGCTGCTTGATGACGATGTCCAGTGATCCATCGCCATTCAAGTCGGCAATACCTACCTTTTGAAACGTGTGATCACCTTGTAGCTTGATCGACACATAAGGTTGGGGTTTATCTGTCACTTCCAGGGTGAATGATGGACCGCTCTGTTCTTCTTTGCCGCCTTTTACGGCTCGAAGAGAATAGACGTACCGCCCACGCGAGACCCCGCGATCGGTAAAATCACAGGTCTTTGAAATGGGCCGATCGTTCAAGCGGACCGCCTGGGCTGTTCCCTCAGCTTGCCGGTAAACATTAAAGGCCAGGTCCTTCGGGTCGTCTTTCAGAAGCCGCCAGCTCACATAAACTTCCCCGGGACCAGCTTGCACTGCTACCAAGCCGCGGTCGAGTTTATCCATTTGTCGCTGGGCATAAACCGACGACCCCAGAACACCCCAGGTCATGACCAAAACGCTGAGCCACATTGCGGACCGCGTCAAGTTAATCGAAGCGCCAAGAACGATCTTTGTCGAACCCATTGCATCCTCCTCCCCGCAATTGTGGGAATTCAAGATTGTCGTCAAACCTATCGATGCCTCTTACCTCTCGGCACAGAAGTTCTTTCGTAATATAATCACCAAAGAAGCGTTTTGCTACCGCCTGAGGAGCTTATCTTATGTCTGAGCTGAATTCGCGAGTTGCCGTCTATCCCGGTTCCTTTGACCCAATCACGCTGGGTCACCTAAATGTCATAGAGCGCGCCAGCCGCTTGTTTGACCAGCTCATCATCGGCATTGGTGTCAACATTCACAAGTTCCCGATGTTTGACGCCAAGGAACGGGAGGAACTGATAAGACTTTCGACGCCCCATTTGACGAACCTGGAGATTCGGACGTTTCGGGGCTTGGCCGTCAATTTTGTGAAGGAATGCGGCGCCAAGATCATGATTCGTGGTGTGCGGCCAATTACGGACATCGCAGCGGAATTGACGATGATGATGGCCAACCGGCGGTTGGCACCGGATGTTGAGACACTGTTCATGATTGCCGACGGTGAGCTTGCCCACGTCTCCAGTTCGTTGATCAAGGAAATTGCCCCCGTTGCGAGCGACGAAGAGCTCTCCCGATTTCTACCTGATCCTGTTGTCCGGGCTTTACGGGCAAAATTGCAGGCCTCACGGCGATAGGCCAAGCTAAACTGTCGGAAAGATTTACTGAAAGGTCTTCGCGTTGGTAAACGAGTGCTGAGTTCTTTAGGGTTCCACGACCATACCAGTGCGTGAGCCTCTGTCGTTGAATTGGGTACGACCTCGCGCCGCGGTCCATTGCGGCCTCTATCGCTCCAGCAGCAAATCTTCTTGAGGAAAACGCCTCGTCACGTGCTTTGGGAGCGGACACCATCCGGAAAGGACGCGAGTGACAGAGCATCGCAACCCATTGACATCGCCGTTCAATAGATGACAATACAGCCTTAATCGTGGTATTCTGTTTTGGGGACGCTGAAAGACTGACCCTTGGCGAAGATCCAGGGCCTGCCTTCAATTGTTGCCATCAGCTACCCAGTTTCTGAACCGTTCTGAACGCCGAGGAGGTTTCTTATGAGTCGTCCTGTCAGTGGTTCGTCGCGACGTGAATTCTTGAAGACAACCGGCCGGTTGGCAGCAGCCACGGCGCTGGCGGGAAGCATGATTCCCCATGTCCACGCCGCCGAGGACAACACCCTTCGCATCGCCCTCATCGGTTGCGGGGGACGCGGAACCGGGGCCGCCGCCAATGCCATGTCTGTAAAGCGGGTGCCCATCAAATTGGTAGCGATGGCCGACGTTTTCCCCAATCGACTGGCTTCTAGTTACGAGCAGTTGAAAAACCGATTTGGCGATCAGGTCGATGTGCCTGATGATAGAAAGTTCATCGGGTTTGATGGTTATCGGAAGGCCATGGATTGCTTGCGGCCTGGGGATGTGGCGATCTTTGCGACGCCCCCGGCGTTTCGCTGGGTCCATTTCACCTATGCCATCGAGAAAAACCTGAACGTCTTCATGGAAAAGCCCGTCACGGTCGATGGTCCTACCAGCAAACGGATGCTCGAACTGGCTCAGAAATCTGTCGAGAAGAACCTTAAGGTCGGCGTGGGGCTAATGTCCCGTCACAGTCGGGCATTGCAAGAGCTGTTCAAACGCATCCAAGACGGTGCCATCGGCGATGTGATTTTCCAGCGCGGATACCGCATGCACGGCCCCATCGGATTCTTTGCTTCAACCCCAAAGCCCGAGGGAATCAGCGAGCTTCTCTATCAGGTGCAGCGATTCCACAGCTTCATTTGGGCAAGCGGTGGTTGCTATAGCGATTTTTACATTCACATCATCGATCACCTGGCCTGGATGAAGAACGACTGGCCGGTCAAGGCCATGGGTCTCGGCGGTCGCCACTACAAGACAAGCCCCGAGGGTGTGCCCTACATCGATCAAAACTTCGACGTGTACGCTGTGGAATACACCTATGCCGACGGAAGCAAGTTCTGCTTTGACGGTCGTTGCATGGGCGGGGCCGACAACGTGTATTACAGCTACATTCACGGTTCAAAAGGGTCGGCTTTGGTCTCGGCCAGCGGGGACTGCGGGCTGCCGTCCCGGATTTTCCGGGGACAGAATCCTGACATGTCGGCCCTGGAATGGGAATCCAAGGTCCCGCCCGAAGAACGCGACCCCTATCAAAACGAATGGAATGCCCTGGTTGACGCCATTCTTGACGACAAGCCCCACAACGAGGCCGAACGCGGCGTGAAGGCCAGCCTTGTCACTTCGATGGGGCGAATGGCTTGTCATACAGGCCGAGAAATCACCTATGAGGAAATCCTGAATCATTCCCACGAAATGGCGCCTGGCCTGGATCAATTGACGATGGACTCCCCGGCGCCGTTGCAACTTGGCCCCGACGGCCGCTACCCCGTCCCCATGCCTGGTCTGAAAACCGATCGTGAGTATTGATTTCGAAGCGACAGGATCATTGTGGATTCCCAAAACGGATATCCCCGGCGTGGGCGCCGTGTCAAAGCTTGACTTGCGCATGGAGATTTGGATGATAAGAGCACACCGGTGTGTTCTTATCATCCTTTTTTGTGCGATCTGATGCATAGCGGAAGCCTTCAAGCGACACTGGTGTTGTCAACGCATCAGGAAAGGTATAACGATGAAGAACTCGCGGCGGAGCTTTTTGCGTTGTTCAATGGCAAGTCCCCTTTTCATTGCTTCGCTGGGACAACGTGGAACCAGTGCGGCGACAACATCTTTGTCCGAGGCGAATTCCGGTAGTTCTGTTCTTGCCGAACCCGCCCGGCAGATTCCTGTGGCCGGGGAAAGTGATGTCATCGTTTGCGGGGCAGGCCCGGCCGGTGTTGCCGCGGCGATAGCCGCTGCACGGTGCGGCGCCACGGTGCGACTGCTGGAAGTTCACGGATGCCTGGGAGGCATTTGGACTGCGGGCCTTCTCTCTTGGATTTTGGATGCGGGAAACAAAAAGGGAATTATCCAGGAAATCATTGCCCGCCTCCGCATGCGGGATGCGGTTGCCACTTATCCCGAGGGCGCCAGCAATGCCGTCGGCTATCGCCCGGAGATCATGAAATGGGTACTCGAAGAGATGATCCAAGAGGCGGGCGTGTGCGTGCAACTTTTTACGCGGGTCTGCGCCGCGCACGTGGATGATACCAAGCGGTTGCAGGCCGTGATTACCGAGTCCAAGTCTGGACGCCAAGGCTGGCGGGCGAAGGTGTTCGTTGACGCAACCGGCGACGGAGATCTAGCTGCCTTTGCGGGCTGCCGATTCGACTATGGGGACGAAGAAGGAGGGCCAGCCCAACCCATGAGTATGCTGGCCATGCTGGTGGGACTTGATCCCGAGGCCGTCAAGCCTTTCGTGCGGGGCCTTGCCGAACCTGCCGGCGAACGTAACCCGAAGGGACGGCTGCTCGAAGAAATCCGCCGCGGCGGCCACGATCCGTCTTACCACGCCCCGACGATGTTTTATCTGGGGCACGGTCTGTTCTGTCTGATGGCCAATCACGAGTACCGAGTATCCGCCCTCGATGCCGCCGAAATCACAGCGGCCACGTTTCGTTCGCGGGCTGAAGTTCATCGGATCGTGGAGGCTTTGCGATCTCTCGGCGGGCCATGGAAGGAAATCCAAATTGTGGCAACAAACGAGCAGATCGGCGTCCGCGAGGGCCGCCGTCCCTACGGTTTGTACCGCTTGACGGCTGATGATCTCAAGAACGGGACCCGGCACGAAGACGCCGTCTGCACGGTCACCTTTCCCGTGGACATTCATTCGCCCGACCCGGAAAAGAATAAAGGCATCGTCGCCCGGGGATTTCGCTCACAGCCGTATGATATTCCGTACCGAGCATTGGTGGCCGCTGACGTCCGTGGTCTTTTATTTGCAGGGCGATGCATTAGCGGCGATTTCGTCGCTCATTCCAGCTACCGCGTGACGGGTAACGCCGCCGCTATGGGTGAGGCCGCCGGCGTGGCTGCTGCGCTTGCCGCGGCCCATCATTGCGACCCCAAAGATGTTCCCTGGTCGGAAATTGCCTCGCAGTTAGAGCGGCTACGTTCCCAGGCTGGGTAATAGCGATGCCGAAGCCTTAAAATCGGCAGCGAGTGCCCAACCGGTCCGGCCGTGCGCTGCTGCTCGCTCACGTGAAGCGATAGCCTTGGAGACTGTCCCAAAGTTCCCTCTCCCCCCGGGAGAGGGTTAGGGTGAGGGCAAACGATCGTCGGAGTCGATCCAAAAAACCAGCAGCGATTCGAGCCACCCTCACCCCGGCCCCTCTCCCGCCGAGCAGGCGAGGGGAGGTTGTGGGATAGGCTCTAAGTTGCACTAAGTTGCACTGCGGGTGAGAAGTCACTCAAAGACCGTCAGCTCAGCGGAGCTCTCTTGACCGGAGGCCAGTTCCCTCGCCATAATTCGCCATCTGCCGGTGGCATCATTCGGGGCTAAATCCAGGGTGACGCTAACCGTGCCATCGGCGGCACCATAGAAGCCGCTCGGTTCCGCAGCTTGCCCTTGAGAGTCGGTGACGATGAGCTCGACGGGCACGAGCGCGGGCATGGGCTGGCCCTGATCGTCCAAAACGCGAAGGGCAATGGCTACGCGGTCGCCCCTGCGGGCTTGATCGGGCACCTCGATTTTCAACCCGCCGATGGGCCGATCTGTAACCATGAACACCCGGCCATCGCCTGGCCCAAGTTGTACCGTCCAAGCAAGCATCGACCCGGCCGCATGGTTTGTAACTCGACGATGCTCCACAAGGTCATAGACCACACCGGATGACCTCGCCAATCGGACCTCACCTTCTAATGGGAGTCCCTTCTCCATGACCAATCCGTGATGACCCACATAATCGCCGAATGTGCGATGGTCATTCACCACGAACACATACGCCGTCTTTTCGAACTGCCGCACTCTCATCACCAGATCGGGGTGAGAAGAATCGAAGTGACGCGCGTAGCGGTTCTCCAGTTGACCCCGGAGGTCGTCCGCGATCTCTTGCAGGGCCAGCTTGTCTTCCTGGGCTTTGCCCGTACGCCGATAGGAAGTAATTCGAATATCGGGGGTGATCGCGGGACATAGGAACTCATCGCCCACGACCACACCACCTTTCGCCTGAAAGTCCTTGACCTTCTCCACGACCGATGCCGGCAGGACATCGCACGCAGGCAGGACGAGAATTTTGAATCCTTCAAGCCCATCGCGCAAGATCGTTTGCTCATAGACGATCCGTGGCTGCAAGCGAGCCCATTGAAGGACCAGGTGCATATCGGCCTCCCAGCCCCGTCCCCAACCGAACGTGCCGCGTCTGGCGAACATTTGCGAAGTGAAACTCTCCAGAAGGGCTACATCGCATGGGGCATCCGGAACCTGAAGCAGTGTCGGTCCCAGCGGTCTCACCACACGGTGAATGAGGTCTTTCAGGACCTCTTCTGTTTCCGGGTTGGTGTAGCGGTAGGCACCGTGTTCTGCCGGGACGAGCGATTGCCATCCGTGATACATAATGCCGCGGATGGGCCGGGCGATTTTGCACCAAAACGCCTCCCGAAGATGATCCGGAGCAATGGTGATAAACCGTGCGTCGGGAATCTCCTTCTCCCAAGGGGCACGGCGGTTTTCCTCGGCGGGTAAATTCGGAGCGGTCTGCGAACGATACCAGATGATTTGCGTCATCTTCATCACCTGTTGACCGGGACGGCCATCAGCCATTGCGAACAGTTCATCCGTAGCCTGCCCAATTTTGATGGGGTCGGGATAGCTGTATGTCCACTGAGAAATGACGTCCACTTCGCCCCCGCTGCCCCAAATACTGGGGGCACGAACGGCAGGGTCAAAAAATGTCCACACGTCAGGCCGCGCCGATTTCAGGCCCCGATGGACCGCCGAATGCAAGTCGTTCCAGCCGTCACCTTCACTCCAGAACCATGCATAAAAAGTTCGCAACGGATGATCATCCGGAATCACGCGGTTTGCTGGAAACTCGGCAATCTTCTCGTAGAGCACGCCCCATTTACTGGTGGCAAGATCAGGAATCTCCAAACCGGTCTTGGTCCGAAACGCCCGGAGGTCGTGTTCGTGGAAACACAAATTGGTGCTGTCACGGACCTCGGTGTGAATGAGCGCCGCCTGAAAAGCGGGAAAGTCACGATATGTCTCGCTCCCTGATGCCCCCACGCGATAGCAAAAGGCGCCGACCTCGGGAAACAGACCGCAAGGATTGGCCTCTTTGTAGGGTTGTCCTTTTCGATCAACCCGTTGGAATTGGCCTTGCAACTTTGGATTGCGAACAACCCACGACCCTGGCGACAAGCTAGCGATCGCTCCCACACCTCGTGCCAAATACTCATTAAGCATCTCCGCCCTTTCCCTGAGCTGCCCGGGTGGTACAGCCCGCGTTGGTGTCTCGGCTTTCCAAATCTGATCGAAGTCCGCCAGGCTTACCAGTTGATGCGTAAAACCAATATCAACCACGCGATCGAGGTCCCCTGTCCCCCACATGATCACGGGCATGGTGTTGGGAAGGGGCCTGGGCAAGACGGATATCCTCAGGTCCCGGGTGACTTCTACGATTCGATTCTCCTGCGTTGCCTTCGCCGTAACGTGGAGCGAATAGTGACCTGGGCGCAACCGAGTGTCCACGGGGACCTTCAGTTCGACTTCCTCACGTGGAACAATCTTGGAGACCGTTTGCTTCGCCCGGTGGTCAGCCAGATCCCAGGAGATTTCGGCATTCATCACTTCCCGGTTTGTATCGTTGCGCAGGACGAGCGTGACAGAGGCGTTGGGCTCCATGCGGAGGAAGGCCGTTCTTGCGAGGGGGCTAGGCTCGATCTCCAGTTGCCCCGCTGCCCAGTCCGGCAGCGTGTTGAGGATTCTGACCTGATCAATCCAGCCGGGAAAGCCCCAGTAAAGAGACCCGTAGCGATCGCCAATTACCAAATCATATTGACCAGGCACGATGGCCCCGCGCCCTGGGTGAACCGTTCGGCCAACGGGTTCTCCGTTGAGAAAGAATCGTCCGACGCCCGCCGCATCGTAGGAAAAGGCGATATGAACCCAGCGCCCAGACTCCAGCACAACCTCGCGGGAAGTGAATTCCGCCGAATCATTGCCAAAACCGAGATACGCCACCAAGCGAAACTTGCCCGGCCCCGTCCGCCGTAGGTACAAGCAGTAATCACGGTTTGCTTGGGGCGTTTCCCGTGGGTAGTGGAGGTACTTTTTGTCCAACAAGAAGGCCAGATCGCACTCGGCCAATTCCGGCTTCGGCTTGATCCATAATTCCAGAGTGAACGCCCCGGTTGGGCTTAACGACGGATGGTTTCTTACCACCGCGCCGTTTCCGGCGTCCCTTTGGCCTGTGCTCGCAAAGCATTCTAGACAATTGCCGAAGACCCCGTCTCCGGCAAAGCGTGATTGGCCCCGGAGTCGCAAGTCATGGCCGTGTGTGGAATTGTCCACTGTTTCCTGGCCGGGCAAAAACTGCCACAATGCAATCACGTTTGGGCCTGTGGCCTCTTCGCCAGAATATTGCCGCTCCCAGGGACGTGGAGACTCCGCCCATGCCACGGTAAAGGCGAACACGACGCATCCAAAGAACAACAAAGCAATGACTGGAGTCCTATTTTGCGTTTGAGATATTCGCATGTGTTCCTCCCTAATTAAGTCAAGCTGTGATCTGGGTTGTGGCCTGTGTCCTGTAAATTGAGAGCGATTGCCCATTAGGATATTGTTGCATCGTTTAGCATTCAACAAGGTGATAATGGGAGTGGCAGTGCCATGAAACGGTTTAATGTGTTAGCCTGTCTTGCCGCCACGGTAGCTGTGGTCAATGTAGGAAGCTCGTTCCTACACGGGCAGGAATTGGATTTCCGCGCCGTTCGTGTGGAAGTCGACTTTGGCAAGAAATTTCAAGTCTGGGATGGCTTCGGATTTAACTATGTCGAGGCGTGCCAGACCCGCGACTATGCTGCAAACCCGCAAGATTACGGCGGGTTTTCGATCCTCGACGTAACGAAGAAAAAGGAAATCATTGAGCTCGTCTTTGGCGAAGAGGGTCTTAAGGTTGCTTTGATCAAGATGTTCTTGGATCCGTTCCACCAGCTTCGGCCGGGCGACCCGTATGATCACGAGACTTACACCCAGAATATGCGGCTTTTTGTTCGTGAGGGCCTCAAGACCACGCGGGCCAGGGGCGGAGACTTGACGATCATCACAACGCTTTACGGCCCACCAGCCTACATGACAAAACAAAAGGTTCTCCGCGGCCGGGATTTCGATCCCCAGCACAAACAGGACCTTGTGAACTATTTGGTCGATTGGGTCCGCTTTCTTCGTGAAAAGGAAGGCTTCCCTGTCAAATACATCTCTTTACATAACGAAGGAGAGGACTGGTTCCGCTGGACTCAGGCTGGTCTAACCGATCGTGACAGCCACGACTATAACTTGTTCTGGCCACCAGAGCAGGTTGTCGAATTCGTGAAGTTGGTCGATACCGCGTTAAAGCAGGCCGGTCTGGAAGAAGTTAAGGTCACACCGGGGGAAACCACGAATTGGTATCGCTTTGACCATTGGGGCTATGCCGACGCCCTCGCCGAAGACGCCGAGGCCCTTCGCGCATTGGGATTGATCACTTCGCACGGCTTTTATAGCGGAACCTTCGGCCGTTGGTTTGGCGAACACCGGAGTGCTGGGATTGATAAGCTCCGCGGTTTACGAGCGGAACTCCACGCTTGGGTAACTTCCACAAGCTGGGGACAAATGGACGCCAAGAATACCAAGGAGTTTCACGGCAATATCTACACGGCCAAGGTCAACGGGATTATCCCTTGGGCCGGTATTCAAAGGCCAACAAAGTGGACGGGCGGTGACCCCAACCCTGGCTGTGCCTTCAAAGTTAATGAGGACGGAACATATGAAATTCGCCGGGGGTACTGGATGTACAAACAACTGTCGCGGGCTGGTCAACCGGGGATGGTAGTTGCCAAAGCGACTGCTATGGACAGCGAAATCGCCGTGATCGCCTTCGCCTCCAACGGCACTCCTAATCCAGATGCCTTCGTCGTCATCAACATTGGCAAACAAAAGCTCTTGAAAATCCGGATTGTAGGAAGCGATGCCAAGGCGTTCCAAGTCTTTCGCACCACCGAGGACGGTAAAGAGTGTTACGCGCCTCGAGGACGTCTCGTCTGTGAGGAAAACGCTTTGGTGTACGAAGCGCCGGAGCTATCGGTGACCACGTTCTTCGCCGAATAACCCGGCGAATGTCTTTTTGTCTGTGGAGAGATGGGCTAACGAGCCAGAGAGCCTTCGGATGAGATGTGAGGTCCGCGGCATTAGTGACCTTGGCCCAGACGTGGGCGCCGGACGTGGGCCAGATAGACCAGGACAATAAAGTCATATACGGCATGGGCCACAATCGGTATCAGAAGATTGCCGGTCGCGTAGAAAACGGTGCCGAGATAGATTCCCAAGACCGTGGTCAAGATGGTATAGGACAGCGACAAAGAGTGGGCCAAGCCGAAAAGGATCGCGGCAATGACGATGGCCACGACAGGACTCTCCCAAGGCATCCCAAGGACGAGCCCGTGTTCAGGAAGGAGCTGTTGAAGCCCCGCTTGAATAAATCCCCGAAAAAACACCTCCTCGCTCAATCCCGCTGCAACGGATAGCAAGGCCAGTTCTGCTGGGCCCACAGAACGGACCAGTGTTCCAATCAGCATATGGACGATGGTGCGAAGCGTTTGAAATGTCCTGCCTGGAGCCAGTTCCACTAAACAGAAAACACCAAGCATGGGGACAGTGGCCAACAGCCCTTTGCTGACGCCCGCTAGATTCCACTGAATGTGATCCCGCAGCGGGATGGAGAAAAGCCACGCAAGGGCTAAGCCGATCAATCCCAAAACGCATTCGGCCAGCGTCCCGATGAGAACGAACTGCCGTGAAAGTTGATGTTTACGCCGATCGAAAGCTGCGGGTGGTTCTGGCGACATAATACTGAAAGGCGGTTCGGGGATTCGGGACTCAGGCTAAACAAAGTCATTCAGCCCCATGTAGCCCCTTTGAACAAAGTTCTGAGCGCAATCGTAAGAAAAACTCAATTTTCGGATTTCCTGAGGCATAGGTCCAGTGTCATTTGCAGTAAAAGGGATTTGTCAATCCGGACCATCAGCGTCATCGGGAAAGCCGGGAAGAATCTGTGTTTCCAAAAGGATGCGCGTCATTGTGAATTCACCTATCCTTGTAATGGACATTGACCCATCGGACGGGGTTCGTTGACCCTCTCCTGGCCTAGGGTTAAACTACAGGATTCTATTTTGGAAAGTGCACCAGTGTCCTGCGTCGCGTCAACGAGCGCTGTGCGGTGGTAGTCCAGACTACCCGAAAGGGGTTGCGGTCGTGGGGGTGCAAGCGGTTTGGTTGTTTGTGCGGTAAGTCACTTAGGAGATTGAACAATGTCACAAGCGGCAAAGTACGTCTATTATTTCGGTCCGGAGGGAACGGAAGGTAACGCCTCGATGGTCAACCTCCTTGGTGGCAAGGGGGCGAATTTGGCGGAGATGGCGGGGCATCCTGACCTACGGCTCCCTGTCCCGGCTGGGTTCACGATTACCACGGAAGTATGTACTTACTTCATGCAACATGGTGGGAAATATCCGCCGGGATTGGAAAAGCAGGTAGAGGAAGCCCTCAGGAAAGTCGAAAAGGCGATGGGTATGAAGTTCGGGGACCCGGAGAATCCGTTGCTGGTCTCCTGCCGTTCGGGTGCCCGCCGTTCTATGCCGGGCATGATGGAAACAGTTCTCAACGTGGGCCTCTGCACCAAGACGATTCCGGGGTTGATCAAGAAGACGAATAATCCTCGGTTCGTGTACGACGCTTACCGCCGGCTCATTATGATGTACTCCGACGTCGTCATGGAAAAGGCCGAGGGGATCGAGCCCCCGGAAGGGATGGGCATCCGGGTCCAGCTCGAGCGAATCATGGAAAAGCTTAAGCACGAGAAAGGCTACGAGAAGGACACGGATTTGACCGCCGAGGATTTGCAGAAACTCTGCGAAGAGTTCAAGGCGAAGGTCAAGGAAGTGCTCGGAAAGCCATTCCCCGATGATCCCTATGAACAGCTTTGGGGAGGTATTTCCGCGGTCTTTAAGAGCTGGAACGGCAAGCGGGCCGTTTCCTACCGTCGTATTGAGGGTATCCCCGACGAATGGGGAACTGCCTGCAACGTGCAGAGCATGGTCTTCGGGAACATGGGCGACACCTCGGCCACGGGAGTGGCTTTTACACGAAATCCGGCGACCGGCGAGAACGTGTTCTACGGCGAATGGTTGCCGAACGCCCAGGGCGAGGACGTGGTGGCGGGTATCCGCACGCCCAATCCACTCAACAAGGCGACCAAGACCGAGCAGAACCGGCACCTCCCCTCCCTGGAGGAAGCCATGCCGGAGTTGTATCGCCAGTTGGACGAGATCCGGGTGCGGCTTGAGAAGCACTACAAGGACATGCAGGACATTGAGTTCACCATCCAAGAGGGCAAACTCTACATGCTTCAATGCCGTGTCGGCAAGCGAACGGGGACGGCTGCCCTCAACATGGCCA
>Ga0209508_1001971_pt1 | contig 14594 bp, 11 predicted proteins | sample AD_UKC129_MetaG_FD_184427 | JGI IMG/M metagenome (GOLD analysis project Ga0209508, IMG submission 184427) | Active sludge microbial communities of municipal wastewater-treating anaerobic digesters from Canada - AD_UKC129_MetaG (SPAdes) (version 2) | ecosystem: Engineered > Bioreactor > Anaerobic... | reverse complement strand
GATCGCAATAATTCCAACAACCGCCACAATATCCCGCAGCCCCAGCCAAATGTTGTGGTCGCGGACGTATCTCGCTTCCATCTCCAGCCACGGAGACCGCTCACCCGTGCGCAAGACCTTAAAATACTGATACGCCGCGGCGGGCGGGAGTTTGTGAAAGTCCGGCAGCCGTGGGCGATAGATATACAGCACAATCAGCCCGATAAGGGCAAGCACGGCCAGGGAGCCGCTTATCCACTGAAATAGTCGAACCCACCCTGAAAGAGGGGCTTTTTCCTCTTCAACTGAGGCGTCCTCATCAATGGTCTGTCGCGTACCAAGCAATTCTCGGCGCGAAGGGACCGCAAGTTCGCGGCCACATGAACAGGTGACGATCATTCCGCACTGGTTGATTGTCACGGGTACCGATTTGCCGCATGGGCAGGGGATTTCAATCTTTGCTACCATAAGAACAACCTGCGAGTGTTTGACCACGCATGGCCCGGCTGGAAGACCACCCTACCTTTTTTAGCATAAATTGCTGTCGGACGCTGTACCTGAGATACAGATCGGCGTAAAGTTAATCATAGAGAGCGGCGTCCTATGGCATAGCAAGGCAGCACTTACGTCTGTTAAAATTTTTCCATATCGGTTCTCGAAGGCCTTGAACTCCTTTGTCAACCACTGTTTCATGCCTCGATTGCGAAAACCGCACGATAACTTAACGTTGGTTATTACGTAGGACGAACCGGGTTGGCCTTTTCCCCGATGTCGGCAACATCTGAGGCAGGGGGTAACCCATGAAGACCGTGGGCTCCTCGGCGGAGGGAGTAACGCATCATGGACAACCTGCTTGGTGATAACCTGCGACGGATCATGTCTCAACTCGGCCTAACTATCAATGAGGTCGCCGAACGGACAAAACTCGATAAGCGGACAATCCGGGGCATTCTGGAAGGGAGTAAGCGACCTCATCCCAAGACGATCGGCCAACTTGCCGAGGGATTGGGGGTTTCGGTCGATGAGCTGTACATCGATCCGACTCGCCTCCTCTATCGAAGGTTAGATAAGCAGACCAACCCCGTTGTGGAAAAAGTGATCCAGGAATATCCCGAGTTGTTCGCCGACTGGACGACAGCGGAATTCGAAGAGCTCTATAGCCGCTTTGGGATGGGCGGTGCCATGACCGAGGAGGGGGTCCTGGAAGCGGCCCGAAAGACCAACCGACGCCGCATCCTGCAACACAAACTGGCCGTCTTACTGGAAACCAGTCAGGCCGAGCTGATCGAAAATATCATCAATCTTTTCTATGAAAAGCTCCGAGCCGGCTCCCAAGGGCCGAACTGCCATCCCGAATCGCGTTTGTGAACTGCTTGGAAGCCATGACGGCGTGCCGGGACCCCAATGCCGATTGCCAAGCAGGGACCACGGTCTGCCATAAATTGGGCCGTCTGGGCTAACACGAAGAAATAGCGCGGGGATCGTTTGGGGTTATCCTGCATCTCCTTCGCCCGTTATGAAGCGTGCGCGAAGTGTCGCCACACCCACCCGGTGGCAGAAATCGCCAAATGTCTCGTGATCTTGACCTTCCTGAGCGAACAATTGCAACACGGGGACGAGGGTCTCGACGATTTTCTCCAGGGGAACTGTTTCGGCAAAAGGTTCCGCAAGGCGATCACCTAATAGGCGTCCGCCAAGATAAATGCTGTATTTATTCTGCGTTCGTCCCACCAGTCCAATGTCAGCATTATAGGGACGCGCGCACCCATTTGGGCATCCCGTCATGCGGACTGTGAACCGTTCCGCATCCAACCCAAGCTTTGCAACTTCAAGTTCTAAGTCATCAATCAGTTTGGGCAATACCCGTTCGCTTTCTGTGACGGCCAACGGGCAGGTGGGAAGGGCCACGCACGCCATCGACCAGCGGCGAACGTTGGAAATTTCCTCACTTAAAGGAACACCGTAACGCCGCAAGATACCTTCGATCTCGGATCGGGCCGAGACCTCCAAATCGCATAAGAGGACGCTTTGCTGCGGCGTGAATCGAATACTTGGGTGGAGTCGTTGGCAAATCTCCCGGAGGGCACTTTTCAAACGGAAGGCGTCCCGATCCACGATACGCCCATTTTCGAGATTGAGGCCATAAAAGAATCGCCCATCACCTTGCTCATGCCAACCCATATGGTCATCAACCTCGGTGACACCGAGTGGTAATGGGTCGGGCAAAGACCGACCTAGGTAGCGCTCCGTCATCTCTCGGAACCAAGGTAGCCCGCGGTCCGCAATGAGGTACTTGAGTCTCGCCCGCTTCCGGTCGCCTCGCTCACCATAATCGCGATAAATTTTGACGACCACTTCCGCCACCGGAACCACCTCCGCAGGCCGGACAAACACCAGGGGCTGACTCAAGGCCGGGAAGGTATTTTTGTTACTCGGCGTTACCCCCAAGCCACCGCCTACCAGCACATTGAAACCAACTACCTCGCCGTTTTCGACAACGGCTAGAAAACCGAGATCGTTAGTGTAAAGATCAACGCAGTTATCGTCGGGTAGCCCAAAGGCGATCTTGAACTTTCGCGGGAGATAGGTTTTCCCATAGATCGGCTCAACCTCCGCAACCTCTCCTGACGGCTCGGTGACTTGCTCCTTTTCACCCGTATCCGGGTCTGTAAGCCAAATCTCATGATAGGCCGGCGTCCTTGGCAGCAGGTGGCGAGTAATCTCCTGGGCCAAGTTTTGAAGTTGCTCCCGAACACGGTTGTGCCGCAATGGCGCGGGGCAGCACATCACGTTCCGAACCACGTCGCCACAGGCACCGAGCGTGGTTAGCTGCACCTCATTGATCCGGCGGATAGTTTCTCGCAAGTTCCCCTTGAGAACGCCGTGCAATTGAAGGTCCTGCCGGTCAGTAATGCGTGCCGTGCCGTTACCTAGCTGGTCACAAAGGTCGAGTTGAGTAAGAAACTGTTCCGCCGTCAGTACACCACCCGGGACCTTCACCCGAATCATGGTGAAATACACCTTTCCCCCGCCCGAGGCCCTTTGAAGCTTTCGGGCATCACGATCGTCCTGCTGGTACGAGCCGTGGAACTTAAGAATCTGGGCAGCCGACTCGGAAAAGCTGGGCTGGTCGTTGTTCACCTCCTCCGCAAGGGGATGCCGAAGGTACTGACTTTCCTCTTTCAGCTTTTCGACCTGACTTCGCTTGAGTGGTTGGGCTTCGTGGTCCATGCGTGCATCGTTCCTTTCTCGTCGTATCCGGAGAGACAAATTTACATCATTATGTTGATCACATTACTGACACATTAAATTCTACAGCCACAATTGACGCCAGAAAAGACCTGGCAACGGTTTTTTGCAGAAAAAGGCCGATAGCGAAATTACGCCCTGAGATGAGAAAACGCGGCACGAGGAGGAAGTAACCTCACTTCTCCAGCGTCACATTCCAGTAGGCCTCGCTGACGAATCGTGTCCACGTCTCGATGCGAATCTCTTTTGCGGCGTAAACGGGACGCCATTTGGGGCGGGTGGGGCGGCGTTTCAATCTCATGCCCGCCTCCTCGGGGGTACGATTCCCCTTCCGACGGTTGCAATCCACACAGGCAAGGACGCAGTTTTCCCAGGTGGATTCCCCTCCCCTGGCCCGCGGGATTACATGATCGATCGTGAGCTGATCGGGAGGGAACTGCCGTCCACAGTATTGACAAGTGTTGTGATCCCGCTTGAAGAGATTCCTTCGACTGAACGGAACCCCGGAATACGGAACCCTGTCGAACTCTCGCAAAGTAATGACTTCTGGCACCCTAAGTCGGAAGGAAACCCCTTGAATAAAGCTTTCACCATCGGCCGGTGCCAACTGTGCCCAATCTGACCAGCTATAGGTGCTAAAGTCTTCTGGATCGACGACCAAGGCCGTCCCTTGATAGACCATGACTAAGGCCCGGGCAACCGTCGCCACGTGGATGGGTTGCCAATTCCGATTGAGCACCAGTGTGGGCCGCTGAAGTACACCACTCGCCACAGCCGCACCTATGAGGAAGCGGTCCCGCAGGCAGCGTGGATGGGGACAGTCTGAGCAGCACTTAATGCCCAAACACCCATCCGCTACCTGAAGACGGAAGGCAGCGTTCACCCGGCCAAACCCACACGAGTGGCCTCCCGGAGGCGTTCGCTGATCCATTTCCGCCTTGGACCACACTGGTTTTAGTTTACGAATTGATAAGGAAAAAAACAACAATCCCGCCTTTTCTCCGGGGAAACCGGACGGTGAATTCTTACGACACGGTCACGGCAGATGATTTTTGTCCTGCCACTCCTAGAGGCACGCCCCAATGTCCCCTCGTTCTTGTTCAAAGCTGTGGCCCAGTGATATAGTGATATAGTGAGCGTGAACGACGTCTCGGAGCTTCCTTCCGCTATCCAACCGTCGCCGTAGCAAAGGAGGCTGCCTCCTGCGGAAAAGTACTGCGAACAACAAGGGTTGAGCAATTTATGGCTGGTCATTCACACTGGGCAAGTATCAAACACAAGAAGGCCGCCGTTGATGCCAAACGCGGCAAGATCTGGAGCAAGGTCTCCAAGGCGATCATCATAGCCGCCCGCATTGGCGGTGGTGATCCCAAGATGAATCCCCGCCTTCGTGTCGCCATCGAGGAAGCCAAGGCTGTCGGGATGCCCAAAGATAACATCATGCGCGCCATTAAGCGGGGCACGGGCGAAATTGAGGGAGCGGCGCTTGAAGAAGTCACTTACGAGGGCTACGGGCCGGGCGGCGTCGCCATCATGTGCGACGTGCTCACCGACAATCGTAACCGCACGGCGGCGGAAATCCGCAAGTGCTTTGAACTCCACAACGGTAAGTTGGGTGGAGCTGGCTGTGTGGCGTGGATGTTTGAAACCAAAGGTTTGTTCCTCATCCCCGCAGATCAAGTGAATGAGGAACAACTCATGGATGTTGCCTTGGAAGCGGGTGCCGAAGACATCAAACAGGTCGGTGACAAGTTTGAAGTCACGTGCGATCCAGCGAAGTTCTCCGATGTCAGTGAAGCGCTCGACCGGGCCAATATTCCGTGTGATTCACGCTCCGTGACCCGTATCCCCAAGGACTATGTGGATTTGGACGTCGAGACAGCCCGCAAAGTTTTGAAACTCATGGAAGAACTCGACGAACACGAGGATGTGCAGAATGTATCGTCGAATTTCAATATTCCCGACGAGGTTATGGCGGAGCTATCGCGCTCGTAGTCGAGGCAACGCACCAAGGGTGGCACCGATCTAAAGGAGGATCCCGTGTCAAAGATCGTTCGTTTCTCGATTTCGCTGGAGCGTGATCTGTTAAAGAAGTTTCAGCGTTTTTGCCGGGAAGAGCGGTTCGCGACTCGGAGCGAGGCCATCCGCCAGTTGATCCACGACTTCCTTGCGCGAAGGGCCTGGGTTGAAGATGCGGAAGACGTCGCGGGGACGTTGACGTTGGTCTATGACCATCACCGGTCGCAACTCCGCGACCAATTGATGAAACTTCAGCACGATCATACCGACCTGATCGTGTCAACTCTTCACGCTCACTTGACGGCCCACCTGTGTCTCGAGGTCATTATTCTGCGAGGACCTGCCAAACAATTGCGAGAGATTGCTGCACGGTTGCGAGGTCTCAAGGGGGTTCACAAAGGCGAGTTGGTCATCGCGGCCGTCCCCCAGGAATCACCTGCCTGAACGTTTGAATGCTCGGATTTGGCCGCGTACGGCGCTGGAGCCAGGTTTAGTTCCTCCGCCGGGCGGCATGCGGTCTTGACGATTGCTCTGGCAATGGGCAAAGTGGATTGATCCGTGGCTTGTATGGGCAAAACGCGGGCCAAGGTGGGGAGTCAAACAACGTTCCGGTCGATGAACTGACTGAATCCTGAGGTGCGACCATGCTGAAAGGAAATGCCATCGTCGGTCAAAGTGGGGGTCCAACGGCCGTCATCAATGCCAGTTTGTGCGGCGTGATCGAGGGTTGCCGCGAGTCTTCCCAGATCGAACGTTGCCTGGGAATGCGGTTTGGCATCCAAGGCTTTCTGGAAAGCGACGTCATCGACCTCGATCGGGAATCAGCGGAAACGATCAGCCGCCTGAGAACGACCCCAAGTTCCGCTCTGGGAAGTTGCCGGTACAAGCTGCGGGACGAGGATTTTCCACGACTTTTGGAACAACTTAAGCGGTACAACATCCGGTACTTCTTCCTGATTGGCGGTAACGACACCATGGACACGATTCACCGCCTGGAGGAATTCTGCCGGAAAGCGAATTACCCCATGTTGGGTGTCGGCATCCCGAAGACGGTGGATAATGACCTCTTCGGCACCGATCATACGCCAGGTTATGGCAGTGCCGCCCGCTATGTGGCCATTTCTGTTCGACAGGCAGGAATGCTTGCCCGTGACATGAAGCGCGTGGACCAGTTCGTGATCTTCCAAACGGTGGGGCGCTCCGCGGGGTGGTTAGCGGCGGCTTCTGCTCTGGCCCGGTCCGCCGAAGATGATGCCCCCCACCTGATCCTCTTGCCCGAACGTCCCTTCGACCGGGACAGGTTCCTGGCGGCCGTCAAGCAGACCTATGACAAGTACGGCTGGTGTAGCATCGTCTGCGGAGAAGGAATCACATATCCCGACGGCACCCCCGTCAGTGCGGCCCGGGTGACCGACCAGTTTTCCAACATCGAATTTGGGGCCATGGGGGGAACAAGTGCCGCCATGATGCTTCACCGCATGATAAGTCAGGCATTCGGCTGGCGCGGAGAGTTCCAGGTCTGCGAATCACTTCAGATGTGCGCAGCCGATCGCGTCAGCGACATTGACCTTGAAGAGGCGTATGCGTGCGGTCGGGAAGCCGTCCGGCTGGCAAATGAGGGTGTCAGCGGCATGATGGTCTCCATTCAACGGGAGTCTTCCTCACCCTACCGCTATCGTTTAGGAGTCGTGCCACTGGCTGAGGTAGCCATCAAGGCCAAACCCATGCCCGATGAATTTTATTGATAAGGAAAGGCTCTATGTCACGGATGCCTTTGTGGAGTATGCCCGGCCATTGGTGGGACCTTTGCCGGAATATGTCCGGCTCGCAGGTTATCCTGTGAATTAGGGCGCCAGGCAGGCAGAGACACAATCTTCGGAAGATGATACCAGACTTACGAGGCTGACAATGGAACTACAGCTCATTCGGAAGGAACAGGCACAGCCCCCCTTCTTTGTGGGAGTCGATTTGGGTGGAACCAACATCAAAGCCGGCGTAACGGATGATCGAGGTGCCGTACTTTGGGTCGGGCAGGAGCCTACGCACGTTGAAAGAGGCCCGGAGGACGGCGCACGGCGGATCGCCGATCTTATCCACCGAGCTATCCACGAGGCTGGACTAACGCCCCAAGATATCGCTGGGGTAGGTCTGGGCTCCGCTGGAACCATGGACATCCCGGGCGGCCGACTCGTGGTCCCTCCCAATCTCAAAGGTTGGGAATACTTTCCCATTCGTGACCGCGTTAGTGAACATACCGGAATGCCCATCACCTTCGCCAACGACGCCACGGCGGCGGCTTTCGGTGAAAAATGGGTAGGGGCAGGTCATCGGTTCCATAGCATGATCTTGCTGACCTTAGGAACGGGCATCGGTTGCGGCATCATCGTCGGGGACCTGCTCCTGGATGGTGAACACAGTCACGGGGGCGAATACGGCCACACGGTGATCGACTGCCGGCCGGACGCGCGGGTTTGCTCATGCGGACGACGTGGCCATTTTGAGGCCTACGCCAGCGCCACTGCCGTCACCAAGCGAGCGGAGGAGGCCCTGGCCCAAGGGCGGGTCAGTATGTTAACACGTCGCATTCAGGAAGGTGCAAAGCTTGACCCGAAACTAATCGCAGAAATGGCCGAGGCCGGAGACGAACTCTCTCGGCAATTGATCCTCGAAACCGCGGAATACCTAGGCATTGGCATTGTCAATTTGATGCACACCATCGATCCCAACGGTATCCTCATTGGTGGCGCGATGACATTCGGCGGCAAGGAGAGCCGCATCGGCCGTATCTTCCTGGAACGAGTCAAACACGAAATTTTCCTGCGAGCTTATCCCGCTGTGGGAGACACAACGGAAATCGACTTTGCCACCCTCGGTGGAAACGCGGGCTTTATCGGAGCCGCGGGGATCGCCCGCCTCGAAAAAATGAAAGCCCAATTCCCACCCGCGAAGTAAGGGTGCAATAACACAGTGTCACAACACATGGCGAAACCTATGACCATCGATCTTGTTCGTCAAGAAATCGCCACAGAGGCCCGACTTATCGTTGTCAAGGTTGGAACCCGCGTTGTTACTCACCCTGACGGCCGACTGAACTACGAACGCATCGAACAGTTGGCCGAGGAAATCCACTGTGTCCGCCAAACAGGTCGAAAGGTCGTCCTGGTCAGCTCCGGTGCCGTGGGTGCCGGGGTGGGCCGATTGGGGCTGCCGGGGCGCCCGACGGATTTGTCGGAACTCCAAGCTGTTGCTGCCATCGGTCAAAGCCTCCTCGTCGAGGCCTACGACCAAACCTTCCGCCGCTACAACGACGTGGCTGCCCAAGTCCTTCTGACGGCCGATGTCATCGAAAATCGAACGAGCTACCTCAACGCGCGAAACACCCTTCTGGCCTTGCTCAACCGGTTCGACGCCGTGCCTATCATCAATGAGAACGACACGGTCGCCGTCGAAGAACTTCGCATGACATTTGGTGATAACGATCGCCTGGCGGCACTTGTCACCAATTTGCTTCAGGCTCAACTCCTCGTGTTACTTTCGGATGTGGAAGGTCTTTACTCCGGCGATCCGAATGATCCCAAATCGGAGCTGATCCCTCTCGTTCGCAAGATTGACGATTCCATCTTTGATCTGGTGCGGGACAAAAAGACCGGTTTGAGCAAAGGTGGAATGGCCAGCAAACTGAAAGCGGCTCAACTGGTCACAACGGGTGGAGGTAACGTGATTATTGCCTCCGGTAAGACGCCGGGAGTCCTGAAGAAGATCATCGCTGGGGAGGTTGTCGGCACCTTGTTCTTCGCCAAAGGTCCCACTGTGGCCGCCCGAAAACGCTGGTTCGGCCTTAGCATCCAACCGCGCGGACAGTTGATCGTCGATGCCGGTGCCCGGGAGGCCATTGAAAAACGCGGCAAAAGCCTTCTCCCGATCGGAATCCTCGATGTCGTGGGACAATTTCAAAAAGGTGATCTGGTCGCTCTGCGCGACCCAGACGGCTGTGAATTCGGGAAGGGATTGTCCAACTATTCCGCGGAGGACGTCCGCCGCATCAAGGGGCTCAGGACTCGACAAATTGCCCAGGTCCTCGGCTGGCTGCCGTACGAAGAAGTGATCCACCGCGATAATCTTCTCGTCACCCGGCCTTGATCGCGCCGGCGGATGATCCACGATGATGAGCCGTTTTCACGACCACGTTGCCAGAAAAAGCGGGACCGGCGCCTTGTGACAAGAGGCGGGGTTGGCAACGCTGGTATCGTTGTTGTGTCATTGGTTAAAATAACATTGGTAGGTTTGACTATGCCCATGATCAACGAGCCACCACCACTGACCTACCCAAGGTGTTTCGGCGGCGAAAAGAAAACACCCCGGGCAGCGTCATAAGGTGAATGATTTCCCTGTCCTAAAACACTGGGTGATTGTTTCCGGAACGGAGAATTTCGAGGCACAGTGTTATGGCAATGGACGACAAGTTGCCGAATTCCCATCAACCGAAACCCCCTCCCCTCGGAGCCAAGGAAAAGCCTGCGGATAAACCGGAGCTCGATCCCAAGACTTCTGCCCCGGTGGAGAGCCAGCCCAGTGGTGCTGCGGCGCAGGAAAAGACTGTGTCTGGCCGTAAGGTAACACGGTCTCCCAAAGCCGAGAATTCACAGGCCACAACAACGCAGGGGATCAGTGCAGCAGCCCAGCAAAGGGAACCGTCATCCGCTCAAGCCGCTGTTCAAAGCCAGGAGGAACGTCCCCGCTCGCGCGTCACAACGCTGCTTGTGGAAATCCTTCACTGGATGCCAAGCTGGTTTGTCAGCATGGTCGTCCATGCGGTGGCCTTGCTGGTCATGGCCATGATCACAATCCCCGGACCGATGCAAGATGCCGTTCAGCAACTTGTGGTGGCACCCGGTGAAAATGAGCAGTTGGAAGAGATCGAGGAACTCCTCACCGAACCGCCCGAAGATATCAATCTGGCCACGGACCTTTCGCCTGTGGAGGTGGCCAGCACCATTGATAGCTCACAGGACATTTCCCCGTTCAACGACGAGGCGGCCGCGATGGCCTCGTTCGAGCTTAATCCCATCGGCTTGGAACACGCCCCTCAGACCGATCTTTTGGCGTCCATCGGGGCTTTGTCCGGGGACGCCTTTTCCGGCCGAGGATCAGGCAAGGAACGCATGGTTCGCACGGCCGGTGGGAGTGAAGGGAGCGAGCGGGCCGTGGCCTTAGCGTTGAAGTGGCTGGCCGATCATCAGATGCCCGACGGCGGCTGGAGCTTTGAGCACCAAAAAGCCGGTGGTTGCAATGGCCAGTGCCGCAATCCAGGGAATTTGCCGGATGCGCGGGCTGCGGCGACTGCCCTGGCCCTTTTGCCGTTTCTCGGTGCTGGTCAAACGCATCGCGAAGGGCAGTATGCGAAAAATGTCCGGGCCGGATTGTACTACCTGATCACCAATCGCATGAAGATCTCGCCCGAGGGAGGTAGCTTTCTGGAAAAAGGCGGCAACATGTACTCCCATGGTCTGGCAGCCATTGTGCTTTGTGAGGCCTACGGAATGACGCACGACAAGGTCCTTGCGGCCCCGGCCCAGCAGGCCATCAATTTCATTTGTAATGCGCAGGATCCAGTAGGCGGCGGTTGGCGCTATCAACCGCGACAAAAGGGAGACACGTCGGTCGTCGGCTGGCAACTTATGGCTCTGAAAAGTGGTGCCATGAGTTATCTTCAAGTCCCCAAGGTGACCATTCAGAAGGCCCAAGCCTTTCTCGATTCTGTCCAAGCCAACGATGGGGCCACCTACGGATATTTGGACCCCGGTGCCGATCCTGGCACGACCGCCGTCGGCCTCCTCTGTCGGATGTACCTTGGCTGGGACAAGAATCACCCCGGACTGAAAAAAGGCATCGCACAGCTCAGTGCATGGGGGCCATCGACCGACAAAAGCGGACCGAGTAAGAACAACTTCTACTACAACTACTACGCAACTCAGGTCTTGCGGCACTGGGAAGGCGAAGAATGGAAAAAGTGGAACAGCGTTATGCGCGATTATCTCGTCAACACGCAGGCGCAAAAGGGTCACGAAACGGGAAGCTGGTTCTTTGAGGACTGTTCTGATCACGAGAAAGAACGCGGTGGCCGCCTCGGTGGCCGCCTCTACTTCACGGCGATGGCAACGCTCATTCTCGAGGTTTACTATCGCCACATGCCCCTGTATCGCAAACAGGCAACAGCAGAAAACTTCCCGCTCGATTGAGAGCACGGCTCAATCAGGTGAGCAGTAAATCGCTTGCCGCCTCTTGACACACCGACGCGCTGGTTGTACACTTGTACACAAGCCAGCCTGGGGATTAGGTTCTTTCAAGACGAGCGAATGAGCCATGGGAAAAAATGATATCGCCGCCCTTTCGTCATTGACGCCAAGACAGCGAGAGATTCTCGATTTTATTCGGGATTGGATCGAGCAGTTCGGCTACGCCCCATCGGTACGGGACATCGGGCGTCATTTCGGGATCCGCTCACCCAATGGCGTGCGGGGACACTTGAAGGCCCTGGAAGCGAAAGGTGTCATCGAACGCGATCCGCGGCGGTCCAGGGCCTTGCGTCTGACACCTGCCGCTCGTGGCAGGGTCTCACGATCTGGTAAGGGGTTTACGCTGCCGCTCGTAGGGCGCATTGCCGCCGGCCAACTTCACGAAGCTATTGAAAATGCCGAAACCTTTGATTTCCAAAGCCTTTTCAGCAGCAAGTCGGCTGATCATTTCGTGCTCCGTGTTCATGGCGATTCCATGATCGAGGCCCAAATCGCCGACGGTGACTATGTCATCGTGCGACGGCAGGAAACGGCCACACCCGGCAGCATCGTCGTGGCTTTGACCGATGAAAACGAAGCCACGCTCAAGTACTGGTATCCCACAAAACGGGGAGCCAAGCTCGTCCCCGCCAACAAGCGGATGGCCCCCATCTTCGTCAAAAACGCCAAGGTCCTGGGGGTTGTCGTGGGCGTGGTCAGAAAACTTGCGTAACACCCCTTCCGCCGCATGATTGAGACGGGTGTCGTTCTAGCCTCGTTATGACGCCAATTGCGGCGACAACATTGTCGCCCGTCGTGTGTTATCGCACCGCGCCGCGATGGGACGGCCGCATCAGTTAGTATCAATGCTTAAAGTGCCGCCGTCCGGTGAAGATCATCGGCAACCCATGCTTGTTACAGGCGGCAATGACCTCCTCATCTCTCACGGACCCTCCGGGCTGGATGATCGCGCGGATGCCGGCCTGCGCGGCGTGCTCAATGGAATCAGGGAAGGGGAAAAAGGCATCCGAGGCTAGGACGCTTCCCTGGGCCCGGTCTTGCGCCTTGCGGATGGCAATTTCTACAGAGTCGACCCGACTCATTTGCCCCGCTCCTACCCCGACGAGCATTCCATTCCGGGCAAGGACAATGGCGTTCGACTTGACAAATCGCACCATGGCCCAGGCAAAGCGCAGGTCGGGGAGAAGGCTTTCATCCGGCCGAACTTGTGTCACGACCTGCCATTGGCTTTCGTCGTCGGCTAAATTATCGGCCTCCTGAACGAGAAGACCGCCCGTCAGATGCCGATACGCCCATCGTTCGCGTTCCTCCGTCAGGTCCCCCACCTCCAGCAGGCGGACATTTTTCTTCCACTTGGGTTTGCTGGTCAGAATCTCAAAGGCCTTGGCATCAAAATGCGGGGCAATGATCGCTTCAATAAACAAGCCGGGTTCAGAAAGGACCTCGGCCGTTTCCGCGTCCACCGTGCGATTCATCCCCAGGATCGAACCAAACGCGCTGACGGGGTCGCCGGCCAGTGCGTTTCGTGTGGCCTCCGCCAACGTGGCCGCCACGGCCGCCCCACAAGGGTTGTTGTGCTTGATCACGGCCACCGCGGGTTCCCGAAAGTGGCGCACAATCTCCAGGGCTGAATCAAGGTCAAGCAAATTGTTGTAGGAAAGTTCTTTTCCATGCAACGGCCGGGCCGTCACCACCGAAGGACCATGAACCTCGGGCATCCGATACGCCGCGGCTTGTTGGTGAGGATTTTCTCCATAGCGGAGAGGCGTCCACCGCTCAAATGTGAAAAACAGCCGCGAGGGAAAAGGCCCTTCTTCCACACGTTGGGCAAACCAAGTGGCAATGGCCTGATCGTATTCCGCCGTATGGGCGAAAGCCGCCGCCGCCAACTGCCGCCGCAAAGCCAAGGTAGTCCCGCCGTGTTCACGGAGTTCTTTAAGCACCAGTTCATATTGGGCAGGACTTGTGACGATGGCCACAAAGGCATGATTCTTGGCAGCCGCACGGACAAGGGATGGTCCCCCGATGTCAATGTTTTCAATGGCATCCGCCTCTGTGCAGTTGGGGCGGGCAACTGTTTGCCGAAACGGATAGAGATTCACCACCACCACGTCGAACGTCAAGATATGATGCTCCTCCAGTGCCCGCACATCATCCGCATGATCCCGCCGTGCAAGGATTCCTCCAAAGACCTTGGGATGGAGCGTCTTGACGCGCCCCTCCATCATCTCGGGAAAGCCCGTGTAAGCGGCCACATCCGTGACAGGGATCCCTTGCTCTTGAAGAAAGCGCCGTGTACCACCTGTGCTAAAGATTTCAAGCCCAAAATCGCAAAGGCCCCGCGCGAAATCGCCCAGACCTGACTTGTCGCTCACGCTAATCAACGCCCGCCGCGGTTTGACAATCATGGACATTCACTCCAGACGCGATCAAAACACGACCCAATCAAGCGAGATGGTAAAAGCCTTATTTTAAGGTCTATTGGCCGAAGGTGGAACGAAGGACGATCTCACGAGATTGGTTGAATGCCCATCCAGCCACGGCAAATATTAAGCTTTGCCCGCCAGGAACGGTATTCCCCGCATGATTGGTCAACCTGTGAGGGCTCCCTCAATGAACGAAACGCTTTGTCATTTTCTGAGGAGTTTCAAAGTGAAAGCGCATCACGTGCGCAACAACATACCCCCGCCCCGGTTTCCTAATGGGCTTCTCCTTTTATTCCGCTGCCGGATCTACCTCGCTGCCGGAGTTGTGCTGGAACGGCGTCCGAGGCAGTTTACTGCGACCCTTTCGGCCGGACCCAGGTTTGGCCCTTTTTGTACCGATTGGCTCGTTCCACCACGACGGCGTCTTTACTCGTGCGGATGACCGCATCCAGGGCCTTGTCAAACTCGGCTTTATTGGGCTCACGTAGGTCTCGGTGATGAGCCAGTTCCACAATCGATAGGCAGGCCGCCTCCGCATACGCCGGCTGATCGAGAAACGTCATTAAGTATCGCAGCGTGGCCACGTGACGTATCGCCTGCGCCCGCTGGAGAACGAGGAGCCGTT
>Ga0209508_1001970_pt1 | contig 14600 bp, 13 predicted proteins | sample AD_UKC129_MetaG_FD_184427 | JGI IMG/M metagenome (GOLD analysis project Ga0209508, IMG submission 184427) | Active sludge microbial communities of municipal wastewater-treating anaerobic digesters from Canada - AD_UKC129_MetaG (SPAdes) (version 2) | ecosystem: Engineered > Bioreactor > Anaerobic... | reverse complement strand
TTTATCATGCTGTAGCTATAGCTATTTTAATGGTATTAGGATATATAACTACACTATATTTTGGATTAGGTAATTATATGATTTATCCAGTGATATTTAGTTTTGGACTAATAGCATTTGGTATGCTTGGCATGGGACCTGTTACTATAGCAGTAGATAGCTATGGGCCAGTAACAGATAATGCTCAATCTATTTATGAATTATCATTAATAGAAGAAATTCCAGATATAGACAAAGAGATAGAAAGGGATTTCAATTTTAAACCGAATTTTGATGATGCAAAAAATTATTTAGAAGCTAATGATGGTGCAGGTAATACATTCAAAGCCACTGCTAAACCAGTTCTAATTGGTACAGCAGTTGTAGGTGCTACAACTATGATTTTTTCTATTATTTTAGTTATAAAAAATACCTTAGGTATAGATCCTGCTCAAATATTAAATATATTAAATCCATTTACGATTTTAGGATTTTTATTAGGTGGTAGTGTAATATATTGGTTTAGTGGGGCAGCTAATCATGCTGTAAATGCAGGTGCTGGCAAAGCTGTTAATTATATCAAGCAGCATATACAATTAGATGTAGATGCTCCTAAAAAAGCTTCTACTAAGACATCTAAAGAAGTGGTGCGTATTTGCACGATATATGCTCAGAATGGAATGATAAACATTTTTATTGCTATCTTTTCTTTTGCTTTAGCTTTTGCTTTTTTCTCATCACCTGCTTATGATATAAATGCAGTTTCATTTTTTGTAAGTTATTTGATTTCTATAGCGTTTTTTGGATTGATGCAAGCCGTGTTTATGGCTAATGCCGGCGGTGTATGGGATAATGCAAAAAAAATCGTAGAGGTTGATATGAAACAAAAAGGGACACCACTTCACGATGCTACAGTAATAGGAGATACCGTAGGGGATCCTTTCAAAGATACTGCCTCAGTTTCTTTAAATCCTATAATAAAATTTACTACCTTATTTGGCTTGCTAGCTATGGAAATAGCTATTAGCGAAGGATTTAGAAATATAGCTCCATACATAGGTATAGTATTTTTAATAATTGCTATATTTTTCGCTATGAGATCATTTTTTGGGCTAAATGTAAAAGAATAATTCTTTTACATTATTTGAGAAAATAATAAAAATTAAAAATTTTTATTAAATTAAGCTTTTATATAATAAAATCTTTTTCAGCTTTTTGTATTTAAAGAATACCTTTACAATAATTAGTAAGCTCTAGCAATACCGCATTGGGAAATGATTTGTAATAAAACAAGCAAGCCGCGTAGGATAGAAGGGTTTACACTTATCTCGTCCTGAAAAAGTTGCATTAATTACTTGCATTTAATCGTTATAAAACTTACTTATTTATAATTATTAATACATCTCACTATTGCTGTGCTTTTTGTAAATAATAATTAGCACTGTCTATAATACCAAGATTTTTATATGCTAAACCCATATTTTGCATAATGTTTTTGCTATTTGGATTTAATTTATATGCTTGTTTGAAATAGTTTAAAGCATCCAAAGATCTACCTTGCATACCATATAAAACTCCTAAATTTTCTAAGGCTGCAGAATTTGTAGGATTGCATTGTACAGCTTTTAATAGATATTGCTCTGCTACTTTATTATTAGCTAAATATCTAGCATGTATCTCTCCTAATTGATTATATGCGTCTGCATGACAATTATCTTTTTCGATTATCTTATTTAAAGTTAAAATTGCTGAATCTATTTGCATACTAGTTTTATAAACTAATGCAAGCTGAAACAGGTAATTAGTAGAATCAGGATATTTATTTATGAGAAATTTAAAAGCACGCTGTGCTACATCATAGACTGAATCATTTAAAGCATTAACTCCCACTGCATATATATTGTTATATGGTGTGGGAATATTAGGATTTAGTTTTGCACAAGTTAAATAATTTTCTAATGATAAATCATAGTTTTTCAGATAGAAGTGTGCTTTGCCACCTAGATCGTATACACCATAATAATTGGGATATATCTCTCCTCCACGTTGTAAATATTTCAATGCTTCTAATAATAATTTTTCTTTTTTATTTGGATTATCAGTTTTTTCAGCTTCTTTTATTAAAACTTCTGCAGCAGATACTTGTACTTTTGCACTATTACTTGATGTTTTAGCATCCGTAGTGAATAAAGTCAAATTGTCTTTCCACACAAAACTTCTACTAACTGTTTTGACTCCATACAAAGCTAAAATTGTTATCAAAACATACATTGCCCACTTTGGGCTTCTCTCTCCCCATTTTGCAAATAACCAACCAACTGCTAATGTAAATCCTGCTGATGCAGAAAATATAAATCGCTCATTCATAAATGTACCTACATTAAATAGTAGGTTAGAAACCATAGAAAAATTAGCAATAAACATTAATATAGCGAAGGCTATTATCGGTTTTCTTTTCCATGACTTAATTAAAATATAGATAATTGCTAGTACCAGTATAATCGATAGCCACACTCTAAAATCACCAAAATTTAATATTGGTATTTGCTTAGGGTAATAGTCATGTGTGAGTGGATGTGGGAAAATTAATAATTTGAAATATATCAACCAAGTATAGAGCACTGTAGCTATCTCTTCTGTTTTAGTAGAATTGATAAAAGGATTATTTAATAGCTCTTTTGGTATTTCAGTATTGAGAAAAGCTCCGAGCACTTGAGAACGAATAAATATAAATAAAGCTGCTGGTATCAAAAGTACTACAAATGAGTTAATAATGTATTTTTTAGAAAATGATTTATGAGTAAATATTAGCCAAAATAACCATACACCAATCCAAGTGAGAGCATTCTCTTTAGACAATAAAGCTATAAAAAAGATAAATCCAGATAAAAACAATTTGTAAATTTTAGGTTTATTATGATAAGATAGCAAAAGTAAAATAGCACCTAATGAGCCAAGCATAGAAAATATTTCATCTAAACTTTTGATATTGCACACTACCTCAGTGTGAATGGGATGGAAAAGATATAGCACAGTAGCTAAAAAAGCAATTAATTTAGCATTTTCTTTATTAAAAGGAGGAAAAGATAGCAAAGCTTTGATAGTGAGAAAAAGAATGACCATGAGCAGAGCATATGAGAGAATATTTGTAAGATGACCTATCCATGGATGAAAACCAAATAATTCTTTTTGAATAGCAAAAATAAATTGAGTAAATGGACGATAGCGACCACCAGCTACTATTTGTTTCCCTTCACCAAAAAAACCTTCGAATAAATCATGAGTAAAAATATCTTTAGTCCCACTAATACCTTGCTGAGTATATTTATTACCTGTCATTACTAGTGCGTCATCCAAAGTATAATCAAAAGTAATTGTAGGTAAATACAGGATAGTAGCGGCTATAAATAGAAACCAGCACAATTTTTTATTAGGATATTCTGTAATCTTAGTAATCCATGGTTTCTTTGCTAAAGTCTTCATACAATAAATATTTTTTACGAATTTGCATAAAATTTTCTAAATCTTTTTGCCATGAAGCTCTAATCTGATCAGCTGTTAATCCTTGAATTATTTGCTTTCTTAGTAAATCTGTTCCAGCTAATTTATCAAAAAATGGTAAAATAAAGAATTTATCTTTTTCTTTGGAGCATTTGTAACTTTCTATGAGTAAGTCTAAATATATTTTTCTATAATATTTCAAAAAGTGCGTTGAGAAATTAGTAAGATCTATTCCTTTACATGCAATATTTTTATAAGGCGGATTAATAGATTTATCTGGAATAGAAATCGGAGTAAAAATCGTATCATTAATGCAAAAATCTGGAGCTCCTAGAAGAGTAAAAGGCTTATCAGTTCCCCTACCCACACTCATCATAGTTCCTTCAAATAATACCAAATGAGGATATGCATATATTGCAGCCATATTGGGTAAATTAGGTGATGGAGAGAAATTTATTTCTATCAATGAATCATGTGTATAATTTCGGCATTTGATTACTTCTAAATCACAACGTTCTCGAGATGTTAACCAATTTTGATCATTTATCATCATTGATAGCTCTCCAATAGTCATGCCATATACTAGTGGAATAGGTGCCACTCCTACAAAAGAAGCCAATCGCATATCTAATACAGGACCATCAATAAAATAACCATTAGGATTGGCTCTATCCAAAATTATTACTGGAATTTTTTTTAAAGCACATGCATCCATCATATAAAATATAGTGCTTATATATGTGAAACATCTAACACCCACATCTTGCAGATCTATCAAAATGATATCTACATTATCTAAATCAAATGGAGTAGGTTTGTATTTATCTCCATAAAGAGAAATTATTTGTATATAGTTTTTATTTACAGTTTTGTATTTGTCGTTAAATATTTTTTTACCATCAGGTTGATCAACATAAAATCCATGCTCTGGAGTAAAAATTTTGCTTACTTTTATACCATTTATAACAAGTGAATCTATTAAATGTCTTTCATAAATTTTGCTATTATTATTACATAGAATGCCTACATTTTTATTTTTTAATTTATAAAAATATTCCTCAGTAAGCTCTATTGCTGGAACATATTGTCCTAATAGGCTAACATTAAAAAATATTAGCCCAATAAAAAATAAAAAAATATATTTTTTACAAAAAATCATATTACAAAAATAAATAAAAAAATAAATATATTGTATTTTATATTATTGATAATTAATCTGGTAATGAAAAATTAAAACTTTAAATAATATCAATTTTTTTGGTTATATAACGTTTATTGTGGGTTAATTATTTTACCACAAAGGGCACCAAGATATTACACAAAGTTCACAAAGTGCCATTTTTAAGACTTTTAATTCTAGTATTCTCTGTGTTCTTTGTGCCTGCTTTGAGAACTTTGTGGTTAATATTTAACTGTCTAATAATAAATTTCATTTTTATAAAATTACTTTTTTAATCTTTGCCCACTTAAAATGTTATAGAACCAATTTTTTTAATTTAAATATTTTTTCATAATAAATAAAAATTTTAGGTTTGTTTTCAGATTAAACTCTTGCAATTTATCATTCATTTTGATAGTTTTTTACGATATTTATCTACATAATAATTCTTTCATATTTGAAAAATTACTATTAATTTTGAAAATAAATTTCATATGTTAGGACACAGTTCTTTTAATAAATATAAAAAAATTTGTTTTTTACAAATTTTTATTATTTTCTCTTTTAATCTTTTCTCGCAGGGAATAGCAGTTGGCAGCTGGCGATATCATTTACCTTTTAATAATGTACTAGGAGTAGCTAGTACTGGTAATTTATTCTGGGCATGCAATTCATATTATTTATATAGTTTTGATGTTTCTACTAGCGAAATCACTATTTATAGTAAATTAAATAAATTATCAGATATAAAGATAAATGCTTTTACTTTTGATAAAGCTCATTCAATAATGATTTTAGGATATCAAAATGGGAATATTGATATTTTTAATTACAATAATTTAACTATTCGTAATGTGCCAGATATATATTTGAAATCAATGATGGGGTCCAAAAGCATCAATAATATTTATGTAAAAGATAATTTTATTTATTTTTCTTGTGATTTTGGCATAGCTATATATGATTTAAATAAAAATGAATTTAAAAATACTTATTATTTATCTCAATATATGCAAAATAAAAAGGTAAAAGCCACATTTATTTATAATGATTATTTGTACTCAGTTTTTGATACGATTATTATCTATGCTCCTCTAGATGGTAGCAATCTAAATGATTTTGCAAATTGGAATACTTTTTTTGCTACTAATTCAGAAATTATATATGCCAATGTATTAAATAATAATTTATATGCTGTCATAGATAGTGGATGGAATGATTTAATTATTAAATATAATGTCAATCATTGGGATACCATTATCGATACACTTCACTTTAATATTAATAAAATAGTTTTTGATAATAATGAGTTTATTATTTTAGCTGAAGGGTCTGTTTTTATATATGATAATTTATGGAATTTAAAATATAAAATATATAAATATTTCCCAAATGATGATGTACCATATCCTTTGGATGCTATTTATTCGGTAGATAAAAAATATTTAATAATTGGAGATAAAAATGTTGGATTAGCTTATAATTGGAATGATACATGGAATAATAGAATCGTTACTCCCTCTGGTCCATCATCAGATCAATGTTTTAAGGTATCATATAGTAACGAGGCCATTTTGTCTACAGCTGGAGGATATGATATGTCTTTTGGTAATCTATGGAATCAAATTAATGTAGAAATTTTTAGAAATGAAAATTGGTCAATATATAATAGTGATAAGTTCCCTGAACTTTCTAATGTGAGAGATGGGATTAAAGCATTAATAGATCCATTTAATGCTAATCGTTTATTTATTGCTACATACGGATATGGACTAATTGAAATAAACAATAATATTGTAAAAATATTTAATGATACGAATTCTATTTTACCATCTACATCTGGTATAACTGGATTTTGTAGAATTGGCGATATACAGTTTGATTCTGCTGGTAATCTTTGGATATTAGTAGCTGGAGCTAATGAATTTACCGTCTATAAAACTAATGGACAAATGGTTAGGTTACCTATAAGCTCTTCTATTAGTAATAATAACCCTGGAGAAATGATTATAGATGAAAATAATAATAATGTTTACGTCCCTTTTCCACGTGGCAGTGGAGGAGTTTTGGTCTTTAAATATAACGGTACCATAGATAATACTTCTGATGATAGATCTATGATATTGACTACTCAAGCTGGCAACGGTAAACTACCAAGTAATACTGTTTATTCACTTGCTATAGACAAAAATGATCAGCTATGGTTAGCTACTAGTGAGGGTGTAGCAGTTATTTATAATACTCATAATTTTTTTACCGCAAATTCATTTGATGCATCGCAAATAATTCTAGAAGTAGATGGCTATGCCATGCCTATGCTCATTTCAGAAAAAGTAAATAAAATAGAAATCGATGGAGCTAATAGGAAATGGTTTGCTACGGATAATGCAGGGATTTTTACTTTCTCACCTAATGGAGATAAAGAAATATATCATTTTACTGATAAAAATTCTCCTTTACTAAGCAATAAAGTAATCAGTCTGACCATTGATCCAATTACTGGAGAAGTATTTGCAGCTACCGATTTAGGATTAGTCTCTTATCGTAGTAATGCGATAGAACCTTTTACAGAAATGCAAGAAATAAAAATTTTTCCTAATCCTGTTCCTGCAGATATTAATGGATACATTACTATGGATGGCCTACCAGAGGATAGTTATGTTACCATTACAGATTCATATGGTAAAGTAGTTTATAAAACAAAATCTTTAGGTGGTAGAGCCACATGGAATGGAGTGGATGTTTACAATAATAAAGCCAAAAGAGGTGTTTATGTTGTCTGGGTTAGCAATGATGATGGCTCCATAACAGGTACTGGTAAGTTTTTTATTGAATAAAAAATGAATAAAACTACTCTAGCATATATACTACATTCTATCCCATATACTAAAAAAGCATATATCATTCATTCTTTGGCACCTATGGGAAGAGTTGCATTTTTTCTTCCTTCTATATCACCTAAAAATAAATCTTATGAATATATTAAAATTCCATTAGTAAATGTGGAAATTACTTATAATGAATTAACAACAAGACAACATTTATACAAAATAGATCAAATATATTTGTATAGTTTCCCAGAAATGATATCTGAACATATACTACACTCTGCAGTAGCCACTTTCATGACTGAAATTATAATGAAAATAACCCCTCAAGATTTATACGATACACAACTATATGATATTTTAACAATATTTGTTGATAAATTAAATAAATGGGAAAAAATTCCTAATGCATTCATACTTTCATTTATGGCAAATATTTTAGAATATCTAGGTATATTAAGTAGGAAAAATTATAGTACGATAGATGCTATGCCACATTATGAATCTTTACTAAACACAATGGAATATTTATATCTACAACCAATTAATTCACAAGACGATGAAATAACGCTGCCATCCAGCCCTTACCACTTATTGAATTTGACGATCCAGTATTTACAATCACAAGATATTTTGACTAGCGAGATAAAGAGTTTAAAAGTCCTCAGGGAAGTATTTTATTAGAATTGAGATTGTTTTAATAATCATGGGGCATAATTAATTGATATTGAGTGAGCTAAAATGGTTATGAAAAATAAGTATTTGAAATAAGTAATAATTTTTAATTGTTTAAAATTAAAAATTATTATAATACTCAAATTTAAACAAAAAGGTTGTTTATTTTTCCAATGCCTTGTTAATGATTGAAATTTTTATCATTTATTTTTTGATAACTATTAATGAATTTATTAATTTTTTTCATATATCAAATAATTTATTTAATTTTGAAAAAATAATTAAAATGTTGGGATTAAATAAAGTTTTATTAATAGGATATGTAGGTAGAGATCCAGAGATTAAAGTTGATAATCCAGATAACAAAAAAGTATCCTTTAGTTTAGGTGTAAGTACTATGCGTAGAGATAATGTTGATAATACTGAATGGTTTAACGTCTCTGCATGGGGTAAGTTAGCTGAAATTGTAGAAAAATATGTAAAAAAAGGTATGCCAGTTTATATAGAGGGTAAATTCCGTTCATATGAATTTACTGATAATCAAAATAATCAAAGAAGAGGCTATGAAGTGGTTGCTAATAATCTGATAATGTTATCTAGTAAAGATGATAAATTTATTTCTGATCCTATGCTTAGTGAACAAACATACAATAATATACCTATTCATAATGACCTTGATGCAGATGACAATTTCGAACCTAGTGATGATTTACCTTTCTAATAAATTTAAATAATTGTTTATCATAATGGAAGATGTACCGCTTATCTCGGGGATATTATTTGCAATATTGTTTTCTCTAACAACTCTAATATATTTTATTATATCACTATTAGAATATTCTTTTTTTCAAATTCCTAGTAATTATCTAGATAACAATCAAAAGCCAAAGAATGTCATAGATTTTTATATTAAAAATTTTATTGAACAACCTGAATCCCCATTATTTACTTGGTTTATATTTAGAATATTAATAATTATTTTTCAAACAATTCTTTTGTGGCTGTTTTTAATTAATTATTTTACTTTCTTTAATTTAATCATAATTTTATTATTAGCATTTCTAATTGTTATATCTATAGATTATATATTTGCAGAATGGATTTCTTTTTTAATAATAAAATATGTAAATCCACAAAAAATAATAAAATCTTTCTTGTGGATATTTATACCATTTATTGCAATTAATAAGTATTTAATAAATATTTTCCCTATATTAAAAAAAGTATTTTCACATAGATTTGCTAAAAAAGAAGAGGTAACTATAGATGAGCTAACAGATGCGATACATATATCTACAAATAATGAGTCAATAAACACACCTATATCCGTTTTATTAAGAGGTGTAATAAACTTGAATGAAATAGAAGTTAAAGAAATAATGAAACCTCGTGTAGATGTGGTTGCTATTTCTGTTGAATCTAGTTTTAAAGAAATTATAGATTTAATTGTAGAATATGAATATTCTCGTTATCCAGTTTATGAAAAAGATATTGATAATATAAAAGGAGTTCTATACATAAAAGATTTATTACCATTTATGACTAATGCTAAAGAAGATTTCTATTGGCAAAAGCACATACGTAGTCCATTTTTTATTCCTGAGAATATGCTAGCAAGTAATCTTCTTAAAGAATTTCAAAAAAATCATATTCACATCGCAATAGTTGTAGACGAGTATGGTGGTACCTCTGGGATAGTTACTCTAGAAGATTTATTAGAGGAGATAGTAGGCGAAATACAAGACGAACATGATAATGATGCTGATGAAATCTTTACTAAAAAAATTGATGAAAATACATATCTGGTTGATGCTCGCATTAGTCTTAATGATTTTATTAAATTAATACATTGCGATGAAGATTATTTCGAAGAATTTGAAGACCAAATAGAAACTGTTGCTGGCGTCATATTAACTCTTTTGGGTAATTTCCCACAAAAAAATGAAGAAGTGATTTATAAAAATTGTAAATTTAAAATATTGTCTATCGATGAACGTAGAATAAAAATAGTACGTGTAGAACTTTTACCAACAAAAGAAGATGATAATGGCTAATTATAAAAATTATTCCTATTTAATTATTATTGGTTTTATAATAATATTTTGTAGTTGTCTGAGAGAAGAACCAGTGCCTATACCGAAACCATTCGGATATATGAGGGTAGATTTACCACAAAAACAATATTATTGGTTAGATACTATTTATCCATTTAAGTTCAAATATCCAGCATATGCTGAATTGGTGCCTTATGATGGCAAAAGTAAAGAAGAAGATGCTAAATATTGGTTTAACTTATCTATACCACGTTTTAATGCATATTTGTATTTTACATATAAAGAAATAAAAAATGATTTACCAGATTTGCGAGAAGATTCACGTACATTTGTTATCAAACACATTCCTAAAAGTTCAAATATTCAGGATATAGAGATTAATGTGCCAGAGCATAAAGTTTATGGCATTTTATATGATATTCAAGGTAGTGAGGTCGCTTCTCCTATTCAATTTTTTATTACAGATTCTTCTAATCATTATTTACGTGCAGCTCTTTATTTTAATAATATTCCCAATAATGATTCTCTAAAACCAATCATAGATTTTTTAAAAATTGATATTGACACATTGATCAATTCCCTTACTTGGAAATAATTTTTTTGTTCTATAACATTGTGTATGGGCTCTATTAATTGTGGATAAATAATTAGATAAATAGTAAAAATAGTAAAAAACAATTTTTTTTATATAATTATTCAAAAAATTATAATAATATTGCATTGATTTGAAAAAATTAGTATCTAGGTTATTTGATTTTTTTTAATCAAAAGTAAAAAATGAATTTTTAGAACCCACATTATATTAATAATAATAGTTTAACATATGGAAGCAACTCAAGCTAATTTAATGAAATTCATTAAAAAGTCCAACCAATTTTCAATTCCTATTTATCAAAGGCTTTATAGTTGGACAGAAAATGAATGTGAAAAATTATGTGATGATATAATAACTACTGGAAGTAAAGATATCCCGAGTCATTTCATAGGATCTATTATGTATATAGAAAAAGGCTTATACCAAATATCGAAACCAGAACCGTTACTTGTCATTGATATTTTTTCATAATCATAATAATTTGATTATTCATCTGATGATCTGTAGTTCAGACAATGTGCTATGATACGTTTTAAATTTTTTGGCATTTTTTGAAAGGTAAAAATACTGCCACCAGATTTTGTCTAAATTTTTAAATAACATATTTTTTCGCATATTATATGTTTTATAATGCTGCATTATACCAAGGTATGAATTCATACTGTTTAAAAATTTTTGTTTTTGCTCAATAGGTAAAATATCATTTTTTATAGATGAATTTTGCTTTTTAATAGCATTATAAAAATTACTTATAGTTCTATTAGCTATATAGATACGATGGGGCTTTATGATAGCACCCAAAAATTTCACACCTTTATCAAAAGATTGCAAATATATTTTATGAGGATGTAGCTTCAATTGCAAATTATCTGATAGATACTCTCTAATATGCGGTATGCAATACTTTAGATAATTAATATCATTATGTATCAAAATCATATCATCTACATATCTACCATAATATCTAATGCCTAGATCTTTTTTTACCCAATGGTCAAAATCGTTTAAATATATATTTCCAAAAAGTTGTGATGTTAGATTTCCTATAGGCAAGCCACAATCTTTTTTAGCATAAAATAGGCTTTTACTATCCGGCAGATCATTCCAATCAGATCTTTTACTTTTTATTTTACAATTTTTTGTCGGATCATTAAATATTGTTTTTTCTATTAGATATATCAATGTGTCGTAGTCAGTATTTATTTTATCTATATTATTTTCTAATACAAGCATTATTTTATCAAATAAAATATTTTTATTAATACACATAAAATAGCCTTTAATGTCCAACTTTAGAATATAACAAGGTGTAGTATAATTATAAGAACAAGAGCGTATGAAATGGTCTACCCTTTTGATGCCATAGTGTGTTCCCTTACCTTTTCTACAGCTATAGCTATCATGTATAAATAATTTTTCAAATATAGGATTTATATTATTAAAAATGTAATGATGTACTACTCTATCTCTAAAATCTGCAGCAAATATTTCTCGTTTAACAGGTTTATCGACAATAAAACATATACTTGGTTTAGGTGTATACTTTTTTTCTAATATTTGATCTGCTAAGGATATGATATTTTTTTCGTATTTTAATTCAAAAGATAATTGGTTATAAGTATTTCGTTTATTTTTTCTAGCATCATAATATGAATATAATAACTCTTTTATTAAATCACTTTTATCCATAATTACAAAAAAAATAATACAAAAAGGGAGCAATTTTTTTGCTCCCTTTATTCATTTAATCACGTAGGCATCGCACTGAGAATCCGTATCTCTTATTGTTGTTGTTGCGGTTGACATTAGCGTTATTGTAGTTCAAGTTACGGTTCCATGCGTTGCTGCCATCGTTCTCCGTACTACTCCACCAGTAGCCGTTGTTACCAAGATTGTTGAATGAACCATCGCTGTTGTTACGGTTGCCACCAGGCAAAGCAGAGAAGCATAAGTACACACTCATTTGTATTATATTCATTTGCAGAATATAATATCTGTAATAGCTTGCAAACTCCTTTTTATACTTATAAGTATACTTATAAAAGGATACATTACTTTGCAAGCGATGTACCTGATTAAATATAAGCACGCTCATACATAGTAAGGCATATTCACATACACCCACACTACCATATATGATTCTGGCTTGTTTTATTTTTGTACCGATTTGTACCATCCTGTTAATTGTTTTGATATTGTTTCTATTTCTATGTTTATAGATACATATCTTTTTATACTTATTTGATTTAAATCCTTTAATATTCGTATAAGTAATCTAATAACCTCTATATTTTCGCGTGCATCTTTTATATGTTCACTCTTATTATCAGTTATATTTGCTTTGTATATGTTTACTATTAAATCTATTAACTCATTTTTTAACTTTTCGCCTAATGAATATTTATATTCTCTATTTAAATTATGCACCATTATAAATATTTCTAACAAAAAATCGTAACTATTTTTATATACTTGTAGATCATATACAAGAGCCATAATATCAATTTTTTAGATTAATTTTTTTACCACAAAGAGCACTAAGATATTACACAAAGTTCACAAAGTGCCATTTATAACCCTTTTAATTCCATCTTTTAATAAAATAACATTAAAGTTTATCAATAGTCCTAGCTTATAATTTCCGAGTTTTAGATATGTTAATGTTTGCGCTAAGTGTATATCATTTAATGCTTCAACGCTTTTAATTTCAATAACTAACCTTTTCTCAACCAATAAATCAATCCTGTAACCACAATCTAATTTGACTCCTTCATATACTAATGGCATCGGTTTTTCTTTTTCTACAAATAAACCCGATTTCCTAATTTTATAATACATACATTCTTAATAAGCACTTTCTAATAAACCAGGTCAGAGCTATTTATGAATCTCTATTCCCAAACCAATCACTTTATTTGCGATTTCATTTTCTTCAAATTTTTCTCTGTGTTCTTTGTGCATTCTTTGAGAACTTTGTGGTTAATGTTTAACTGTCCTATAATAAATAAACCAATATTAACAAATTCATTTTTGTAAAATTACTCTTTTTTTTAATCTTTACCTACTAAAAACGTTATAGAACCATTTTTTAATTGTTTTTGTATTTTATACAAAAAATTAAATGCTTCTATAGGTGTGCTTTCTGCTATAGGATAGTTTATTATTTGTGATATTATATCGTCTTTTATATCAAAATTGATCTTTTTTGTGTCATTAAATATTTTTTTGGTATCATTGTCTATACTTATATTATTTTGCCATTCATCATAATTTAATTTTTGTATAGTTAGATTTTCTATAATTATCTCTTTTTCATTTATATATCTATATGATATTGCTTGTTTAGTAAATGTATCTAGTATAGTTGCTAATATAGTCTCTGGAAATCCACAGTAATATATAGTATCATTTAAATATTTGATATATTTTTTGATTATTTTATAATTTTTAAAATACTGTGTGAATAGCATACACGATACATTATATGCACGCCAAAATATACCTTCTTTATAAAGTTTTATAAAATTATCGTTATTTCTTTCTATTTCTAATTTTTCTTTGGTCGTCATATTATTTTTTTACTATTTTCAGGGCAAAAGCTTATTCCTTTTTTAGTTTATAGTTCATAAAGTTTATAAAGTTTGTAAAGTTATTGCTTTGCTTGGATAGTGACAGTTTTTTAATCAGCACTATCTAATTCATAAATATTCTCAGCCTTTTTCAATACTTTCTACTTTATGAACTTTATAAACTCTTACACTACTAAACTTATAAACTCCTCCACTTCTAAACCTTTTATCTTTCATCTT
>Ga0209508_1001965_pt1 | contig 14613 bp, 14 predicted proteins | sample AD_UKC129_MetaG_FD_184427 | JGI IMG/M metagenome (GOLD analysis project Ga0209508, IMG submission 184427) | Active sludge microbial communities of municipal wastewater-treating anaerobic digesters from Canada - AD_UKC129_MetaG (SPAdes) (version 2) | ecosystem: Engineered > Bioreactor > Anaerobic... | reverse complement strand
CTTTAGACTCTGCACCAGGCTGGAACCAGAATTTTCTGAATCCTTTCTCGTACGCTTTCTTAAATTCAACAAGGCCAACCTCTGGAGGCACTATGAAGACCAACAGTTCGGTATCTTCTGGTAGTAGTGATACATCTTTGTAAACCTCTATGCCGTCTATCGAGTCATATTTGGGACTGACAGGTATCACTTCAAATCCCTTTCTGATAAGATCCTTAAGCACTATGTAACCAAATTTGTTCTTATTCGTTGTTGCGCCAATTATTGCAACTTTCTTTATCTGCCTCAAGTCCATACTATCACCTCTCAACTTTCTTTCTCATTCAGACTCCGTTCAAAATCGACTATTTCTGCTTGAATATGCGACATAAAATCGATGTTGTTGAAGTCGTATCCTCCAAGGACTAAATCTCTTAAAATATTCGCGGGTCCTTTATCTAAAGACCCATTCTTTACCGCCCTCTCCACTTCCTCGTATGCCTTCTCCGGACTATTTTGTCCACGATAAGGCCTTGGCTCCAATACGGCAACAAAGTAATCTGCAACTTGCAGTATCTTGTCTTTGAATGTCATCACATCTCCCGTTAATCTCCAAGGATATCCAGAACCATCTATCCTTTCTTGGTGTCTAACTGCTGGTAAAAACCAAGGTTCATCCTTGTGATCCAATAGTATGAAAAAGCTATAATAGACGTGCTTTTTCATTATATCCATTTCCCATTGCTCTAACTTCCCCTTCTTTTCTAAAACTTGGATCGGTGTTGTTATCTTTCCGATATCGTGAAAAAGCCCTGCTATGAAGAATTCTTCATCGTTTAACAATATTTCCTTTGCTATGGCTGATGCCACCTTTGCTACTCTCCACGAATGTTCTCTGGTAAATTGGCTTTTCGAATCTATTATGTATGACAAAACAGCACCTATCTCTATTGTCTCCTCGAAATTACACTTTTCATCGAATATAAAATTATTTATCAATTGTTCTTTGTTGTATCCGGACTTTATATCATACAGCATCCATCTAGTATAGTCCTCTTTCAGTACATTCAGTGCCGCTTCGTATACAAAATCAAAATATCGATTACTGATCACTGAAAGTGGTACTTTAAAATCGTCAAAACTCATCTCCTCATCGTTGACGATTACATACTTTGAAATTTCTTCTGAGACTGATATGATATTTGCAAGTACATCTTTAGTCTGAGATGGATCAAGATATTGAGGCAATGCATGATGGAGTAGAACACTCGATGACATATCTGGAAATTCTCTCGATAGTTTTGACATCTTTGAAATTTCGAACGATGATATCAGAGTGTGGTCTTTTATAGGTGATTCGTACGTTGGCACGTCTTGATTGATAAGAAATTGATTATCTATATCGTCTAAAGCAACGTCTTTGTGCGGAGTCATCACCCCTATATCGTGGAGGATACCACTGTAGAAAGCCTCAGTGGGATTCAATCCCAAGAGTCTTGCCACGCGAGATGAAAAGAACCCAACTTGTAGTGAGTGAACTCCAAATTTTGGAACAAACATTATAGTATTGAGTAGTACATCTATCATTTTCTCACCTCTTTTGATTCTTAACATATTATACCATAAAGGCTCTTTACTGAACAGTTTTATGGAACAAAAAGAAGCGAGCACAGATAAAAAAGTACTTGACTTTTTATGATGTTATGTTAATATATATCACGGCTGACAAATAATATATCGATACAAAAAGCTATACAGTATGGCCCCATAGGATAACGGCTAGTCCACCGGATTCTCAGTCCGAGGGTCGGGGTTCGATTCCCCGTGGGGCTGCCAAATTGGAATATCGGCCCCCATAGTTCAAAGGATAGAACGGCGGATTCCTAATCCGCAAATGGAGGTTCGATTCCTCCTGAGGGCACCATGATCGGGCCGCTAGCTCAGCTGGTAGAGCACCTGACTCTTAATCAGGTGGCCGTGGGTTCGAATCCCACGCGGCTCACCAAAGAGAATGTTCTGTTTGAAATGAGGAAACGAGGGAATCAAGAAAGCAATGTTCAGAAATGTTGAAGAGGAGGCGCCCGGCTTCCCACCCAGCAGCACAGCTAGTTGGGTACTTGAGATGATTAAAAAGGTAAAATGTAATACACTGTGAATAATACTAGGCGGGCGTCAGCCCGCTATAATTTTTTATAGGAGGGTGACAACTATCAAGAACGAAAAAGACAAGATCATTAAAAACGAGGAGATACCATTTAGCGAGGTTAGAGTTATCGATGAAGAAGGTAAAGCTGTTGGAGTGATGTCAAAATCTGCAGCGATAGAACTTGCGAGAACTCGTGGTATGGATCTTATATTGGTTGCTCCAAATACGCAGCCGCCTGTTGTGAGAATATTGGATTATGGTAAGTACAAGTACGAGATATCGAAACGAGAGCAAAAGGCAAAGAAGAACCAAAAAATCATCGAAGTAAAGGAAATGAAGTTTAGAATTGGCATAAATGAACACGATTATCAAACAAAGCTCAAGCACATCAAAAGGTTCATCGAAGAAGGAAATAAAGTGAAGGTAACTGTCATGTTCAGGGGTAGAGAACTTGCGTTTACGGAAAAGGGTAAAGAGATATTGGAGAGAATTTCGAAAGACGTTGCGGATATAGGGAATGTTGAAAAGGAACCAAAGTTTGAAGGTAGAGATATGTGGATGGTCGTAAAACCGAAAAATTTGTAACTTGATCAGAGAATAGAAAAGAAGACTTAGGAGGGATAAGACATGGCGAAACAAAAGGCAAAAGGTAGTAAGACTGCCGCGAAAAGATTTAAGATTACAAGAAATGGCAAACTTGTGAGAAGACATGCAAATGCATGGCATAAGACGGGTAAGAAGAGAAGATCTACATTGAGAGCGTTGAGACTTGAGGATGTAGTTGCTGATGTAGATAAGTCAAGAATACTCAGAGTTCTTGGAAAAAAGTGATATCGTTCAAAATTGAGAAAAAATGAGAACAATTGAAAGAGTAGAAAATAAAGGGAGGAATCGAAAATGCGCGTAAAGAATGCAGTCAATTCAAAGAAAAAGAAGAGGAGAATACTGAAATTTGCAAAAGGTTTCAGAGGTTCGTTGAGTAGACAGTACACACTTGCAAGGCAATCTTACTATAGAGCGTTGAAATTTTCATTCGATGGTAGAAGAAACAAGAAGGGTGATTTCAGGAAGGTATGGATTACGAGAATAAATATTGCAGCAAGAAATGAAGGACTCAAATACAATGAGCTTATTCATGGTCTGAAGTTGGCAAATGTGTCAGTCAATAGAAAGATGCTTGCCGAGCTTGCAGTTAACGATGCCAATAGTTTCAAGGAATTTGTCAATATAGCAAAGGCAGCTTTGGGGAAATAAGTGTAAGAAATGAGTGTAAGAAAGAATATAAAATAAAATAAATAGACGGCGAAAAATTTGGTGGATACACGCCATTGGGTAAAAATTAGGGGGCATTGAGCCCCTTAATTTTTAATAGTTCCACAAAATAGCTTTTGAACCCCTCAAAAGGGAGGAATCGATCGTGGATGAAGAGATTAAAGAGAATCAAAAACTTACTAATATGGTTTCCATAACTGCTGTCATCACAAACGTCCTTCTTGCAATAGTGAAAGTATCTGTTGGTTTGATATTCAACAGCATGGCGGTCTTAGCTGATGGAATCGACACAACTACGGACATACTAACCTCTTCTACGGTTTTGATCTCTTCGCTGATTTCGAGAAAACCGCCTGATAGAGAACATCCATACGGTCATCAAAGGGCAGAAAACATCGGTGCAAAGGTGATATCATTTGTGATATTCTATGCCGGTATCTCTCTGCTCATCGAGAGCGTAAAGAGGTTGATAAACGGTCAATACAATGTTCTCGAAGGTTTTATTCCACTAATTGCTGCGGTTTTATCTGTTGCTGGCAAGACGTTTCTATTCACTATTGAATACTCCACTGGTAAGAAGACAAAGAGCCAAGCGATGGTTGCAGAGGCAAAAAACATGCGAAATGATATAATTATGTCGTGCCTTGTTTTTGTTGGTGTTATTCTTAACAAACTTGGATTGGCATGGATAGATCCATTGGTTAGTGTCGTGATGTCTTTCATTATATTGAAGGTAGCTTGGGATGTCTTTGAAGAAAACGCACACGAGCTTATGGATGGACTGTATGAAAACGAGATGTGGATATATGATAGGGTATTCGATGTGTGCAAGGCTTGTGGTGCGTACAATCCTCATAAGGTGAGAATAAGAAAAATCGGTGGTAAATTCGATATCGACATGGATGTAGAAGTAGACGGGAACATGACGGTAAGACAAGCTCACGAGATAACGAAGTGCATTAGGAAAAGACTCAGTGATTCAAAAGATATCTATGACGTTGTTGTTCACGTTGAACCGGAGGGGAATAATGAAAAAGAACCTTACGGACTCAGTCAGAATAGTAGTAATTCTGCTAGTGGTAATCTGTAGTGTTGTTGCATTACCGATAACTGTACAAGAAATACGTGATAAATCGAAGGAAGATCCCGACTTTGCATGGGATATGTATTTGGCTTACCTCTCTTCTTCAGACAATCCGGATCAGTTACAAGACCTCGGCAGACTCATATACGCAAAGAGAAAGCTGAAGGACTACGATTTTGTATTGAAAGAGGATGTAAATGGGTTATTAGATTTTCTAGCAGTCCATGAATTTACTACTACGGGGAAATACTATCTATTTGATGTATTTGACAAGGAATTTCTCATAAAATATCTGTCTGATAATTTGGAGAATAAGAGTACTACCGTATATTTGTTCAAGCTCTTTCCGGAAAGGATGAATGATTATCTTGAGCAGTTGTTCCCAAAGATACTACATGATGACAAGGTGAGAACTTTCATCTTTTCTAATGTGGTAGGAAAGTATCAAAGCGCAGATGAGTTTAAGACAGAGTTCTTCGATAAATTATTCCAGACGTACGAAAATGCTACAAGTGCGACGCAGAGGAAGGAATATATTGATGTGTATGTTGCCATCAAGTCGATCGATGAGCAGAAATATGCAGACGCTAGATTTGAAAAGGGATTAACGTCGCTTGCAAAGAGCGTTAATGTTGCTAATCCAAGTACTGATGCGACGTTACTATCCTCTAACAAAGATGATAGTATGAGTGTCACAGGAAGCGCTACTAAGATCATTAGTGATATTGGTGCTACTGTCGATGCAACAGCGACTCAATCTGCTAGTACTCAAGCTAGCACTCAAAATGTAAATGGTACAAAGATATCAAAATCTCCATCGTCTTCTTCCTCTTCGTCATCCTCATTTTTCAAGTTCAACGCCATAAAGATCAGGCCAGTTTACTTGATCTTGATTGCTTTGGCTATTTTAATCGTGTTACTTTTGATCATACCTTCAATCAGATATCGTTTGTATCTACTACTTGGTCTGAAAAGCAAAGCAGCTGGTGTGTACAAAAAGATAGTGGACAAAGATCCATTCGACGAAGAAAAACGACTAAGATTAGCGCAACTTTACGAAGAGGCAGGCATGTACGAAGAAGCAATGAACGAGTACAACTTCCTCAAAAGAATCAAATTAGAATGATACGTTAGTGCTTAAATGTCTCCATACCTTAATGCACTTAAATGTACCCATGACGTTGCAGTTCAGATATTTTTAACTTGCTTCGATAGAATTATCCTTTCTTCGTTTACGTACAACGGTTTCTTCAAAATTGGAAATCTCTATCTGGATCTGTGATGTAAAATCTAAATTGCTGAAGTCATATCCACCAAATACCAACCCTTTTAGAATATTTGCTGGACTCTTATCGAGTACTCCATTACTGACCGCTTTAGCTATTTCTTCATATGCTTGTTCTGGGCTGTTTGCACTACGATACGGTCTTGGTTCCAACACAGCAGCAAAATAATCTGCTACTTGTAAGGTCTTATCCTTGAACGTCATTTTGTCTCCAGTCAATCTTAACGGATAACCTGAACCATCTATACGTTCTTGGTGTCTAACGGCTGGTAGAAACCAAGGTTCATCTTTGTGATTGGACAAGATCAAGTAACTGTAATAAACGTGCTTCCTCATTATATCCATTTCTCTCTCATTAAGTTTGCCCTTTTTCTCCAAGATTTCTATCGGAGTTATTATCTTTCCAATATCGTGGAAAAGTCCCGCTATAAAGAAATCCTCATCATCTAGCATTATTTCCTTTGCTATTGCTGATGCAATTCTTGCTACACGCCAAGAGTGATCACGGGTGAATGAGCTCTTCGAATCAATTATGTAAGATAGAATAGAACCGGTCTCAAGCGCATCTTCAAAACTGTATTTCTCATTGAAGGTGAAGTCATTTACTACCAGTTCTTTATTATTTCCCGACTTTATATCGTACAGCATCCATCTTGTATAGTCTTCTTTTATCGCAGCTAGCGCTGCCTCATAAACAAAATCGAAATACCTCTCTTTTGTGGGCCAAAGAGATGTCTTGAAATCTTCAAAGTTCATCTCTTCTTGATTGTTAATTGTGTACAAAGACATTACATCAGCTATGAAAATGATATTAGCCATAATATCACTCTTCTGTGATGAATCAAGATATTTTGCTGATGCATGGTGCAAAAGTATATTTGATGAGATATTTGGGAAGGTCTTTGTCAGTTTTGACAATTTTGAAACCTCAAAAGAAGACATCAATGCATGTTCGTTTATTCCGATTTCGTTTGATGCAAGATCTCTGTTGGTAATGTACCGATAATTCACATCGTCCAAGGCAATTCCATTATGTGGCGTTATCATCCCTATATCATGAAAGATGCCACTGTAGAAGGCCTCAACAGGATCTAATTGTAAAACTCCAGCTATTCTTGACGATAAGAAAGCAGTTTGTAGTGAGTGAACTCCGAAGTTACGCACAAACGTTATAGATTTGATTACTATGTCTATCATTCTCCCACTCCACTTCTTGATTGTACTGTTTATGATCCGATGAGCTCCACAGTAAATTAGCATAATTATAGCATCACTTGCTGAAAGGAATGTGAAGTAATAATAACATCTTATTATGCTTTCCTCGTTTGCACTTTGCCCAATATCGTAGTGTTCATACTGTTGAGATTATCTTCAGTAATTGTCTCCATCTGTTTTTCTATTCTTTTGTGCAATTTTGTATGGTATAATATAATTTGAGTGTCTGTAGATAATCGCAAGAGAAAGCACATAAAGGAGGATACGACTGTTATGTCTCAGCAAACGAATGTTCCAAAGTTAGATATTCCATTATCCAGTCCTCAAATAAGACAAGAAGACATAGATATTGTAGTCGAAATTCTTCGTTCTGGTCGTTTGAGTATTGGGGCGTATACCGAAATGTTTGAAGAGAGTGTTGCCTCATTCGTTGGTACAAAGTATGCAGTTGCTGTATCGAGCGGAACTGCGGCGTTACACTTGATTTTGAAATCGATCAATTTTTCAAAAGATTCGATATTGGTTGTCCCCTCTTTCACGTTTGTTGCATCTGCTAACGTTGGTATGTTTGAGGGAGGCCGCATAGAATTTGTCGATATAGAGCCTGAAACGTTGAATATGGATCCAGTACATCTCGAATATGTGCTAGAGAAACTATCGAAAGAAAATAAAAAATTGTTCTTGATGGCGGTTGATGTATTTGGTCATCCGCTCGATTGGGACAGAGTGCTAAGCATATGCGATAAATACAACGTAACAATTGTGGAAGATTCCTGCGAGGCGCTGGGTAGTGAGTACAAAGGAAAGAAAGTGGGCACATTCGGTGTTGCGGGTGCGTACGGGTTTTATCCAAACAAGCAGATCACAACGGGCGAGGGTGGGATACTTGTTACAAACGATGAGCATATCTATAAGGTGTCTCGCGCATTGAGAAATCAAGGGCGAGGAGAAGGACAAGGTTGGTTGGCCCATGATTACGTAGGCTACAACTATAGGATAGACGAAATGTCGTCTGGTTTGGGTTGGTCTCAGATGAAGCGAATAGATGCGATAATCCAGGCGCGCAGCGAAATAGCCAACAGGTACAACGCTATGTTGAAATGTGTTGAAACACCGATCGTAAAAGACTACGTTTCGAAGATGTCATGGTTCATATACGTAGTGAGACTACCAAAAGGTACGAAGAAGGAAAGCAGAAATAGAGTGATGGAATACTTGGAAAATAATGGTGTCCATGTGAGAAACTACTTTGAACCAGTACATCTGCAAAAACCATATAGAGAAATTGGGTGGAAGGAAGGCATGCTGCCAATTACTGAAGAAGTCGCCGAGAGGACAATAGCACTGCCATTCTTTACAGATATGACGAGAGAGCAACAAGAGTATGTCGTGAACAAAGTAAAAGAAGCGATAAATAAGTTACTGTAAGGCTCGATGCGTTAAAAAAACAAGGGGGATAAGGTATGCTTGATGTGCTGATTGGTGTTGCCATATCATCGTTGCTTGTAGCGATATCTATGCCTGGCTATTTGTACGGAGGATTCATATTTATTGCGTTGGTTCCATTATTTTTTGCACTGGAAAGAAAGGGACCTGTGTTTTCTGCACTTGTTTCTTTCCTCTATTTTTTTCTTTTCACGTTTATCAATTTCAATTACTTGATTCCAGTTTTGACGACTGGATTTCCTGAGCTATTTGGTAGGTTTTCATCGGTAACTGGTTTTTTTGTTTACATACTCTTTTGCATATTGGAAGCACTACCATTTTTGCTTTTCGGCTTTCTTTACGGACTTTGGGGTGATAAGATAAGATATAGATTCTTGGAACCGCTGTTTGTTGCCTCACTCTATGTTGTTACGGAATTCATAAGGGGCATAGGAGATCTGGGATTTACTGGCGGAAGGTTGAGCGATGCACTGTACAATTTCAAAGGATTGTTGCAGATATTACCTTACGTAGGTACATTCGGTTTGACCTTTCTAATTGTCGTTGTCAACTATGAATCTTACAAGATTTTGCGCAAGAATAAATACAACATCCACATTGTCCTCTCAATTGTATGCTGCCTGTTCTTGTTGAATGGTATTTTGGAATATAAACTCCCTGAGGCGATCGGCGAAAAGCCTGTTGTTCTTGCACAAACTGATCTTGCTCAGAGAGTGAAGTATGAATACGATAGCCTTCAGATAGTAAAATACATAAACGATAATTTCTCACAGACCCCGGACTATCTGACAGTCTTCCCTGAAGCGGTATTTCCAAGTACCGATATCAGGAACACTGATGCAGAAGAGCAATTGTTGACAATGTTTAGAAATAGAACTTTTATCGTTGGGTACCCCACTATCGAGAATAATAAAGGCTTCAATAGCCTTCACATATATAAAAATGGGAATTACGCGGATAGGTACGATAAAACTAAATTATTCCCTTTTGTTGAGATGTTACCTTACAAAGGTATCTTCGGAAAACTCGATTTTCTAAGAGGCGCAGCTTATTTCGACAAGGGCGAGTTAAAGACGTTTCAAATAGATGGATATGGGAGAGTAGGTTTGCAGATTTGTTTTGAATCGTACTTTTCAAATGTCTCAAGAGAGTTATCGAAGAGTTCTGATTATCTCATTGTATCTACAAACGATGGGTGGTATAATTCTAAGATTGCACTCACTCAACATTTCACTCAGAGTGTATTCAGAGCGGTAGAGACAAGAAGGGATGTTCTTCAGGTTTCTAATACGGGAATAAGCGGCTTGTGTGATGCTTACGGCAATATGACTGTTCTTCCGTACGGTACACAGTGGAAGGTTCTTTACGTTGATCCGAAGAGTGAAGTGACGTTCTACGCAAAATATGGTGATTATCTGGTGATAATTTCGTTGATTGTCATCATAATTTCAGGTATGACTGCAAAGAAGAGGAAGACTATATTTGAATGACAATATGAATTAAGAGATTGGGAGGAATTCGTACTGTGAGAAATATCCCGGCCAATATAGAAGCAGAACAAGCGCTAATTGGTAGCATACTTATAGAGCCAGAGAGATTAGATCAAATTGTGTCGATAGTTAACTCATCTGATTTCTACGATGTCAAAAATCGATATATTTTTTCAGCAATAGAACAGTTGCACGATGAGAGTTTACCGATAGATATCATATCGGTATGCGATAAATTGAAGGCGCAAGGGACATTAGACAAAGTTGGTGGAGAGCTCTACGTTGCCCAACTTGCCGATGGTGTTCCAACTTCTGCACATGCAGAGATGTACGCACAAATCATAAGGGATAAAGCAATTCTAAGGGAACTTATCTCAGCAGGTAGTCAGATAGTGGAGACTGCTTATTCTGATTCGAACGTTGACGAAATATTGGATCAGTCGGAACGCATCATCTTCAGAATAGCCGAATCGAGAGCTACAAAGAGTTACATCGATATACGCAATGCTCTGACGGATGTTTTCGAACATCTCGAAGAGCTCAGAGACAAACGCGCAAAGGGATTGGGCGGTTTTGTCACTGGGATACCGACAGGTTTTAAGAAACTCGATGAAGTCACGTCGGGTTTTCATAAATCTGATCTCGTGATCGTAGCAGCAAGACCGAGTGTAGGTAAGACTGCATTTGCACTAAGTCTTGCCAAGAACATGGCAATGATAGGTGAGGCATCGGTTGGTATCTTCAGCCTTGAAATGAGTAGGGAACAACTTATTCAGAGATTGCTCTGTATGGAATCACTAGTAGATTTACAGAAGGTGCGGCGTGGTTGGCTGAACGATGAAGAATGGAAGCGACTCATGTTGGGTGCTTCAAATCTCATGAAGTCGAACATCATTGTAGATGACGAATCGAACCTTGAGCCAAGAGTTTTGAGAGCAAAGGCTAGAAGAATGAAAAAGGAATACAACGTAGATGCGATATTCATCGATTATCTTCAGTTGATGAGTTTAGAAGACAGTAGACGTGACAGTAGGCAACAGGAGATATCTGAAATTTCAAGGTCACTAAAACTACTGGCCAGGGAATTGGACATATCAATCGTTGCATTATCTCAATTATCTAGGGCCGTTGAGCAACGTGAGGACAAAAGACCGAGATTAAGCGATTTGAGAGAGTCCGGTGCCATCGAGCAAGATGCAGATGTGGTCATATTCTTGTACCGAGACGAGTATTACAAAAAGCAAAACTTGGAACTACCACACGAGACAGAAGTAATAATTGGGAAACAACGTAATGGCCCTATAGGTACGGTAACGTTGATGTTCAACCCATCTTTTACAAACTTCTTTGAATCTGACGTTTTCCACAGTGGCAATGATTGAATCAATAGAGCTTTAGACTTGTCGAAAGGAGTTCAGAACATTATGATAAAGGCAGCATATCCGGGTTCATTTGACCCGATAACGTTTGGTCACATAGATATAGCTCGTAGGGCTTCACGCCTATTTGACGAACTGCACGTGGTTGTAATGGAAAATAAGCAAAAAAGGTACGCTTTTACTGTTGAAGAACGGATGGAAATGGTAAGAGAATGCCTTAAGGATGTGCCAAACATCAGAGTCGAAAGTTTTTCAGGATTGTTGGCAGAATACACGCTGAAAAACAAAATAAACGTTGTTATAAGGGGTTTAAGAGCAGTTACAGATTTTGAATACGAGATGCAGATGGCTTTGGCAAACAAGGAGATACTAAATGGTGTAGAAACGGTGTTTTTGATGACAGATAAGAGCTTTTCATTTCTTTCTTCAAGTTTGGTAAAAGAGGTTGCTTCATTTGGAGGCAAGATATCACAATGGGTTCCAGCATATGTTGAGTCTAAAGTCTTTGAAAAATTCGCGAGGTGAATAGCATGGAAAATATGAACAACATAGAAAATAAATCTATCGTTGTGGCAAGAGAGCTTTCAAAAATATACGGCTCTAATGAATCTAAGGTTATTGCACTTGATACTGTCAATCTGACCATATCAAAGGGCGAGATTGTAGCCATATTTGGCCCATCAGGTTCGGGTAAAACTACTTTGTTGAATCTGCTCGCAGGTCTTGATGTTCCCACATCTGGTCAAGTGTTTATAGACAATCAAGAAATAACGAAGATGAACGAAGAGGAAAAGACCAGGTTTAGGGCAAAAAATATGGGATTTATATTTCAATTTTTTAATCTTATACCGGTATTGAACGCCGTTGAAAATGTTGAACTACCGTTGTTGTTAAATGGTGTACCCATTTCAGAATCGAGAAAAAGAGCTTTGGAACTCTTGGAAAAGGTGAACATGGCAAACCGTAAAGATGCGTACCCATCTCAATTATCAGGTGGTGAGCAACAGAGAGTAGCCATAGCTCGGGCACTTTCCACAAATCCGAAAATCATCTGGGCAGATGAACCAACAGGTGCACTTGATTCAAAGAATGGCGAGCAAATAAAGAAAATGATAGTAGAATTAAATGAAGAATTCGGTACGACATTTGTCATAGTCACGCACGATACGACCGTTGCACATATTGCTCACAGAATTGTTAGAATGGACAGCGGTAAGATAGTGGAAATCGAAGAATTGAGAAAATTATAGAAATTTAATAGAACTCTAAGAGTATCCGGAGGTTCAATCAGTGGTCATTTTCTTATTGGGTAATTCTGAACTGCGAAAAGAACTTTACGTAAAATCTTTCATTAGTGAGCAAAATTGCGAATATCGGAAGATTTTCTCCGACGAGGATAACAAATTGGCCGAACTCAAGAATGCATCCCAGAGCCTCGGCCTTTTTTCTGCAAAAAAGGTGTACGACATTGTAGATTTCGATGAGTGGCCCAAAAAGGAAAAGGATGAGTTTTTTAACTTAGATTTCGGAATAAAAGATCTAACGATCTTTGTCAGAACAGAAAAACTGGGAAAGGAAGCCAAAAAGTCAGTTGAAGGGCTCAAGACAATAGAACTTGAAAAACCAAAAGAGTGGGAAGAAGATAAGTGGATAGGGTTCATTGTATCTACAGGTGACGAAATTGGTACTCCTTGTTCAAAAGAAACAGCTGAAAAAATATTCAAATTAACTGGTCCCGATGAGTATGCCATAATCTCAGAACTTCAAAAGCTTTATATCTATTCCAATGGACAACTCGATAAAATGACACCAAGTGAAATAGAAGACGTTATCTACAAAAGGACTATAAGCAGACTCGATGAGCTTGGCTTTTCGATAACAGAGGAGAGGTTCGAAAGCGCATACAAGTTGATCGATGAACTCGTCGAAGAATATGAACCCGTCTTGATTGTTTCTTCGTTGGCAAGGCACTTCATTGATCTGTTGAACATAACGGTAGTGGCTGAGAAGAAATTGAAGTTCTCGTGGCCGGAGATTTCCGAAATCTCCAAGATAACCGGGGTGCAGATTCCAAAAACGGCAAGATATCTCGGTTTCAAATTCAAAGGTCAGACGAATGATCCTCGCAACCATCTGATTTCATACAATTTCAAATATATAAACAATGCCATAAAGAATCTCTATCGTATCGACAGGGAGATAAAGATTGGAGGAAATGTAAGGGTATTACTTTACAAATTCATAGAAGATTTCAAGTCAAACTTCATCGATGATTTCAATAATTCCGAAGGTGGCAAGTTCTATAATTTGAACAATGGACAGTTCAAGGAGATGAAATAACATGGATGAAGATATAAATGATGTGAACGATATGAGTAGCATAGGTAATCCGAACATGGGAAAAGTTTTGAAAACTGGTTTTGTGTCGTTCGTGGGCAAACCAAATGTTGGTAAGTCGTCTATCATAAACGCAATAATGGGAATGAAGATAGTTATCGTATCTGACAAGCCACAAACTACGAGAAACAGAATAAACATTATTTACACAGACGAAGATGCACAGATCGTTTTCGTCGATACGCCAGGCATACACAAACCTTTACACAGATTGGGAGAATACATGGTAAAGGCCGCTACACAAGCATTGAAGAATGTGGATCTGCTGCTATTTACTGTAGACGCATCCGAAGGATTTGGCAGTGCAGAGCAGCAGATATGCAATCTTGTAAACCAATCGAGGACACCAACCATCGGCGTGATAAATAAGATAGACTTAGTTAATGAGAATAGAATCAACCAAATTGAAGATAAGATCAAACAAGGAGTCAAAGATTTGATTGCAGTCGTTAAAACATCTGCGGTTAGAAATGAAGGACTCCAAGAATTACTCAGTATCATAAAAGCAAATATTCCAGAGAGTCCACAATTCTACCCAGACGATATGATAACGGATAGACCTATGTCTTTCATCGCATCAGAGTTAATAAGAGAGAAGATTTTCCAGTTTACGTATGAAGAGATACCACACTGCAGCAGCGTAATAGTCGAAGAAATAAAGCAACGAGAAAATGGGACTGTTTACATAAGGGCAAACATATACGTGGAAAGAGAGAGTCAAAAGGGCATAATAATAGGCCAGAATGGTAATATGATCAAGAAAATCGGTGAGAGTGCGCGTAAAGACATAGAATACCTTTTAGAGTCGAAGGCTTTTTTAGATCTACACGTTAAGACTAAAAAAGACTGGAGAAACAAGGACTTCATAATACTCAACGAGATTGGTATGAGAGATGATTTAGAACAATAGCCACCATTGT
>Ga0209508_1001962_pt1 | contig 14632 bp, 11 predicted proteins | sample AD_UKC129_MetaG_FD_184427 | JGI IMG/M metagenome (GOLD analysis project Ga0209508, IMG submission 184427) | Active sludge microbial communities of municipal wastewater-treating anaerobic digesters from Canada - AD_UKC129_MetaG (SPAdes) (version 2) | ecosystem: Engineered > Bioreactor > Anaerobic... | reverse complement strand
GCAATAGGGCTGGCTGTGAGGGATAAATCATGACTGTCAAAATAGATTTAAGGCCACTGGGTGTAAAGATAGCCGAGAGGAAAAAGGTCGATCTTCCGAGAGTGATCGCCATAGCGCTCATCCTTGTCTTTATTGTAGCGTCATGTTTTACTTCCGCTTACGGTATATTCGTTTTAAGGGAACTTACGGCTAGAAGACAGGCTTTAGAGGCGAGCGTGGAAAAATTGACGCTTGAGGGCAAAAGGCTCGATGGTTACATCGCACAGAACAAGGAGAAACTTGACCTGTACGAAAAAGTGCTGTCTTTGCTGAGGGAAGACATCCCTTCGGTCGAGTTTTTTTCTGCCGTTATGGCATCCCTACCCAACGAAGTCTGGCTTTCCCAAGTTCGGCTGGTCCCGGGCAGAGCTGACGTCGAAGGTTATGCCTTCGCGGAAAACGATGTCGCCGCCTTTGCTTTAAAACTGCTTAACGCCAGCGTCACTAGCTCCATTAGCCCTTTGGTGACGTCTAAAGAAACCAAAAAGGGCAAAGATGAATATGAAAGAACCCTTGTGAAGTTCAGCTTCACCTGCGACATCAAAGACTTCCTGGGGACCTTTGAAGTGGCCAAAGGAGCTGAAAAGGATGAAGTTGAGCGTTAAGAAAGCACTCATAATTTTTTGTTTTTGCCTTGTGATGGGGGGATTTCTGTGGTTTCAGCACGCCTTGAGCGCAAGCATCTTGCAGGAAAGGGATGCCATAGAGGGCCTTGCCAAACAGGAGGTGAGCTTGAAGGGCGCCATTGCGCAAAAGTATGCGTTGCTCGAAGTTTACCGCGATGCCTTGAGCAAAATGGAGCAATCTCGCGTTGAATTTCCGGCGGACAACGTGGCGTTTTTCGCATCCATAGAAAAGGTCATGGCGGGGAATAAACTTAAGATCAACAAGGTTAATCCTGTCAAATCGACTACCCCGGACAGGACGGCCGTGTCGGTGTCTTGTGAAGGCGATTACCTCAATTTCCTTTCGGCCATCTCCGATATGCGGGGCAATAAACCGGCCGTGCGCTTATTTTCCTTGACAGTTAAAGGGCAAGAAAAAGGGCCGGTAAGTGCCGATATGTCGATAGAGACCATCATGAAAGGGGAGTGATTTGGGCGTGGGTGAAACGTGGAAAGATGCTTTTGCTTCATTGTGGAATGGCCTTCTTTACGGAAGGGGCTCCCTACGGTTTTTGCGTATACTGCTAGCCCTGTTGCTCGTCTTGAGCATTGGATGGTCGATCTATCTTTACAGACAGATAATAGCCTTATCGCAAATAACTCCGTTAGAAACTCCTCCGATAAAGCGGGGCGTGGAAGAGGAGAAGAAATTTGCCGAGATGGCCAAGGGGTTTGAGGAAATCGTTCAGGCGAGGTCAACCAGCGGGGAGTTTGTCTACATCGCCTCTACATTGGACAGGTACCCCTTTAACGAACCTCCCATGCCTGTGGTGTTGGCTGAATTAGCCAAGACTGCGGCAAGAGAAGGGGAAGTTTCTCCGGCATACGAAGAAGTATATCTGCCGCCCTATATGGAGGTCCGTGCCGTCATGATATTGGACGGGAAGCCCATGGCGCTAATGTACATCGAGGGAGAAGGCGACGGACTGATCGTTTCTCCGGGATATAAATTCGACAACGGAAAAGGCAAGGTGGTCAGCATTACCCCGACGAAGGTGGTGGTATTATGGGCAGGAACGAAAATGGAATTGGGGATGGATGTGCTATGAGAAGCACAAAGAGAATGGCAGGTTTTATGTTGGTCATTGTGTTTTTATGCTTTGTCTTTGGCGTTTATTCGTGCGAAAAAGCACTGGCTCAAACGAGCGTCAGTACGACTGCCGGAGAAGTAGTACAGGATATGCCTATATTTGGAGGAGTATTGGTACACCAGGCCGGTTCGTCCCTTTTGCTGGTGGAGGTAAAGGGCACAAAATTGCCCAGTCCCAAACTTTTGCATTCCGATCCCGGAAATATGGTCTTCTTTTTTGCCGGGACCTCAATGCCGGCTCAACAGTGGTCCAGAAGCTACAGCTTTCCCCTTTTGAGGGGGATCGAAGTGGTAAACGTCGAAGGCGGCCTTGAGATGCGCCTTTTTACGAATGAGCTCCTTGAAGTTAAGGAAATAAAGGGAACGGAACCGGCGCCGCTTTATAGGCTGCACCTTGGGCCCGTCGTTTCTAAGCCTGTCGAAGAACCCGCGAAGGAGCCCGAGGAGCGCTTGCCCTTATCGCTTAAAACGGGGCCTAAAGACCCGATGTCTGTCGCTTCGCCGGTTACACTTGAGCTCAGAGACACAGAGCTAAAGGACGTCTTGAGGATGCTTGCCAAATTCATGGGCATAAACGTCATAGTGGATCCTTCGGTGCCTCCAACCACTATAACATTAAGCGTAAAGGACGCACCCTTGAGGGAAGTTTTGGCCTATATAATGCGGATGAACAACTTAAACTATGCCATGATGGGAAACACCATACTGTTTGGCACTCCGGAAAGCCTCGCTAAATCCCTTGGGATGGAGCAGACGAAGTCCTTCAAGATAGCTTACGCCGATCCCAAACAAATTCCCGCCATCCTTCAAAGCCTTGTGGGGGTAACTACTGTGGCTGTAGACGAGAGGCTTCGGACGGTTTACGTGACGGGAAGGCCCGACAATTTGCATGACGTGGAACAACTTCTTCAAAGGATCGACCACCCGGGACGTCAGGTCATGCTTCAGGCGCGCCTCATCGAAGTGAGGGACACGGGCAGGAAGGAGCTTGAAAGTATTGTAGATGCCGTCTACAAACACTGGTGGTTTTCCTACGGAGCCGGCGGCGGTTCTATAGGTTACGTGCATTCCAGCGAGCCGGAAACTTTTGACCCTGACGATGACAGGCCTACCTCGCCCCTCGATGTGGATCTCGTAGACATCACCAACGGGACGCTTCGAATGCTCGATGTGGGCATAAGAAACTTGGTCGAATCCAACAAGGCAGATATCCTGGCCAGCCCGTCGGTCGTCACGGTGGACGGACAAAAGGCGTCGATCGCCCTGACCACGAACATCAAGTACATCTCCGAACGTGACGAAGCGGGAAATCCCGTATATACGGAGGAACGGATCGGACCGACACTGGAATTTACGCCCATTGTAGGCAGGGATAACACCGTCACCATAAACGTAGCGATTTCGACGGGTGAAGTCGTCGAATGGAGGGCCGGAGGTATGGGAGAAGAAGTTCCCGTCACCAGCTCCCGAGACGTCAGCACCATGGTCCGAGTCAGAAATGGCGAACCCTTCGTCATAGGCGGACTTTTTGACAGGAGAAAGACCGATACCGTTTCCAAAGTTCCGGTGTTGGCCGATATTCCTTTGTTGGGCGAGATCTTTAAAACCCGCACGAAGCGCGAAGAGGAGTCCGAAGTTGTCACCGTGGTCGTGCCTTACATTTTGGATGTTCCCGATACCTCCATAGAGGTGAGCGAGCTCGGGACTTTAAACACAAATGTGACCGCTAAATGACAATGGCTAATTTAAGATATCGGTAGGTTGATCTTCATAAAAGGCCCCCGCCTACATGGGAGGGCCTTTTATGCATATATCTCACTGCGTGCCCGATTTTTTCTTCTTATAAAGGATTATACCTTTCTTTGATTGTTTATCCTGTTTACCTCAATGTAAATCAATGCTAGAATCAATGAACAGAAATTCCTTTTTCATTCCTTTTCTAAGTTCTGAGGGGATCGGAGAAAGGCGAGCTTCATGATCTTTTTTCGCAGGACGAGAAAACCGCTTTAGGTTACGTTAGGCCTCGATCGTAAAGGCAATGGTTGATGCAACTTATTCCCGCGACGGTTAATTTGTACTTTGTCTTGGTTGATATTTGTCCCTATTCTGACGTCCCTGTTGTTGTCGATCAGGGAATAAAGTGACTTATTTAACGTAAAGGGTGGGGTGGAAAGTCCATGGATGCCGATATCGATTGCGAACAATTTGAGGAGATGAAGTCAAAAATTAGGGAAGAGGCGTTGATGACCAAGGGTCCCCTGGCCTTAGCTCTCAAGGATGTCCGCCATAAGATCGCTATTTTAAGCGGCAAAGGCGGTGTTGGAAAGACGGTCGTTACCGTCAACCTGGCCGCGGCGTTGAAAAAGAGAGGTTATGAAGTTTGTATTTTCGATGCTGACATCCACGGTCCTGCCGTTCCCAGGTCGTTGGGTTTGTCCGGCAGGATGGACGTGGTAAACGAGCATGACCACCCCGGTCACCATGGCCTTTGTTTCAACCCGCTCGTTACCCCAAAGGGCATAAAAGTTGTGTCCGTTGCCTCCATGTGGGCAACGCAGGATCAACCCATAATGTGGAAGGGCGCACATAAGATGCGTGCTATAAGACAGTTGATTGCGTCTGTCAACTGGGGGAGCGCAGATTTTCTGCTTGTAGACCTTCCCCCGGGCACGGGCGACGAGGTTCAGGCCGTGATGAGATCGATCCCTAAGCTCGACGGCATGCTAGTGGTGACGACCCCTCAAGGGCTTTCCACCATGGTCTGCACTCGGGCCATAAGCGCCGCAAAAGAGTTAGAGGTGCCTTTATTGGGTTTGGTGGAAAACATGAGCTCGCTCGAATGTCCCTCTTGTGGCATGGAGATGTTTCCCTTCGGCGAAGGACAGGGCGAAAAGCTCGCCCGTCTGATGCAAATTCCCTTTTGGGGAAGCATACCCATCGAGCTTGACATGGGAGAATGCATCGATGAAGGAACCCCTCTCGTTGACAAAAAACCGGATTCCGCCTTTAGCCGGATTTTTGACGAGATCGTTTCGAAGTTAATAACTTCACTTAGCGAGAAGTGATGCGTCATGACAGATGCTAAAGGTGTAGCCGAGAGTAAGGGAAAATACGATGATGACTTCATCCGAAGCGTCATGAGCATCGGCAAGAAAGCACTTAAGTTGCTTTATCGCCTGAACACCGACGAGATTACCCTGGACGAGTTCGTTGACGGCCTTGCATCGCTGAATGCCGCGGATATGTTGGCCAAATATTGGGAATACGATGAAGGTGAGGGCTACGCCTTAGACGTAGGCCGACAAATTCTGTGGCTAATAAGCTCCCTCGAGAAGGATGCTTACCATCAGTTTGAACGTTACGGGATTACCGCCTTCTACGAGGATTTCCGCGAACTGAGGGATTACCTCCTGTCTTTAGAAAAGCATTGTGGTATGAAATTATAATTCCCGCATTTTTCGTCAGCAATTTGCCCGGGAATGATATTGCGCAAAGCGGGTGGCAGCTCCCTTGTAAAAGGCGTATCTTATAATGCTTATTCCGCTATCTTCCGCCTGTTGGGGAAATATCAGACTAAGCTTGTTCTGCTTGAGGAACAATGAGAAGAGCCTGGGCAAGCCAGCAGGGCTTAACCTTAAAGGTTTATCGCTTTCTTTATCGGTGTCATTGTCATTATCAGTATTATATATACGATATTTGATCGAAACCGATAATGTTAGAATTTATTAAAATAATGGTTATCTTTAGTTCATCGACATAGTGTCAAGAAGTTCGTGTATAGCTTACCATGCATAGCTCTTGAGAGCCGGTCTCAACCGGATCTTATTTCTCCCTCTTAATGCGCAGCAGCTTCTCTGGCACTATTTCAAATAGTTTTGAAAATTCTGGTGGTAAGAAATCCAACATCGTCTTTCTAATATGAACTTTTACTTTTCTAATTGACACTCAAACTACAGGTTCGATATAATAAAAGCGTTAAAAAATCAAAAAGGTTGGCAAACGATAGTTAATCACCTTCACCCTTGGGCGTAGATCGACGCAAATAGCAATTTTCGATCCCGACGTAGGGAACGCCCCCAAAATTGTCCTATAAGATTAACTAGTGTATTGACTGGTATCCGATAGAAAAGATGATAGGAATCCTATACGATTCTTTTTGTGAATACATTGCGTATTCTTTTTTGCCTCATTAAAAACCTTTCTTTAGCATCTTTAGTTTAACCCCTCAGACAGAGGCTCAATAGAACCAGAAGCCAGTGTGAATCAGATGATCCTTTCATAGACTTCCGAATATTAACTATATATGTACTTTAAATATTTAAGCCGTTATTACCTGGAAACAAAACTTATAGAAAAGTTGTATTCCTTCAATGTAAGTTTTCTGCGTAAAAATAAAAAGACAGCATTTGCTTTAAAGCCTTAAACAGAGAAAAGTGTTTAATATTTTTGAAAGGCGCAAGGCAATCTGCTTTCGGCCGATCTGTTATGAAATCTAAGAGATTAGTGTGTTATCACCAGGGTAAGGATGCAAATAATCTAAAAATTTGCACTCAAAGCCTTTAATAGCAAAATACCAAAGGCATATCTCAAAACAAAATTTTGAATCTCTTTAAGCTTAAGTGTAAATAGAATGGCAAATGTTAAGTGATTTTTTTAGCAATCTCGCAGAACCTGGTAAGGAGGTGAAATGTAAGGTCAGTTTTAAGGGCGGTACGAAAATGGCATAAAGTTGTGAAGCGAAGAAAATTGGTAGTTTAATGACGAGTGCTTCTCGGAAAGAGATTCAAAAAGATCAGGAGGAGTGAATAAAAAATGAAAAAACCTTTTAATTGGGAGCAACTTATGGAATGGGAAAAAAAGTACTTCTTAAACCCTCTTCTAACAGCGGAAGAAGTGCCAATCGCCCGAAAAATTGCTGAAAAGGTTGATCAGCATTTCATTTATTTATCCGATGGTACTAAGCTATTAGACATGGTAAGCGGGTATTACAGCTGTAATGTCGGGCTAAAACACCCGAAGATATCCCAGGCAATAAGAGAGGCAACCGAGGACTTTGGTTTTGTGGGTGAAGTCTGTTTTGCTAACCCATATACGCCAATAGCTGCAAAGATCTTAGTAGAAGATATTCTTGGCCCTGATAAATGGTGTGGTGGCGTGCGTTTTGTTTCTACAGGAAGTGAAGCAGTTGAAATGGCCTTACAAGTAGCAAAATTATATACTAATCGCCCAAACATCATTACCAGGCAGTGGGCTTATCATGGTTGGACTTTGGGATCGGGTGCGTGCTCTCGCCTTCGCTCCGTAGCTCGCTATCTTAGCTCGGCAACTGAACCTGGGTATCAGCCTTTACCAGGAGCAGATGTGCCCGGGGTTTTTGTAGTTCCGGGACATAATTGTTATAGATGTAGCTTAGGACACAAATATCCGGATTGCAAGAATAAAGGCGATGGTACTCTCCCTTGTGTTTCTCTTACCGAGAGCATGATTCTAAGTATCGGTGCAGAAACTGTAGCCGCTATGATTACTGAAATAGCTTATGGTGCTAGCAATATCGCACCGGCCCCGGAGTATTATCCTCAGCTAGTGAAGATGCTTAAAAAATATGGAATACTATGGATCGATGATGAGGTAATTTGCGGATTCGGCAGACTTGGTGCGTGGTTCGGTTATCAGAAATACGGAGGGGGTGCAAAGCCTGACATAATGACAATGGCTAAAGGTTTGATAAGTTCACAGCTTCCCGCCGGCGGTGTTGCGGTAAGCAAAGAGATAGCCCAATTACTTAATACACATCGGTGGACATCAGTTCCCACCTTCTCAGAACATCCAGTTGTGATGGCAGCAGTTATAGCTAATCTAGAAGTACTCATTGAAGAAAAGGTCATCGAAAATTCTGCCAAGATCGGTGAGTACATAGGTAAAAAGTTGGCAGAACTCCAAGAAAAACATAAATGCATTGGTTACTTTTCTGGCAGTGGATGTCTGTGGAATGTAGAGCTGGTCAAAAATAAGGCAAAACAGGAGCCTTTTGTCGCAGAAGACAGGGGTGCAATTTTAGGTCATAATATTGCAAATTGGCCTGTCAATATAGTCGGAGCCAAAGCTTTAGAGAAAGGTGTGCTGTTTGAAGGATTCCAGCCCAACTGCATGAATATTTCTCCTAATTGTACTATCACTCCCGAGTTGGTAGATATTGCTATGGATGCTTTAGATTACGGGCTGACAGAACTTGATAAAATGTGCGATTAATGGTGGTTTAAATTATAAGACATTGTTCAGCCCATCGAAAAATACGCTAGGCGCTGAGAAACAACTCTTGAAAAAACATGTTAGTTGATCTTCAATCGCGATGATAAGAAAATCATGGGCAGGGTGATTGATCGGAAAATAAGGGCCTGCTACATCGGAAAGACTTGAAAAGTCTGTTTTGTAGTATGAATATAAAAAGGTCATCAAGTTTGGAAGCAGAACTGCTGAAAAAATCACTTAATATTTGCCGTTTTGTTTAAGTTTAAAGAGATTTAAGAGTTTTATTTTGGATCAAGTCTATATTTTTCAGTAAAATCGCCCTTGGTTAAAAAGGATTAGGTTTAAATCCCTTTTATCAGGGGCGTTATTTTGGTTATGAATTGCCCCTGTTCTTGTTTTTTTCGCTCCCAATATTTCTCCATTCTCCAATCCCAAGATCTCCTTGGCTTAAAAAATTTCGGACGATGAATGATGAAGCCTGGGGCGACATTCCTTATCTGCTGTTATCATCAATCCAGCATCTTCGAACAGGAGTGATTTTATGAGGGGCAACATTCATCGCGGCATATCCTATCCGAGGAAGGGCTTCGTTAAAATGTAATTCTAGTGCAAAAGTTTATCTTTCTGAAAAGATCATACAAAGGGAAAGCATTGTCGGTGCGGAATTATCGTACTTAGCGCTTTAGGGGCAGCAGTTGGGAGGCGTCTCTGGTCCTGACGCTGAGGGATATTGTATAATTGCTAGAAATACAGAAAGAGGGGACGTTAGTCGTGTCAAGCCAGGACCTTTATCGTTTGAGAAAACAAATTGAATCCGTCGATGAAGAAGTGCTTCACCTTCTTGAAAGACGGGTCGATTTGGCCAAGAAGATAGGCGAAGTCAAAGGCGATGCCTCGGTTTATGATCCTTCCAGGGAAATGGAGGTCATAGAGCGGCTTTGTAATTTGACCGATGAATTGGATCCGAAGTTCGTCAGCTTGCTTTTTCGAGAGGTCATATCCTTTTGCAGGGCCGTTCAAGGGCCGATAAAAGCAGCCTGCATGGGACCTGAAGGTTCCTTTTCCCATGAAGCCGTTGTTTCTTTTTTAGGAAGGTTCGTAGATGTAGTTTTCGTCGAAAACCCTGCAGAAGTGTTTGATCATGTATCGAAGGAAAAAGCCGGGATAGGGGTCGTGCCTGTTGAAAATACCACAGAGGGCACCGTTTACTCCACCCTGGATGCCTTTGCTACTGCCGAGCAAAGCATATCGGTGATCGGCGAGGGACAACTGCCCATAAGGTTGGCCTTGGCGAGCGAAGAAAAGACGATGGCTGACATCGAGGAGGTCTACTCTCACCCCCAGCCCTTCGGTCAATGTAGGAACTGGCTTCATAAAAACTTGCCCGGGGCACGGCAAATACCTACATCAAGCACGAGCTACGCCGCAAAGATCGCAAAGACGAAAAAGAAAAGCGCCGCCATCTGCGGAAGGCTCGCGGCAGAGCTTAACGGGCTTAATATTTTAGACGAAGGCATAGAAGATCACCCCTATAACGCTACCAGGTTTTGGCTCATCGGCCGTGCCTTCGCAAGGTCATCCGAGAGGTGCAAGACCTCGATATTGTTTAACGTAGCCCATAAGCCGGGGACCTTGTTTCAAGCTTTGGAGCCATTGTACAAAGCAGGGCTCAATCTCACCTTGATCCAATCGCGTCCCCTACCCGGAAATCCCTTCGAGTATTTCTTTTTCGTGGATTTCGAGGGCGATGTTGGGGAAGAAAGGGTAGAGGAGGCGCTTGCGGTGATGAGATCCAGGGTCGAGCGCTTGCGCGTCTTAGGTTCCTACCCCCAGATAAAGTTTATAAAATAATGACCGGCAAACCTGTCCGTACAGCGATAACGCCTTTATGCACTTTTATCGCACTGCCGCTTGGTAAGCATTTTTGAGCAGCTCTATCGAGATTTCTTTCACTTCGCACTTTTTGCCTTCCCTTGGCAGCACCATTGTGGGCTTTCCGCTTATGAACTTTTTATCTCTTTGCATGAAGGGGAGGGCCTCGTCAAAGACTTTATATGGTCTGGTGGGCAGGCCAAAGTATTCGAGCAGATCTTTAAGCTCGGCCAAGATATCCCGCTGGCAGGTTCCAAGCATGACTGCGAGGTTAGCCGCCACGACCAATCCGACGGCAACGGCGTCTCCGTGTTTTATCTCGCTGTAATTAGAGCAGGCTTCCAGGCCGTGAGCTACGGTGTGTCCCAGGTTTAGGCGGGTCCTCGCGCCCGAAGTTTCTCTTTCGTCCTCTCCCACAACTGAGGCCTTAAGCTCGATACAGCGTTTTACCATTTTAAGCAAGGCTTCGGGGTCTCTTTCAAGGATGGATTTTCTGTTCTCCGAAAGCCAGCGGAAAAATTCGCGGTCTTCGCCCAGGCCGTATTTGATGACCTCCGCCATTCCTTGCCTGAACTCCTCGTCGGGCAAGCTGAGAAGACAGTTTACGTCCACGATCACACAGCAGGGTTGGTGAAAGGCCCCCACCAGGTTTTTGCCATGAGGCAAGTCCACGGCGGTCTTCCCGCCGATGGAGCTGTCAACTTGAGCTATTAAAGTTGTCGGTATTTGTACGATGTCTATGCCCCGCATCCAGGTGGAAGCCGCAAAGCCCGCCGCATCACCCACGCATCCTCCGCCTATGGCAAGGATCAAGCCTTTTCTGTCGATATTGTGCTTAGCAAGTTTTTCGTAGATGAGCGAAACCTGATCCAAGGTCTTTCCCTCCTCGCCCCGTGGTAGCAGGTGTGAACCGGATATTTTTTTGATTTGCCTCGAAAACAGAGTAAATGACAGCGGATCGCTTATCACGAAGGGTGCACCGCTGTGCTTTTCTGCGATGGCTCCTAAGATATCGTTAATATCGTCGCAGGAGGTCAATATGCCTCTGCCTATCACTATGGGATAGCTGCTGCCCTTCTTTGTCTTGACCTGCATTATTTCATAGCTTCCGCCGGATATCCTTTCGGGCTGTATTATGTCTTTGCCCAGATTATCGATGATGATGGAAGCAACCTGATCAATGAAGATCTCGTCGGTCGAGACGCGCAGGTGGGCGTCCTTGTAGGCTTCGCGTCGTTTATTTAACAGCTCTGCAACGTTGCCTTCTTTAAGAAGCGGCCTTTTCCCCGGCTGGCGGGATGCGCGCTCCATTATGGTCTTTACGGCCGCGTCTAACATTATCAGCGTCCCGTTGGCGAAAATCTTTGCCTTGTGCTCGGGGTTTACCAGGACGCCGCCGCCCAGACCAACGATTACGTTTTTCAGTTTAAAGGTTTCGTCGAGGGCACGTTTCTCAAGTTGCCGGAAATAGGGTTCGCCGTAATTTGCGAATATTTCGGCAACGCTCATCCCGGCCATGGCTTCTACAAGGTCATCGGTATCGAGAAAGGGCAGTCCCGTCATTTCGGACAGTTTGCTTCCAACCGAGGTTTTGCCGGCCGCCATGAAACCTCCCAGATACAACCTCAAGGATGACTCCTTTGCTATTACTTGCATGGCACTAGACATGAAACATCCTCCTCGTCCTGTTTACGTGTTCTTCAAAGCGGTGCTTTAAGTCTTCTACTCTATCGCCGCCGAACTGCTCGCATATGACTTGGGCCAATAGGAGCGATGTCATGGCTTCGCCAACGATGCAGGCGGCTGGGACGACGCAAACGTCGCTTCTTTCCACGTGGGCGAGCGCTTCTTTTTTTGTCTTGATGTCGAAGGTGCGAAGGGGTTTCCTTAAGGTCGGGATGGGTTTTAAGGCCACGCGGACAAATATGTCTTCTCCGTTGGTAACGCCGCCTTCGATCCCGCCGGCATTGTTTGTACCTCGTCGCCACCGATCGGAGGAAAGGAAGAATTCGTCGTGTACCTCGCTCCCGCGCATTTCAGAAAGCGAAAAACCTCCTCCCACCTCGACGCCTTTGGCCGAGGGTATGGACATCAAAGCCTGGGCTAATCGGCCGTCTAATCGTCTGTCCCATTCGCTGTAAGACCCTATGCCGGGCGGCACGCCTTTTACGGCAACTGCAAAGGTGCCGCCAAGGGAGTCGCCTTCTTCCTTTGCCCTGTCTATTGTCCTTTGCAGGCGCGGTTCGTCTTCTTTTCTTGGGATTCCCATGTCCGAAGAGCATGCCCTCGCCCATTCTTCGTCGCTTTCGGGCAGATCGATTTTTTCTTTTCCTATGGACGTGACTGCACTTTTTACGGTAACCCCGAGTTCCTTTAAGAGCATCTGACAAAGCGTCCCTGCTATGGTCCAGGCAGCAGTGCACCTGGCGCTGGCCCTTTCTAAGACGTTTCTTGCGTCTTCAAGGCCAAACTTTGCCATGCCCGACGCATCGGCATGCCCCGGCCTGGGCCGCGTGATGGCCTTTTGCCCGGCGTCCATGACGTCTTTCCACTTATCCCATTCGCTGTTGTGAAGGACGACCCCGATGGGGTTTCCCGTGGTGACGCCTCCTCTGAGGCCGCTGTAAAACTCAAATTCGTCTTTTTCAAGCTTCATTCGGTCGCCCCGGCCGTAGCCGCGCCTTCTTCGAGCCAATTGGTTTTCTATGTCGTCTTTTGAGATCGCAAGCCCGGAGGGCATGCCCTCGATAATGATCAAAAGACCCTTCCCGTGAGATTCGCCGCTGGATAAAAAACGTATGGTCATGGTTGAATCCCCTCCCTGACTTCTGTGTTTTGGGTCAGTTTTCTCAAGGTTTCGAAAAAACTGGGATAGGATATGCGGACGCAGCTTTCTCCCTCCAAATGCAAGGGGCTTGTCGCGGCAAGGCCCGCCACGGCCAGGGCCATGGCTATGCGGTGATCTCCGTAGCTTTTTGTCTTACCGCCTGCAAGGGGGGTCTTGCCTTTGATGATCCAACCGTCCTTTGTTTCTTTTATTTGTGCTCCCATCTTTTTTAAGCCCACCGCCATAGTGTGAATCCTGTCGCTTTCTTTGACCCTTAATTCTTGAGCTCCCGTGACTTCGGTGATCCCTTCCGCCTGGGTGGCGGCCACCGCCAAAAGGGGAAGCTCGTCGATCAAGGAAGGTATCTCTTCGGGCATCACCTTTGTTCCCTTAAGTGACGAGGACTTGACAGCGATCGTTGCCGTTTTTTCGCCTCCGCTAAGGCTTTCGTCCTCGACGGAGTAAGCTAACCCCATTCTTTTTAGTACTTTGAGCAACCCGGTCCTCGTGGGATTTACGTTTACGTTTTTAATTCGCAGCTCGCTTTCCCTCGTTATGGCCGCCGCCACTATCCAAAATGCAGCTGAGGAAAAATCACCAGGTATGGTCCAACTTCCACCGTTTATGAGAGAAGTCGGATAGACCGTCGTCTTGAGATCGCTTTTGAAGACGGGAACGCCAAGAAATTCAAGCATGATTTCCGTATGATCCCTGGTGGGCGAGGGTTCTATCACGGTGGTGGCCCCTTGTGCTCCGAGGCCTGCCAAAAGAATCGCCGTTTTCACCTGGGCGCTCGCCACCTGAAGTACGTGGATGCCGCCATTTAGTTTTTTGCCCCTGACCGCTAAGGGCAGCTTTTCGCCAAATTCCCTGCCGTCTATTTTTGCTCCCATGGAAATTAACGGTCCCGTGACCCTTCCCATGGGCCGCCCTTTAAGGCTTTCGTCGCCGTTGATGACGGCGAATAAATTTGGGATCCCCGATATTAGTCCCAACAAAAGCCTGGCCGTGGTCCCCGAATTTCCTGCGTCCAGTATGTTTTTCGGTTCCCTTAAGCCTTGGGGTGCCTTTATCGTTACTTTGTTTTCAAAACCTGCCGCGCCGGATCTGAGATGATCGGGATCCCTTAAATCTTTCGCCCCGGTTTTGTCGTCTGGCTTTGTTATCTCGCAGCCCAATGCTTTAAGGCATGCCAACGTGGTCTCGCAATCTTCTCCGGTCGAGAAGTTGCCGACAGTTATCCCCTCTTTTGAGAGGGCGCCTAAAATTGCTGCCCTGTGCGATATCGATTTGTCTCCAGGAACGTTTATCTCGCCCCTTATTCCCTCTACCGGTCTTATTTCAATCATTTGCCTTCACCTCGTCCTGCAAGCAGAGATTCCCTGGCCCTTTTGGCCTCGGTTGCTATCTCTGCGAGGCTTCTTGAGTCCTTTGAGGACATTTCGGATAAAATATTTATGAAGTCTCTTAATGCCTCTTTTATAAAACCTTCGTTTGTTTCCCATACTTCCGATATCAGCCAGGGTTGACAGGAAGCCACTCTGGTCGTATCCCTAAAGCCTCCGGCGACGAATTTGGAAAGTTTGGGATTTTCTGAAGCTCTTTGTGCGGCCAACGTCACCAGCGCAGTGGCCAAAAACATGGGAAGGTGGCTTGTCACGGCCACGATGGCGTCGTGTTCTTCGGGAGTTAGGGTGATCGGGACCGAATGCAGTGAGCAAACCAGATCGGTCGCTATTTCGACGGCTTCTTTGCTCGAAAGCGCGCTCGGGACGACGGCCCATGCGGCGCCCTCAAATAAATCTGCCGAAGAGTTATCGATGCCCGCCCTTTCTTTGCCGGCCATTGGATGAAGCCCCACGTACTTTTCCTTCCAGATTGCCGATAATT
>Ga0209508_1001961_pt1 | contig 14639 bp, 14 predicted proteins | sample AD_UKC129_MetaG_FD_184427 | JGI IMG/M metagenome (GOLD analysis project Ga0209508, IMG submission 184427) | Active sludge microbial communities of municipal wastewater-treating anaerobic digesters from Canada - AD_UKC129_MetaG (SPAdes) (version 2) | ecosystem: Engineered > Bioreactor > Anaerobic... | reverse complement strand
ACCAAAAATGCACGGAATTTTCCACCGGCATGCCGGTGGAAGCGGGATTACTTAACGCTGGATATTCCAATGCTTAGTGGTACTATAAACGGGGGAAGGTCACCGAGATTATAAAATTTGATATAAACAGCAAGGTTATTTGTAGTGCCGGAGTTGGTTTTGACGAGTTTGATAACATACAAACCCGTCGAAAACACGCCGCCCGGATATGTTGGGTAAATATCCGCCCCTCCCGTAGCCGGATCTGTCCCATTTGTTGCATAGTAAGCAGTTAGTCCTCTATTGTTCCATCCATAAGCATTTCCTGCCATTAACTCGTGAGTCGTATTACTAAGCCCCACCTGCACAACAATATCTGAAGAGTTGGAGATGGTCGAGAAACTCATATAAAGCGTCTTGTCCGTCGTCAAATCGATCGGGTTGGCCAGGGGTCGTGTGGCCGTGACCACGTTCCATTGTTTGCACTCCCACCAATGCTGTCTGCCGCCGACTGTATCTGGTTCATATCCGCCGTCAATTCCAACCTGTTGATAAGGCCAGATTGATGTAAGATATTCTGTTGTTCGGCCGGGAGAAACCGACCAGGAGCCTGCCAGGCCGCTTTCGGCGCTGGAACCAGAGTAGCCGCCCAGAGAGCCGCCTGTTGCATCTCCAAAACCTTCATAAACTAACAGCGATGCCTGACTGGCAGAGGTCACTGCAAATACCAGGGTCAGAATCAAAGCTATTTTCACTTGTTTCATTGTAGCATTCTCCCAAAAAAAAATTATAAGATTCCATGATATTCGAAAAAGACACGTCTTTTTTTGAGGGTGAAAGAACCTTTATGGAATTATAAGGTCCGCTCGCTTGGGGGACTGTTTACTCCAGCTTATCAAACCCAGATCTTTCAGGTTAACTTTTTCAACATAACCGCCTACAAATCCGACATTGACGGCCATTCCATGCCGATCTACCATGTAGCGTTTTAGGAAATGCGAAGGACTGTGAGGAAGTCCCAGTCCTCCGGGTGTTGCATGCGGATCTTTTAGATGTGGTCTGTTGACCGAAAGACGGAGAGGGATTTCCTGGTCAGGCATGGGCCAGACGTCCATGCGAAAGGAATCAGCCAAAAGGCCGGCGTCTGCACGGGCGATTTTGTATTTTTCAAAATAGCGTCCCGAGGTTTGACTGAGGTTTCCGCCCCATTTTTCATACCACGTTCGGCCGCTTGAATCCGGGGAATCAGGCAAAAGCCAGCAGTTAATCCCATAGCTGCCGATTCCATTCTGGAAATACCAGGTTGTGTCAAAGGTTCCGTCTTCTTGGGTAGTCTGGATTTTGGTAGAAGGGCAAATATTGATTTGCATCACCCCGGAACGATCAAGGGTCGGATTCTGCTGAAAATACTGATCGCCTAAATAGGGAGCAATCTTTCGAAACCAATAATCTGCCCCATATCCCAAGGGGAAGATCCTACCGTCATTTTCCTGACTGTAAACACTGAAAGCCAGCGTCATCTGTTTGAGATTGCTCCGACAGGATAGCGTTTTGGCGGCTTCGCGGGCCTTTCGAAGCGCTGGGACCAGCACCGCTAACAGCAAGGAAATAATTGCAATTACCACCAACAGCTCAATTAATGTAAACCCTTTTTTTCTTGATTTCATTGACCCTTTTCTCCAATCATAAAACCACCTTTCTTATTCCGTTTTTTTGTAAAAGGCGGAGCTCCTTCCGGAGAGAGGAGCCCCGCCTGAAGAACATTAGTAAGGGATAGCCACTGTCAAGCGGATATCTTCCAGCCATTGCCCTGTTAGAAAAGCAAGATCTTCCAGATTCACCACACAGTCTTGGTTCAAGTCTGCAGCATTGTACCCTGATTGAACCATCTGTTGAGCTGCACATGCATCTGCCGCAACACGAACTGTCAGGGTATCTGAGGCTGATTGAGGACCTTGCCCTCCGTTGGTGTCCGTGGCGGTCAGTTTGATTACGTAATCCCCCGCTCTATCTGTTGTGAAAGAGGCGGTTGGATTCAGAGGATCAGCCGAAGTCTTTACCACACTGGCGGACGCTCCCGAAGGCCCAGAAACGATTGACCAGACTACATCGGTATCGGCTACATCTCCCTCACCAAGGTCGTCCACCGTTCCTGTCAGTAACTGAGGCAGATTGCTTAGCCAAGTAATATAGTTATAACCAGCCTCTACAATTGGAGGAAAGTCAGAGGGTTCGGCCTGAACAACATACGTCCTTCCCGTATAAAGATTGGTATCAATGATGGTATCGACTCTCCAGAACAAGTACTGGTCGTAGCTGATACCACTGGGAATGGTGTAAGACGCTGTTGACGGAGACAGAGGAATTCCCGCTACAGCCAAGTATGCTGTTGTATCATAGGTCCCAATATAATAATACAGAATCTGCTGCTGAACATTCGGATCATTCGAAGGAGTCCACGTTAGCTCTAAGGGTGCTTGGGGAGTCAAAAGAACACTGCCGTCGGGTTGGTTGTCCAACACTCCATGAATCGCTTCCTGATAAAGCCTGAATTCATCGCATCCGACAAATCCATAACCGTCAGTATCTGTCACATCAAAAAAGATACCCAGTTTTTTCCCAACAGCAGGATCATCGGGACCAACCATAAAACTTGTTGTAACCGTCACATAACTGCCAGTTAGTCCCGTCTGCTCTTGTTCTGCAAGAATAATCCACTGGCTGTTGATGTTAGGTTCATCTTCCAGGTAAAACATCCCGATTTTCCCGCTCTCACAACTGTAAGAGCTTCGCATCTGGGCCTCTAGCACATAGGGGATATTGGGCAGGATATTCACATCCACAATCTGGTAGGCCGGCTCGTCGCTGACCCCTACATAACCGTGCCAAGCCGTCCCGTTGGCCCCGCCGCTCTGGGTGCCGGAATCTTGCGGTGGATTGCTCCGGCTGGTCCAGCCGGGAATAAGATCCCAATTATCGGTTACCCGCAAATCTGGCTCTTCAAAACTCCGATTGACGATTTTGTCTGTCAGATCTCCGATCCAGCCGATAATTGGATCCGGTACTGGCAGAGGAACAAAGCCGACGACATCTACAAAACTTTCACCCAGCCGAATTTCGTCGATATTCGGCCAGCCGGCGACCTTTAAACTCAGATTGGTAAAGACGCCGGATACGCCGGTCAGAGAAAGTGTTCTATAGCGATTCGGCTCTCTCATAATGTCTGCTGGATCCTCTGATCCCAAATCATAAAATTCCACTGTAACAGTCAGGTCATTGGTCGAGCTGGAATTGCTTTTGACAAACTTCACCACGAAAAAGGCATTTCGATCGCCAACTCCCCAAGTGCCTCCTATTGTCGTCCCATTTTGATTGGTGGTAGGAGCTGTCCCGAGTGTTCCGTAATAGGCCGTTAATCCACCCCAATTCCACACATTTCCCGCCATGATTTCATGGGTGTCGTTGGCAAGGCCGACCTGGGCTACAAAATCGGCCCCGTCACAGGCGGCAAAAAAGCTCATGTAATACGTTCCATCTGAGGTTAGATCAATCGGATTGACCAAAGGACGGCTCGCAGTGGCGGTACTCCACGCTGTTTTTCTGACCACATGTTGAGCTCCTCCAACCACTTCCGGGCTGTAACCGTGGAGTATCCCGATTTGTGCTCCCCAGGTCGGCGGAGTGGCGGTTTGGGTGTTGGCTGCATCACCAGTCACTTGATCACCAGTCACTTGCCATACGCCGCTTAGACCAGATTCCGCACTGGTTCCTGCATACCCTTGCAGGAGAGCGTTGTTTAAGGCATCGCCAAAACTTTCGTATGCGAGCAAGGCGGCTTGTGTAGATATCGCACACGTGCAAATCACAAGAAGGATAACTATATTCTTCATGGCAACCTCCACAAAAATTGTTTTTTTATCTGCACTTTCACTTTCAAACAGACTGCTGACAGAAAACAGAGTAGCACTTAAAATCAACGAATTACCTCCATTTTCTCGAGCTAACTAAGAGACCGAGTCCCAGTAAAGAAAATGTTGCAGGTTCGGGAATAATCACGTCGCTTAAACTATGCCCCAATCGGATCTCATCGATACTCACCCATCCATCTGCTTTGATAGCAAGATGTGTAAAAGTATCCGTTATTCCCGTGAGGGCAATGGTTCTGGAAGCATCGGGGCTGCCGTCATAAACTGTGTCCCGGTAGTACTCGAGTGTGATCTCCAAATCGTCTGTAGTGCCGGAATTATATTTATTGAGCATAATCACCACCAGGTAATCTCGCATTTCTCCCCGCCAATTGCCGTCGATGAAGGTTCCGTTGCAATTTGTCTGAAATCCACCGTTCAGTGCACCGTAATAGGCCGTAATCCCTTTGTCGGCAGCGCCGGAGTAGGCATTACCCGCCATCAGCTCGCTGGAGGCATTGGCCAAACCGACTTGTGAACCATGATCGGCCTGGTCGGACTGGAAGAGAAAACTCATGTAAAAACTGCCGTCTCCTGTCAAGTCGATCGAGCTGCTCAACGGACGCGATGCCTGAGTCAGCCACCAAGCTGTGTGCTCTGCAACAGGCCAATTCGGCCCGGGTTGTCCCCATTGGCCGCCTTCTCCCGTTCTAAGACTCATCTCTTGGCCCGCATTGACTATCCACGTACCGGATAAACCGATTTTACTGGTTCCGATATAGCCGGTTAAAGGGTTCCCGTTGATTGCCTCGCCGAACCCTTCATAGACTAAGACATTAGCATGACACACCGTAACCGACACAACGGCTACCATGAAGACTGCTGCTACACTTTTCATCTTCAGTTCCTCCACATACATTGTTTAAATTTCGGATATGTTTTTCGTTTCAGCCGACACACACTTCACACGTCGAGTTGTCTGCATCTCTATTTTCTTTCCATTATCAGAATCGGTTGAGCAAAAATGCACCAGTCGTAGTGCGTTCCGTCTCCGCCGTCAGTAGCGGCCAAAGTCAAAAATCGATTTGTTGGGGTGATTGGAATTTCCACTGTCTTGCTTTGAAGGTTCTGATAGTCTGACTGATAGTGAAAAACACAATTCCCATCGACCAATACCCAAAATTCGGAACGTTTCCGAAAATCAAGTACCTGGGGCAGACCACACAAGACCCGGAAAGATTTCATTTCCAGGGTAGGGTAGGCCCGCCTGATCTGATCTAAATCGAACGTGATGCCTGCATTTGGATGAATCAAGAGTCGGGGCGGAATCCCTGTTTCCGCATCTTCTTCCACCTCGAGCCGCGTAGAAACGTAATCGATGATGCCGGTTGTCGGATCTTTTTTGGCCAAGTAGGGATTGGAAGTAATATCCGACCAATACTCTCCGCTGGTGGGAGGGAAGAGAAACTGGTGACCTAATGAACTGATGATGGTGGGCCCGGAAGCTCCATTTGGGACAAACACTCCATCTACAAAAGGTGCTCCTTTGACCGTCCGAAAGCCGGTTGCCTCTGGCGTTTCATATCCCTGATTGGCTATATTCTGCAGTTGTCCTGTTGAGAGATTAATCCCCCGTCGGTTATCTCCTCCCCCGAACCCGTTACCTCCGCCGATCAGATCGGCCAAACTGAGGGATTGACCCTTCCAAATTAAATTTGAAGATGAGTCAATATACCGGACAAAAAAATCCTCCCGGCATTCGATTTCTTTGATTTGTCCTGTTGAGGAACGAAGCCTTCGCGCTTCTCCTGCCGGCAGATTCAAACTGATATTCTGGCCACTTGCTTTTGAAACGAATACAACCTTTCCGCGAAGAACATGAACCTCAGTATCCCCGTTGAGTCCTTGAGCAATGCCGAACTCTGTACCCAAATCGATAATTTTAGACTCACGGGTACATATCTGAAATCCGTACGCAGACGAAGGAACTACCGCGTAAAGCTTTCCGTAATGAAGTTTCAGCATATCCTCTCCGAGCAGCTGAAACGAAGCCGGCGCTTCAACCGTGACTTGTGCGAAATTATCAAAAAGAATCTGCACCAACCCTGCTCGAAGAACAAAGGGTTTGGAACTGGCCGAAAGTAGAGTTCCTTTGGTCCAAGAAGCCGAATCCGCCCAAACGGCTCCGAAAGTATCCGCCAAAAGAGCCACGGATTGACTTTCCCGGAAAGGAGAAAACCGAGCCAAAAGAATTATAGCAACAAGTGCCGCTGCAGACGCTATCAAAGCATAAAGAGGGACCTTACTCAAGGTCTGTCTCTGTTTTATCGAAGGCCGAATGGTGTAGTTTTCCTCGTTCTGAGGAGCGTTCTGTTGCACCGGGATTGGTTCTGCTGTATTTTCTTCTTTTGCCAAGGCCTGCCATAACCTCCAATCAAGGAGTTTCTCGGAAGCAAAGTCCTGAGGAATTTCAGAAAGTGGGGACTTCCGACCATGGAAAATCGCCTGAAGCATCACCAATTCTATATAATAGCGTCTGGCCTCCGGATGTGTACGGAGAACACCCTTTAGTCTCTGAAGTTCCTCATCGGTTAAAGTGCCGTCTCGAAATCTGAGGACCCATTCGCAAAATACCTGATTTTCACGCAGGAATTCCATCATTCGCTTCCTTGTTCTGCCAGCGTCCTGCGGATGCAGCGAAGAAGAATATCATGAGCTCGAGCAAGTTTGACATAAATCACTTTGATGGTCGTGCACATTTTTTCCGCGATGGACTTGACGGAAATCTCGTCTTCATATCGCCAATGAATAATCCGGCGGTCGAGGGGATTCAGCTCTGTTAGGCATTGACGAAGGGCTTCGATACGAAAATCAATGGCCTTAATGGATTGGTGGGCTTCTTCTTCCAAAAGACCTTCAATCTCTTCTCCAAGATAGAGAGGGCCATGGCCTTTTTTTCTCCGATAATTTTGGATAACATGGTGGGCGATCCCAATTCCCCAAGAGCCGAAATCCTTTCCCTCTTCAAAGTGGTCAAACTTGGTCCACATAATAGAAAGTGTTTCCTGAAAAAGATCCTCTGCATCTGCCCGGCAAGGAATTAAAAGATAAATATAAGAATAAATTCGACGTTCATTAGCGAATAGCAAACGCATGAACCGTTTCGTCCTGTCCAATTTGTTTTTTTCTATCTGCATACTTTCTCTTAATAAAAAAACCTTTACCCTCTATTAGGAGCTTGTCTGCAAACTCTTTTTTTTCTTCGGTTTTTTCCTTTTTTTAATATATGCAAGAATAAAGAGGGACAAGGTCTGGATATGAACGGATTTTACAATTATAGATAGGTCAGGTCCGGAAGATTTTCGTTTGTTAGCAGAGAGGATTAGATTTGGCCTTGCCTTAGCGGCCAGTGTCCCAGCGGGCAAGTTCCTCCGGACTGCCACCAGTCTGCCAGGTGCTGTCTAGTTCCATCCAACTTGATCCCGAGTAGCAAGCAATATCCACAGGGCTTGAAAAACGTATCGTTCTCGTCCAGATGTGTTCCGCTCGGCCCCGGGCAGGTCTGACATTTCAGCCGCCACGGTTCTATCTTCGGCATTGGATTCGTAACAAGCCGCTTGGCCTTTTCCTGTATTATCTCGTCGGCAGGCTGGCCCCTGCAGACCGACCGGCAATAATTTCTGGATACGTGGATGCCGATTCTGCGGCAAATCTGCCCGCCGGGAAACTGCCTGCAATAGGGATGATCCATCAGCGGCATCCTTCACGCACTCAATATTGCCCCCAATTGGGTCCGGTGCCCGGCTCATTGGCCAGCGTGGCTTCGTGCGCCGCATAGCATCTATAGAGGTCTTCCAGATGGCGTACCCGGTCATTGGGATCGTAATGGTTCCCGACCGCCCACACGAACGAGGAGGGAAGGTCTCCATTGGTGATCGTGTAGGTAGTGCTTGGATAGGGACAATAATAACGCCAGGAATCCTGCCAGTTTGCTCCTACGCCGGGTTCGCTAATCGCACTGGATGTGTGGCCGACCAAACAGAAATAGATGCGTCCCTTGTGGACCACATAGGCTTCGACACCTTCTGGATCCCATCCCGGGTAGTAAATTCCGGATCGCCAGGAATCCATCGGCTCCGGAAGCACGATATTCATCTGCATGCAATCAATCGGCACGGTATCCGAAAAAGCGGTCCATCCGCCCAAATAAGCAACTGTATAATTAGTTGCGTCCCGGAGTGTAATATTTATCGTCATTCTGGGCGGGGGGGCTACTGCCAGATAAAAACCGATCATCAATTTCGTGGCAACCTGCCGCTCTGCCACATCTTCATTGATGTCATTCTGGCAGTTGTATTCGGAGTAATAAAACTGTTTTTGGATCGGGGAGATTGTATAACAGACCCACCAATGACAGGTTCCGTAATACGCTTGCTGTCCGCCAAGGGATAGAGAATGGGTTCCATTCAGCATGGAATCCGAATACCCCACCAATTTCCACCATCGACTCGGATAGGACTGATAATTGCAGATTCCGCTTTGGCCGCTGTCAAAGTTCTGGATGAGTAATCGGATCAAATCAGGAACCTGTCCGACGCAGAAATCGCAGGGAGTGCAGCATCCCCACATCATTTCGTCATAAGAAGCATAACTGGCAAACTCGATCACAGGGCATAGTGTCCCATCGATAACCTTGTCACAGCCGTATAATGGTCCCATGCAGGAATCTCCAATCCCTGCGGTCAGTACCGGGAACTTTACCCCGGATTGTTTCTTGACGCACCCAGCCAGCTGCTGAGCCGGATTGCAGGGGTTGGTCCAGGAGGGGACCAGGAGTCCGGAAACATTTTTGTAGCAGCCGACGAATGGATACATGGTTCAGCTCGAACAAATAGAAACCGGGATATTGGTCATAGAAATGGCCACCCAGATCCCGCTGACTTTCTGGGCCCATACGTATGAAAGGCGGTAATTATCCAGCTGTGATGCCGGATGGCAAAGGATTTGCACCGATCCATAAGACCCATCTACCCAGAGCCATCCTTCACCGAGAACCTGATGCGTGCCCTGCATCGGATTTTGGGATAGGTCGGTCAGCAGGAAACATTCCGGTTTGTCGCCGCCGCTGCCGCCGAAGCGGACCACGGCCCATTTAATGCCTGTTCCGGATTCCTTCCAGAGGATGGTGCAGGGGCCGCTTTCAGCGCTGGCCAGGTAGGCCGCCTGGCCATCGGCCACATCGGCATACCCGTGAGATTCATCGGTGACATTGACCTGGACCGGGCAGATCCCGCTGCCCCAGCCGGTCCCGATGGTGCCGTTGGGGATGGGGCTGGCGCAGATGACAAACCGGCCGCCGGCATGACGGGCAAGCAGGGGGGTATTGCCCAATAAAACCACTTCCTGCTGAAAGGTCTGCAGGGCATCCTGGGGATCGAAGAGGACTCCATCGATACCCAGGACCTGAAAGCGGGCTGCATCGGTGCCGCTGTTGTTTTTGATCTTGACCTTCTCGGAGGCAGTCCAGCCGCCGGTTGGTGTCTGGACATTGTGCTGCCTGCTGCGGAAGTCCAGGGCCGCATCGACAAAGGCATTGTACACGGCTGCCGGGATCTGCAGCTTGTCGCCGGGTTTGACTTTTTTGAGGGACTGGCTCATACGTGCAGGTCTCCAAAGTCCCCGTAGGGATAGACCTGTTCGATATGGACGCTCCAGGGCCGTTTGATCATGGATTTGGCCGTAGCGTCTTCTTCGTCCATGTACTGGACCCACAGGTACTCCCAGCCCTTCTTGGCGATCCCGGTAATGTCTCCGATGGTAATGCCTGTCAGGTTGGGGCTGGCGGCGAATCGGTAGGTGATCTCCCAGTCGCCTCCGGCACGCATGGAGCCGGCGGCACCCAAAAACAGCACCTCTCCGGCGGCATAGCCGTTCCAGGAATCGTTATTGACCCTGCCGGTCAGATAAAAGAGGGTCTGTTTATAAGCCGCATCGACCTGGGAACTGGATTCATAGTTGACCTCGCTGAAGTTGTAGACCGGGACCACAATGTCCACGCCATCGACGCTGTTTTGGGAAACGCCGATGGCCCCCTGGAAGTTGGGAGGGGTATATCCAGCACGCCCGTACTGCTGGACGGTCCCCAAGCTCTGGGTGATATGCTGGGTGCCGCCGCCGGTGTCAAATTGATAGAGCTTGATGCCGGTCTCCTGTCGGGTAGGGGGCTGGTACTGGGCCTCGCCGTACCAGAGTTTGGGGCCGACGGGGACGACCTTGTATTTGAGCCGGGGCAGGCCATCAAACAGCGTCGGTGCTATGGCGGCCAGATTGGACAGGGCCTCGGCGTGGTCCTCCGTGCCTTTGATCACATAGCGCAAAATGGCTCTGGGGCTGTTGCCCCGCTCGATATCCCTGGATTCAAATCGTTCAACGACTGTGACGGCCATTTCTGTTTCCTATGTAAAGGTCGCCCCGTCTTCGGTATTGCGGGCGATGGTTTCCGTATGGCGGGCGGTGGCGGCGGTGTTGTCGGCAATCTTCTGAGAGACCCCGCCGGCTCCCAGGCCGGACAGGGCTGCCGCGGAGAATGTCCCTGCCGAAGTCGCCGAGGCCAGGTCCAGGGCAGCACCGGCCATACCCACTGCACCCCGCAGGCGAGAAGCCCGTTCTTGTACTTTATCCTGCTCTGCCTTTTCGGTGGCCTGCTGCTTGGCCTTCTGGATCGCGTTTTTGAGGTCTTCTTTGGCCTGGGCCAGCTCCTGAGAGATTCCCTCCAGTTCCTGGTTGAGGGATTCCTCCAGGCCCTCTCGCCGCTGCTTGTCCGCATCCGTAATCTCCCGCAGGCGGTCTTCATGATCCTTTTGGGCGGCATCGCGCATCTGGCGGCGTGTCTGCTCGGCCTCATTCTGTTTGGCTTCCAGCTGGCGGTTGATTGGGTCCATGCCCTCGTGGAAGCTGTCCGTCATCTGGCGCATAAACTCTGCGCCATCCCAATTCTCATCCATCAGGGACATCATCCAGTTGTAGACCTTGGCCAGGGCCATGGCGGTTCCTTCGATGGCTTTCTTCCACCAGGAGACAAAGACGTTCCAGGCGCCCGCCGCGGCTGCAGAGGCCTCGATCACACCGACGACGATGGCGTTCTGGACGAACTCCCAGGCCGCCAGGGCTCCATAGAAGGCCCCGAAGGCGGCCTTGAGGAAGAAGGTCTTAAACTCCAGCCATTTGGTCTCTAAAAACGCCACGCCCTTGGCCCATTGCTCTTTGACGGTCAGCCAGGCGATTCTGGCGGCCAGCCCTAAGTCCCCGCTGGCATAGGCCGCTACGATCCCGCCCCAGGCGTTAAGGGCATCGGACTTCAGGTCGGAAAACTTTTTCTGCAGGGCGCTGAGGGCTTTCTGGCCGACTCCGCTCATGACAACAAACGCCGCAGACAAGGCCGCCACCAGGACGGCCAGGAGCGCCAAGGGATTTAAAAGGGCCATGAGGATGGCCTTGACTCCCTTAAAGACCCCGACAATGGCTCCGAGGACCGTTCTCATCGTGTCCAGGGCAAAGGCCATCAGTTTGAGCGTAAGGCCCAGGCCGATCAAAGCCGTTCCTGCAACCAGCAGGGAAGCCGCAAAGGCCCCCAGGACCACCACCAAGGCTCGGTGCTTGTCGGTCCATTCGGTAATCTTGTTGCTGACCACGGCAAATAGATCCGCAGAGATCGACAGCGGTTTGGAAAGGGACCTGCCGATGGCAAGCCCAACGCCCTCAACGGCCGACCACATCCGGCGCAACGCGCCTCCAAGACCGCTGTCCATGACCTGGGCCGTTCGCTGGGCCGTGCCGGCGGCATGGTCAATGGCGTTAATCAATCGGATAAATGTCTCGGTGGTCAGTTTCGATCCTCCGGCAATGGCCCGCAGGCCGAAGATCTCATTAAAAATGCTGAGTTTTTCCACATCGCCCATGTTCTGGGTGGCCTTGCCCAGGTCCGTAAGGATGTCGGCCAGGTTGCGGAAGTCTCCATTGGCGTTGGAGACAGTCACACCGAGCTGCTTTAATTTGGAGCGGATGGAACTGTCCGTCAGGCGGAGCATGATATTCTTGAGCGTAGTCCCTGCCATCGAGCCCTTGATGCCGACATTGGCCAGGATGCCTAATGATTTGGAGGCATCCTCCAGGGACAGGCCGAACAGATCCGCAACCGGGGCGGCATATTTCATCGACTCTCCCAGATCCGAAAGTGTCTGGGCAGAGGTATTGGCCGTGGCTGTTAGCACATCGGCCACGCGGGTCATATCAGACGCATCCATTCCAAAGGCACGCAGCGTAGCGGCCGCGATATTGGTGGCCTCGGCCAGATCGGTTCCGGTGGCTCGGGCCAGGTTCATGATCGAGGCGATGGAGTCGTCAATTTCTTTTGCGGCAAATCCCGCCCGGCCCAGTTCGAGCATCGCAGAACCCACCTGCGCGGCGGTAAAGGAGGTCGTCCTTCCGAGGTACTTGGCTTTTTCGGTCAGGGTATCAAATTCATCGCCCGTGGCACCGGTAACGGCCTTGACCGAAAGCATCACATCATCAAAGTCCTTATAGACCTTGGTAGAGATGGCAAACGGAGAGAGGGCCGCTGTCCCCAGGGCGGTCATCCGCATCCCGAGGTTCTGAACGTTCTGGCCGAACTGGCGAAGTTTGGTTTCAGCCTGCCGCAGCCCGGCGACAAATCGGCTGCTGTCAGCATAAAGCTCGACAAACGCCCGTCCGGCCCGGATGGCTCCCGCCTGTGCGGCCATCAGTTTCCCGCCTTTCCAATAAAAAGATCCCGAAGGAGCCCGAAGTTCTTCTTGGTCAGGACGATGACCCTGGATTTTCGGGCATAGGGATTAAAATCCTCCGGCTTGAAGGGACGGCCCTTTTTCGGGTCCCGGTTGACATTGGCAATCAGGGCCATCAGGTTGCTGGTCCGCCCCCAGGCGCTTTCCCCGCGGCCCTGGGCCATCCAGACAAGCTCCCGCAACGTCAGCGGTCCCGGATCGATCCCGATGATCCCGGCGAGTTTGTAGATACACTCCCAAGGGCCTTCACAACTTCCGTCTCCAGGTCCACCGCGTCCAAGGTCTGCTCGATCGTCCGGACCGCCAGGTCGATCACCTGCCTCTGCTTGGCCACAGCCTTGGCCCGGTCGCTGCGGCCGCGTTTCTGGAAAAAATCGATCATCTCCTCATAGAAGGCATGGCTGGCCGACCGGATCGCATCGCCGCCTAAGGCCTGGCCGAACTGCTCGTCAGTAATCCCTGCCTGATCCAATTGCGGTTTGCACAAGCAGTACAGCAGGTCACAGAACAGGATCTCGTCGGTGCCGATTCGGGTCAGCAGGGGAGGGTCACCTTTTTCCGGTTCCAGGAGATTGATGTTCAAAAGATCCCGGCAGCGTTTGACCGCATCGATGGTCAGGGACAGGACCCATTTCCTGCCGGTGCTGTCGATAAATTCTTTCATGAGAAAAAGCCTTTCAAATTACGCCTTGGTGTACCAGTGGCCCCAGGCCGACAGTTTGGCGGTCACCTGGACGACAATCGCCTCTTCCAGCGGCTCGCTGCGGCTGAAATTCGTGATCGAAAAATTCCCGCACGGACCTTCGGCGCCGGAGGTGTCCGGATCTTCACTGATAATCGCCAGGGAAATCTCCTCATTGTTGAGCCAGGCATTCTTGATGGCCGTAAATCCGGCATCGCTGGGCTTGAAGACCATCTCAAATTCGACGGTGCATTCCTTCAGCGTAGCAGCCGTGGCTCTCCATCCGGCATTGGCGCGGGTGGTGATGTCCGCCTCACCCGTTTCGTGGTTGACCGTCACATCCCGCACATTGGAAAGTTCGGTCATCCCGCCGGCAGCAGCAGGATCGAGTGTCGAAGGGTCGGCCAGGGCGGGGGCCTGGTACTTGATGACCGCTTCCATTCCGAGCTTATAGGTCGTTGCCATTGTAAATTCTCCTTTATCTGATAATGCTATTGCGCCACAGATGCGGCAGCTGGGTTTTGGTTTTCTCAAAGGCCGGATTCATATAGGGTCGCCTGGCGATCTGAATCTGTTTTTTTACTTCTCCGATCTCCAGCAAAATCGTTCCCCCATATTCGAGGACCTCCGGCGCAGATCCCTTTTTGGCATGGAGCTTAGCCGGACCGATGACCACAGACTTTTCGGAGTCGTCATACGAATAAAAGATAAACCGCTTCAAAAGCTCCGTATGACTGGAGGGCGGTGATCCCGGGGCGGAGGCCCTCTTTCGTTTGCGAATGGACCAGCGGGCGGTCTTTCGGACCAGGCCTCCGAACTTCGACAACACCTTCCGGGTGCTCTTGTCCAGGGCACTGGTAACCGCCTGCCGGTCAAAAAACAACTGTTTTGTTTTTACGAAACCATTCATCTTTCGGGCTCCGGATTAGCCTTTCATAATAAAGGCCAATGCGTAATAGGGGGGCAATTTGCCGGCGTCTTGGGTTTGGATGCCCGTTGTTCCATACACGTCGGATTTTGCATCGTAGTAGCCGTTGGGGGACGAGTTTGCCAGAACCGTTCCCGAGCGTTGCTGCGCGGCAGCCGTATAAGCGTGCTGATGCGTCAGCGAGCCGCCGGTTTTCGTTTGATAGCCGAACACATCGGTCTTGGCCTCTCCGGCCTGGTCAACGGAGGCTCCGATCACAAAGCGATTCCGCAGGTCGGGCGTGCCGTTTTGGCCGTTGCATAAGAACCAGCCGGAGGGAATAG
>Ga0209508_1001960_pt1 | contig 14641 bp, 14 predicted proteins | sample AD_UKC129_MetaG_FD_184427 | JGI IMG/M metagenome (GOLD analysis project Ga0209508, IMG submission 184427) | Active sludge microbial communities of municipal wastewater-treating anaerobic digesters from Canada - AD_UKC129_MetaG (SPAdes) (version 2) | ecosystem: Engineered > Bioreactor > Anaerobic... | reverse complement strand
CTGATAATAGCAAAGAAAGTATCAAGAATAGGAACCCCTAAAATCAAAATGGGAATGGCCAGAGTGAAAGTAGCAGCACTCTTTACTGCTCCCTGTACCGATATGGTAGCCAGCATTCCCCCTAAAAATAAGGCACCACTATCTCCCAGAAAGATCTTTGCTGGAGGAAAATTATAGAATAAAAATCCAATGGTAGCTCCTGCAAGAAGAAAGGATAAAGCCGCCGGCTCTATTCTTCCCTCCTGCCAGGCAATGACTCCCAGAGTGAAAGAAGCGATAGCTCCTATACCAGCGGATAAGCCATCCATACCATCGATGAGGTTTAAAGCATTGGTTATCCCTACTATCCACAATAACGTCAGAGGATAACCCCAGCTGCCCAGGTAAACCATTTTATCCCAGGGAAGGGTAAAAAATTGAATGGTAACTCCTCCTGCAATAAGAATGAGAGCGCCCGCGATTTGTCCTATGAGCTTTCCCCAGGGAGGAAGTGATAAAAGATCATCTATTAAACCGGTGAGAAATATTACTCCCCCTCCTGCCAAAAGGAAAAAGGGAAAAGGAAAACTACCCCGAAGAGAAATAATAAAAACAGCCAAAAAGAAAGCAAGAAATAAGGCAATTCCTCCCAGGCGAGGAACAGGTTTAGTGTGGATTTTCCTCTTCCCATCTGGTATGTCAAACCATTTTTTCTTTTTACTGAATCGGATAACTAAAGGAACTATGGCCAGAGCTAAAATACAAGACAGAAAACTGAAAAATAAAACCTGTTTCAATAAGATATCACCTGCCCCTCCCAGATACACATTTCTATTCCTGCCTCTTCTAACATCTGATCGGCTAAAGGATCGGGATAGAAATTTTGATACACTATTCTCGCTACTCCAGCGTTAATTAACATTTTAGCACATAAAATGCAAGGTTTGTGAGTGCAATATAAAGTGGCTTCTTTAGTGCTTACCCCGTGCAGGGCTGCCTGGATTATGGCATTCTGTTCAGCGTGCAATCCTCGACATAATTCTTGCTGCTGGCCGGAGGGAATATTTTTTAAGCTACGCAAACAGGTCTCTGAAGTGCAATGGGTTATCCCCTGGGGAACTCCATTATACCCGGTGGTTAAGATTTGTTTATCTCTCACCATAACTGCTCCTACCTGACGGCGCAAGCAGGTAGAGCGAGTGCTCACAAGGTGAGCAATGGACATAAAATAGGTATCCCAATCCGGTCTATCTCTCATTCTTTTCATATTCCTCTATTTTATTCACCCGGCGGGCATGCCTTTCTCCAGTAAAATTAGCCTCTAACCATACTCGAACAATTTCTCGGGCCAGACCTTTCCCCAGCACTCTTCCCCCTAAGGTGAGAATGTTAGCATCGTTGTGTTCCCGGGCAAAACGGGCAGAAAAAGTATCATGGCATAGTGAGGCCCTTATTCCTTTAACTTTATTAGCAGCAATGGACATACCTATACCGGTTCCGCAAATTAAAATCCCTCTTTCTCCCTTTCCTTTTATTATATCTTCTGCTACCTGAAAAGCCACATCGGGGTAATCGCAAGGTTGGGTATTATAAGTCCCATAATCTTCCACTTCGTGTCCCAGTTCTTCGAGAAAGACTTTAAGGTCTTCCTTTAATTCAAAACCACCATGGTCGCTACCTAGGAGTACTTTCATTTTTGCTCCTCCTTTTTCGAATTACACTGGCTCTTTCTTTTCCCGTAAGGTCAGGAATGGAACGTAAATATTCCAGGGAAAGAGCATCGGCTAATTTCTGGATAGCTTCTTTCTGCTCCGGGTCATGTTCTAAGAAAAACAGCCCTTCTTCTTTTAAGAAAGGTTCTCCTTCTTCTAAAATTCTTCCTATTATATCTAACCCCTCTTCTCCAGCAAGAAGTGCCTCCCGAGGTTCATAAAGCCTAACTTCAGGAGGTAGAGAGTCCCAATCTTTCTCTCTGATATAGGGAGGATTAGAAAGGATAACGTCGAACTTAAGAGGAGGGAAAGCAGAAAAAAGGTCAGAGAGAAGAAAAGCACTCCTTTTATCTACTCCTAGAAGGTGAGCATTTTTCTCTGATAGCTTCACTGCTTGGGGAGAAATATCTGCTCCATATAAATATAAGTTTTCTATACAGAAAGCACAAGATATGCCAATTACTCCACTCCCACAGCCCATATCGCAAATTATTATTTTTTCTTCCGGTAAGGAACGAAGGTAAACAATAGCTTCCTCTACCCAGCTCTCGGTGTCTAAGCGAGGGATAAATACTCCTCTTTTTAAGCGAAAAGGAAGAGAAAAGAATTCCCATTCCCCGGCAAGATATTGGATGGGAACACCTTGCCGGCGTTTTTCGAGGATGCTATGCAGGCGAGTTAATTTTTCTCCAGAGAGTTCTGTATCCCAGAAAAGATAAACTCGAGAGGGTTCTACTCCTAAAACAGAAGCTAAAAGCAAACGAGCCTCTCTTCCCGGAGAGAGAAAAGAGTGCTCTTTCAAATCTTTTACTAATTTCTGCCACACCTCTTTAACTGAGGGCATTTAACTCACTTTTTCCAGCGTTCTCATTTTTTCTTCTGCTGCTAAAGCTTCGATTATTTCATCCAGCTCCCCTTCTAAAACCGATTCCAGACGATAAAGAGTTAAATTAATTCGGTGGTCAGTGACCCGATTCTGGGGGAAGTTATAAGTGCGGATCCTCTCGCTTCGCTCTCCGCTACCGATTTGTGTTCTTCTTTCCTGGTCTATCTCTTCTTTCTGGTTTTCTCTTTCCATTTCCAGCAGACGGCTACGTAGAATTCTTAAAGCTTTAGCTTTATTTTTATGCTGGGATTTTTCATCCTGGCAGGTTACCACCATTCCCGTAGGGATATGAGTAACCCGAACAGCAGAATCAGTGGTGTTGACACTTTGTCCTCCTGGACCTGAAGAACGATACACATCTACTCGTATATCTTCCGGTTTAATCTCTACATCTACCTCATCGGCTTCCGGGAGAACTGCAACAGTAGCTGTAGAGGTATGAATGCGTCCTCCTGCTTCAGTTACCGGGACTCTCTGTACCCGGTGAACCCCGCTTTCAAACTTAAACTTACTATAGGCTCCTTTTCCCTCTACAGCAAAAATTATTTCCTTAAATCCTCCCAGCTCCGTTGGGTTAGAGCTCATTATCTCTATTTTCCATCCATTGCGCTCCGCATAACGACTATACATCCGGAAAAGATCAGCTACAAATAAAGCTGCTTCTTCTCCTCCCGTGCCGGCTCGAATCTCCACCAAGGTGTTTTTTTCATCTCGGGGGTCCCGAGGGATGAGCATTGTTTTAAGTTCTTCTTCCAATTCTGGAAGGGAGGTTTTCAACTTTTCTATCTCTTCTTCTAAAAGGATGCGGAGCTCCGGGTCACTTTCTGTGTGGAGAAGCTCCCGGTTCTCTTCCAGTTCTCTTTCTTTTTTCTCATATTCTTCATATTTTTTTACTACAGGCTCTATTTCAACTAAAGTTTGAGTTAAATTTCGGTAAGTAGCCATATCCTTCATCAATTGGGGATTGGCTATTTTTTGAGTTAAATCCTGATACTCCTTAACTATTTCCTCTATTTTCTCCCGCCACATAATTATCCTCCCTTAGACTACCTTTTAAAGCGGTAAAAGCTACTTCTAACTGGCTGTCATCTGGTTCTCGAGTGGTGATGCGCTGTAGAAGTAAACCAGGCAAGGTTAAAATATAAGCTAAATGATTGTCCTGATATCGGGATAAGAACTTAATCGCCTCGTAAGCCAGGCCTGCCACCAATGGAATAAGCAATATCCGGCTTACCACCCTCATAGTTAATCCTGGTCTACCCAGAAAAGAGAAGGCGAATATACTGATTATTAATACTATAATTAACCAGTTAGTTCCACAACGAGGATGAAGGGTGGTAAATTTTCGGGCATTTTCTGGAGTAAGTTCCTCACCGTTTTCCCAGGTAAAAATAGCTTTATGCTCTGCTCCATGGTATTCAAACACCCGTTTGATGTCCTTCATTTGTGATATCAATAATAAATAGGCTAAAAAAATCCCTATACGAATTAATCCCTCTACCAGGTTATAAACAAAAGTGGAAGATATGAACTGGTCAACTAAAGAAGAAAGAAAGGTAGGTAAAGCCACGAATAACCCGACAAAAATCCCCAGAGCCAGGAGAATAGAAATTCCGATATCCATGCTGCTTAATTTTTCTTCTTCCTCATCGAGTGCCAGAGAAGCAGAATAAGAAAGAGCTTTGATACCCACTACCAAAGAATCAATCAAACTCACTATTCCTCTAATTACAGGCCAGGATAAGAAAGGATATCTCTTAGTAATAGGTTTTTGCTCCTTTACTTCCAGTGCAATATCACCGTTGGGCTTACGCACTGCCATAGCCAGGCGAAAAGGACTGCGCATCATCACCCCCTCGATGAGAGCCTGTCCTCCTACATCAAATTTCACTTTATTTTTCTCTTTTTTTCCAGGGTTTTCCACAACTATTCTCTCCCTCTCGACATTCTCCCTCCACACAAGGAGGTCCAGCCCATTCAAAAATTGCTGGAGCTAAATCTTTTACTAATTCTAACATTTTTTGGGCTAACTCTCGAATTTCCCACTGAGCTCGATTGCATAACCGCAGGTTAAAAATATGCAATAGCTCCCGGGCATTAGCTGACAGAACCAGGTTAGTAGCTACACCCTGTGCCATCATGTAACGGGCATCTTCTTGAGGTATTCCCAAACTTACCAGTTCCTGGTAAGTTTTTTTATCTTCCTCTATAGCTTTAAGGAACAGTCCTTGAGCTTCTGGATTTTCAGCTATAGAGGGAGGAATTATAAAATTGGCCTCTTTCATAGAGACATAACGCTGGCTCTGCTGGGAATAAGAGGCTAAACGATGCCTCACCAGTTGGTGAGAAGTTACCCGCGATATACCTTCAATAAAAAAAGTGAAAGAGGCATGCTCTAACACTGATTCATGGCCTCGCTCAATGAGCTCTCGAATCAGGTGTTCTGCTCGCTCCTTGGAAATAGTAAGAGGAGGTTTGCTGCTATAACAAGTCCGAGCAGCTAAAGCAACGGTAATTTCAGGGTCAGGTGTATAATTCAGAAGAGTTACTTTCATCATCGGAGAAGCAGGTAGCTAGAAAAGATAGCTACCTGAGGAGGTGAAAATTAATAATTGTCTCCGTATTTATTACGGAATTTCTCCACTCTTCCTGCAGTGTCTACTAACTTCTGTTGCCCGGTAAAGAAAGGATGACATTTGGAGCAAATTTCCACCTTGATTTCAGGAAATTTAGTGGAACGGGTAACAAAAGTATTACCGCAGGCACAGATTACCCGAGTTTCTTTATATTCAGGATGAATTTCTTTTTTCATAGCTTCCTATCACCTCTACTTTAGAATCGCACTAATTATAGCAAATGCTTATCCTTTATGTCAAAGCTTCGAAGGCTCTAGATAGTGTCAACTCATTGTAGGAGTATTTTTATTTTCCTCCTTTTCTCTTGGCCAAAGTAAAAGAAGATAAGTTTTGACAGCGAGTTTTCAAGTAGGAAATACTATAGCCAATAGTTGGAGGGGGATTAGAACATTCACTTTTGCAGAAGAAGTATTTGGTTACCTTACCTTCTCACTTCCCCCTGGTCGGTTATTTTTAGAGCATTTACTTGCGAATGTATCAGGGATTCTGAAGGAACTTTAAGGGTAGCTGGTGCACATTATTGCTAACTGATGGCAGTTCCCCCTTGACAATTATATAAAAAAAGTTTAAACTCTTGTTAGATGGTTAATACCACTTAATATTATTACTTTAAAATATAATTTAAGGAGAAGTGATTGTTTTGGAGCAAAAATTAAATCGTAAAATACCGGTTCCCCTTTACTACCAGCTAAAAGAAATTATAAAGGAAGAAATTGAAGAAGGTAAACTTAATCCTGGGGATTCTATTATTTCAGAGAGAGAACTTTCTGAAAAATATGGAATTAGCCGCCCCACGGTGAGACAAGCTTTAAAAGAATTAGTATATGAAGGTTGGCTAACGCGAGAGAAAGGAAAGGGCACTTTTGTCTCCAAACCCAAGATTGATTATGGTTTTATTCAGCACTTTACTACTTTTTATGATGATATGATCGAAAAAGGTTATTCGCTGCATACTATTATCCTTAATAGGGAGATTAGAAAAGCAGGGAAAGAAATTGCTCGATTTCTCCAGATAGGGGAAGATGAAAAAATTATTTTTATCGATCGACTACGTTTTATCGAAGATGAGCCAATAGTCAGAGTTAATAATCACATTCCTTTAGTTCTTTGCCCTGGATTAATGGAGGAAGACTTAACTGATCAATCTCTTTATCGCATCATGGCAGAAAAATATGGTCTTACGCCCTATCGAGCGGAAATAAGTCTGGAACCCATCGTAGCTAATGAAGTAGACTCTGAACTTTTAGGTATTGAGAAAGGTGCTCCTATGTTTCTTATGGAAAACGTGACCTTTACCGAAGAGGGACAAATAATCGATTTCTTCCGTTCCCGATTTAGAGGGGACAAGGGTAAAGTTAGAGTGAACGTGTATAAGGAGAGGTAAAAAGCTATAAATAACTCAGGAAGGAGTGATTAATCATTGGATAAACTTCGTTTTGTTTTGGTAGGAGCAGGAAGAGCGGGAATGGTTCATGCTCAGAATTTAGTTCACTATATTCCCGAAGGAGAACTAAAAGCGGTAGTGGATGTAGATTTAAAGAGGGCCGAAGAAGCGAGCAAAAATCTGGGGGTTAAGTCTTTTTACTCTACCTTAGATGAAGCTCTGCAAAAAGAAGATTTTGATGCTGTGTGTATTGCTTCTTTAACTTTTACTCATCGAGAAATGATAGAAAAAGCGGCAAAAGCTAAAAAACACGTTTTCTGTGAAAAACCCCTGGCTCAAAACTCAGAAGAAGTGCAAAAAATTCAAGAAGCAGTAGAAAAAGCAGGTATAAAGTTCCAGATTGGTTTTATGCGCCGCTATGACCCAGGGATAAAGAAAGCCTGGGAAATGGTAAGAGAAGGGAAAATCGGGGATGTAGTTCTCATTAAATCCACCGGCCGAGGTCCTGGTCTCCCCGCTCCCTGGATTTTCGATAGAGCAAAAAGTGGAGGGATGTTAGCTGAAGTTTCTGCTCATGATATAGATTCAGTTTTGTGGTTCGCTGGCCAAAAACCTCACCACCTTTCTTTAGAGGCTAAAAATTTTAAAGGGAAAGATATAAAAGAAAAGTTTCCTGATTTTTATGACCACTACCTTTTAACTCTCAATTTTACCGACGGCCCCCTGGGAGTAGTAGATGGAGGGTGTCCGGTAGGTTATGCTTATGATGCTCGGATGGAAATTCTGGGAACTGAAGGGATGATTAAAGTAGGAGAAGTAGAGGCAGGAGGTCCAGTTCTCTATACTCCGGATAAAAAATCCTGGTGTGATAACCAGTCCAGTTGGCGAGATCGTTTTCGGGAAGGATACTTAGAAGAGTTGAAGTCCTTTATCCGTTCTGTTTTAGAAAATCAAAATCCATCTCCTTCTATTATTGATGGTAAAAGAGTAGTAAAGGTGGTGGAATTAGCTCATAAATCTTTAAGTCAACAAAGCCCAGTTCCTTGGGAAGGAGAGTGGTAAGTTTGCCTTATCTCATCGGTAGTGATTTGGGAACTACGGCTACTAAAACCGGTCTTTTTGATGAAGAAGGAAATTTAATAGCTCTTGCCCGGCAAAAATCCAATTTGATATACGGCAAAGACGGAAGTGTAATTCAAGACCCCTATGAGATGTTGAACTCAGTAGTGGAGACTGTAGGAGAGGTAGTAGAAAAAAGTGGAGTTTCTCCCTCTTCTATCCTCGCTATTGCTCTTGATGGTCAAATGGCAGGGATTATGGGGGTAGATGAAAGTGGAGAAGCAGCTACCCCTTATGATTCCTGGTTAGATGTAAGGTGTGCCCCCTATACCGAGCTGATGAGAGACAAAGCTGAAGAATTAATTATTAAACGGTCAGGTATGGCACCCAGCATCAATCATGGTCCTAAAATCCTGTGGTGGAAGAAAGAGCAACCCGAAGTTTATCAAAAAATTGACAAATTTACTGTTCCTTCTTGCTGGGTTAGCCAGAAACTTTCTGGTCTCCGGGGTGAGGAAACTTTTATAGACTATACTTATCTTCATTTTTCCTGTTTTTCTGATTTGGAAAATAACTGCTGGGATAGAGAATTGATGGAAATTTTTGGGATGGAAGAAAGTAAGTTTCCTCTAATAGTTAAACCCTGGCAAGTGGTAGGGAAAGTTAAAAAAGAGTGGGCAGAGAAGATGGGAATCCTCGTTGGCACTCCGGTGGTTGCTGGTTGTGGAGACCAGGCAGCTAATAATTTAGGTGCTGGAGTGGTAGAAAAAGGCACGGCTTTTGACGTGGCTGGCACTGCTTCCTGCTTTAGTCTCTCAGTAGATAAGTTTGTTCCTGATTTGGAACATAAAACTATTCTTTTCCCTCGAGCAGTGTTAGATGGATATTATTATCCTATGGCTTACATAAATGGGGGAGGATTAGACTTAGAATGGGCTAAAGATGAATTTTTCCGGGAATGGGCAAATTTACCCCACGCTTTTCAGTTAATTGATGATGAGGTAGAAAAAATTGCTTCCTCCCCTTCCTCTTTGGTTTTTCTACCTCATCTTCGAGGTAGAAATTGTCCTGGTGAGCCCTATTTCCGGGGGGTATTTGCTGGTTTTAGCTGGGACCATCGAAGAGAACATCTGTTCCGAGCTATATTGGAAGGAGTAGCTTTTGAATATGCTTATTACCTTTCTATAATTAGAAAGCTTCTACCGGAGGTAAACTTTCGAGAAGTCCGAGTGATAGGTGGAGGAGCTAAGTCATCTTTCTGGAACAAGATAAAAGCCAGCATCTTACATATACCTTATGTGGAGTTAGATAGAGAAGAGTTCGCTATCTGGGGAGCAGCCCTACTTGCTGGTTTTGGAGTAGGATTGTTTTCCGACCTTAAGGAAAAGTCTATCCATTCAGTGCAAAAAGTTAAAACTTATTTTCCCCAAGAGGAATGGAGCTCTTTTTATAATAATCTTTTTCCTTTTTATCTTGATACTCTGGAAAAGATGGGTAAGGTTTTCGATTCTCATAAAGAGCTTTTTAGCTGAAACAAATTAAAAGGATGTGATCAATCTTGAAGGCAGCAGTTTTTTCCTATCCTCCAAAGGTACAGGTGGTAGAAGTTCCTCGTCCCCGGGTTGGAGAAGGAGAAGTTCTAATACGAGTGAAAGCGGTAGCTTTGTGCGGCACAGACCTGCGTATCGCTCGGCGGGGGCATGCCGATATACCGGAAGGAGAAAAGCGTATTTTAGGGCATGAAGTGGTGGGAGTAATTGAGGAAGTAGGAAAAGGGGTAGAAGGTTTAACTCCGGGTATGAAAGTAGCTGTGGCTCCCAATTACGGATGTGGGAAGTGTTACTACTGTATTCAGGGTCTTACTCATCATTGTCCGGAAGGGAAAGCTCTGGGAATAACGGAAAATGGTGGATTTGCTGAGTTTATGGTAGTTCCTCAAAAAGCAGTGTTTCAGGGAAATATTTTTCCTCTTCCCGAGGAAACTGATTTGGTCTCTATTGCTTTTGTAGAAGCTTTAGCTTGTGTAGTGCATGGTTTTCTTCCTCTCCGGGTTAATTTCCGAGACCGAGTTCTTATATATGGAGCAGGACCTATTGGGTTGATGTTTTTGGAATTAGCTCGACTGCGAGGAGCAAAAGAGCTCTGGATGGCAGACTTAAGCGAAGACCGTCTAAAGATAGCCCAAGAAAGAGGAGTTAAAACCATAGTAGTGGGGAAGGAGAAAGTAAAAGAGAAGATAAAGGAGGCAGATGTGGTAGTAGTAGCTGCTCCCTCTCCTGATGCTCAAAAGGAAGCTTTAGAGGTAGCCGGGGTTTATGGAAGAATTAATTTCTTTGGTGGCCTACCTCCTCAGATAAAAGAAGTTGCTCTTCCCAGTAATTTAATCCACTACAAAGAATTGACGGTAACCGGAACTACTAAATCTAATAATTTTCATTTTCGAAGCGCTTTAGATTTACTACTGCAAAAGCAATTAGACCTTTCCTATCTTGTGAGCCACGTTTTACCTTTGGAAAGAATAGAAGAAGGTTTATCTCTTATGGAGAAACAACAATCTCTTAAGGTGGTTATAGTTCCAGAATGAAAACAACATAAAAATAGAAAGGGTGATATTATGAAGCCTTTTAATGTAGTCATAGACTTTTCTACTGGAGAATTGTCCCCGGGGAAAAAGACCATCCGCCGGGTAAGTGATGTTAAAAATATGTTCCTAGATAGAGAAAAAGCAGAGGAAATGATAAAAAATGGCGACCCTCTGGTTTATGAAGTAATCTATGTTGACATCCCCGAAGAAGCCGGACATTTAGGTAACTGCACTACTATTATTTATCCCGGAAAAGTAGGAAAGGAATTCTTTCTAACCAAAGGACATCTGCATGAACAATTAGGGACAGCAGAAATTTATTTTTGTTTGCGAGGAAAAGGAAAGCTGCTTATGGAGTCTACCGATGGAGAGTGGGCTGCTTTAGATATGTTTCCCGGTTCTGCTTCTTATATTCCTCCTTTTTGGTCTCACCGCACTGTAAATGTAGGACAGGAGCCTCTCATTTTTTATTGTATTTTCCCCGCTGATGCTGGTCATGATTACGCTACTATCGAAGAAAAAGGATTTCCCAAACTGGTGGTGGAAGAAAATGGAGAGGTAGTGCTGATAGATAATCCTAAAAGGAGTAAGTAAAATGAAGTTGCCAGAACGTGCTTCTCAATCCACTATGTATTTTATCGGAGTTACCACTACCCAGTCTTCAATTATGAAGCTTTTTCCCTTGTGGGCTAAGGAGTTAGGATTAAATAATGCGGTGCTCAAGGGAATTGATATTGAGATACATGCTCCTCGAGAAGTTTATCGAGAGGCAGTAAACTTTATTAAGACCGACCCTCTTTCTCTGGGAGCTTTGGTTACCACTCATAAAATTGACCTCTATGAAGCAGCCAAAGACTTATTTGATTATTTAGACCCTTATGCTCAATTATTTGGAGAGCTATCTTCCATCTCTAAAAGAGATGGACGTTTAGAAGGTCATGCTAAAGACCCCATATCTTGTGGTTTAGCAATGGAGGCCTTTATTCCTCCTAACTTTTGGAAAGAATATGGAGGAGAGGTTTTCATTATGGGGGCGGGAGGTAGCGCTCGAGCCATTGCTGCATATCTTTTTGACCCTAAAAAAGAGGGAAATATGCCCAGCAAACTTTACGTTTCTAACCGTAGCACCCCTCGCCTTTACGGTATGGAAGAAATTATGAAAAAAATTAACCCCCATATTAATGCCGAATACATCCATTCTCCTCAAGCAGAGATAAACGACCAGATTTTAAAGAGAATTAAGCCTTACTCTTTAGTAGTTAATGCTACGGGCTTGGGTAAAGACCGTCCTGGTTCTCCTCTCACCGATAATTGTGAGTTTCCTCCTCACAGTTTAGTATGGGAGCTCAATTATCGAGGAGATTTAAAATTCATTCACCAGGCTTTGGCTCAAAGAGAAGAAAAAGACTTAAAAATAGAGGATGGCTGGATATACTTCCTCCATGGCTGGACTCAGGTAGTAGCTCAAGTTTTCCATATTGAAATTGGTAAAGAACTTTTCCAGCGTATCGAGGAAATATCTCGGGACTTTCGTCCTCCTCGGCTTTACTGAATATAACTTCTGGTGATTATAATATCCCGCAAAATTCATTGCAAAGACTATGAGGGGGAAAAAGACCCCCCCTCATAACCCCGAACTATAAAGGGGCTGTGCCCCTTTATAATCCCGAACTATAAGGGGGTAAACCCCCTTATAACCCCCAAAAAGCAGACAGCCTGCGGCGTAAGACTAAAGACTTAAAAACTAAAAGCAAAAAGAGTAAGCATAAAAAACTACTGGAAGAGAAAAAGCGTCTCTTCCAGTATAAGGGGGAAAGAATTCCCCTTTATGAATCCCCTTTCTTTTTCTTCCCTCGCCCTCGAAGGGAGAGGGTTAGGGTGAGGGTGAAGGCTATAAGAGAGCTTACCCCCCTCATAGTTCTTTTTAATCTCACGCCGTAGGCTGTCAGAATTTTCTGGTAAAAATTTACAACTTGGGTTAACATTTTAACCAGTTTTGTGAGATACTACAATTGGGAATAAAGAATCTTTTTCTCAGTTACCATTAATAATAAATTGACGTTCAATTTATCAGGAAAGGGAGGGAAAAGATGTTAAAAGCCCCTAAATACTGGTTGGTGGGAATAATAATATTCCTCTTTTTCCTGATGGGAAGTTCTACGTTGGCCCAAAGCGAAGAAAAGGTTATATTTTGGGTTCCGGTGAAAGATGTTCCAAACTTAGGAATGGTAGACTGGGGGTTAGCCAGTTTCGTGAGTCGAGCTTTTCGGGAAGCAGAAGAGGCTGGAGCGCAGACAGTGGTTCTGGAAATCGATACCTCAGGTGGTCTGGTAGACGCTATGCTTTTTATTAAAGATGCTATTATTTCTTCTCCCTGCTATACTGTGGCGTTCATTAATCACCGAGCCTGGTCAGCAGGAACTTTTATTGCCCTGGCCTGTGAAACGATTGTATTTGCTCCTGATGCCACGATGGGAGCAGCTGAGCCCCGTAGTGGTGCTGCAGGGGAAGTAGAGCAGCCTGACCCCAAAACTGTATCAGCTATTCGAGCCCAAATCGAAGCTCTGGCGGAGGCTCGAGGAAGAGACCCGCTTCTTTTTGCTTCTATGGTGGATCGTAACCTGGAAATTGATGGTCTGGTGAAAAAAGGGGAACTTCTCACTCTTCGGGCTTCTCAAGCTCTGGAACATGGAGCGGGAGATTTAGTAGCTGCTACCCGGGAAGAGTTATTAAACAAATTGGGTTTAGAAGGAACGGTTCGGGAACTTTCTCCTTCTTGGTCAGAGAATCTGGCTCGCTTGATAACTAATCCGGTGATAGTCCCTGTTCTTCTCGTTTTAGCTTTAGGGGGGATTTTGCTGGAGGTTTTAACTCCTGGTTTTGGAATTCCAGGTATTATTGGCTTAGTTTCATTTTCTCTTTTTTTTGGAGGTCGCTATCTTGCTGGTCTGGCGGGGTGGGAGCCTCTTATTTTTTTCTTGATAGGGGCAGTTCTTTTAGTCGTGGAGCTTTTTCTACCCGGATTTGGAATAACAGGGATTTCGGGGATAGGAGTGTTAGCTCTCTCTATCTATCTTGTTCTTCGGGAAACCAGTATTTTGTTCTGGCAAGAAGCTTTGTATCAATTGTTTTTCTACATTGCTCTGATGGGGGGAGTGTTTCTGGTTTTGCTTGCTTTTCTTCCTCAAAGCCCGGTGTGGCAAAGATTGGGGCTGAGAAAAGAAATAACCGGGCGAGCCTACGAAACAGAAGAAAAAGGCTGGGAGCCTTCTCTGGTGGGAAAAACGGGAATAGCTAAAAGCATGCTTCGACCGGCGGGAATAGTGGAGATTGAGGGGAAAAGATGGGATGCTATAACTGAGGGAGAATTTATATCTCCTGGTACCAGGGTAAAAGTGGAAAAAATAAAAGGAAATACTATAGTAGTTAAGTCTGAGGAAGGAGGGTAAAATTGGTGTTTTTAAATTATTTAGTTCCTTTGATTATCGTAGTAGTAGCTTTTTTGGTTTTCCTTTATTTAGTTCCGTTGGGGCTGTGGATTTCTGCTTTGGCGGCGGGAGTGAAGGTAAGTATTACTACTTTGATTGGTATGCGGCTGCGAAGAGTTGAACCTGCTTCTATTATTCTTCCTTTAATTAAGGCTACCAAAGCGGGATTAGGCTTGGATGTAGGATTATTGGAAGCTCATTATCTGGCCGGAGGCGATGTAGACCGGGTGGTAAACTCCTTAATTGCAGCAGAGAGAGCAGGTATTCCCCTTTCTTTTGAGCGCTCTTGTGCTATTGACCTTGCCGGGAGAAACGTTCTGGAAGCGGTGCAGCTGAGTGTTCTTCCCCGGGTGATTGAGACTCCTGAGGTTACAGCGGTGGCTAAAGATGGAATTGAGCTTAAAGTAAAAGCTCGAGTTACCGTTAGAGCTAATATTGATCGGCTAGTAGGAGGTGCTACTGAAGCTACAATAATTGCTCGGGTGGGAGAAGGAATAGTCACCACCATTGGTTCTTCTCGCTCTCACAAGGAAGTTTTGGAGAATCCTGATAGTATTTCTAAAACAGTTCTAGAAAAGGGGTTAGATGCCGGGACTGCTTTTGAAATTCTCTCTATTGATATTGCCGATATAGATGTAGGTCAGAATATAGGAGCTCGCCTGCAAGGAGATCAGGCTGAGGCAGATAAAAGAGTGGCTCAGGCTAAAGCCGAAGAGAAAAGAGCTATGGCTGTAGCCAGAGAACAGGAAATGAAGGCATATACTCAAGAGATGCGAGCTAAAGTAGTGGAAGCAGAAGCAGAGATTCCTAAAGCTATAGCTCAGGCTTTAAGGGAGGGGAAATTGGGAGTTTTTGATTATTATTCTCTTCAGAACCTGCAGGCTGACACCCAGATGCGGAAAAGTTTTGGCGA
>Ga0209508_1001955_pt1 | contig 14658 bp, 12 predicted proteins | sample AD_UKC129_MetaG_FD_184427 | JGI IMG/M metagenome (GOLD analysis project Ga0209508, IMG submission 184427) | Active sludge microbial communities of municipal wastewater-treating anaerobic digesters from Canada - AD_UKC129_MetaG (SPAdes) (version 2) | ecosystem: Engineered > Bioreactor > Anaerobic... | reverse complement strand
ATGTCGACGGTAAAAATACCGGTGACGGCAGGGATACATCCAGGTGCTCACAACCGTGGAAATCCCCCAGATTTTAGCAGATACTATTATATCATCTAAAATAGCTTGTTTCAACAATGAAAAGTACAGGCAGATAAAATGAATGGCCCTGGTTTCAGGCGATCCGAGATATACTGTTCGCATCAAATTTTAGTATCAAATTATCGTATCAAATTATCGTATCAAATTATCGCATTAAATTATCGGATTAAATAAATAAAAAGAGCCGGTGATACCGGCTCCCGTTACGCTGTGTCCAAAAGGGGCTATTTGTTTGCCAGGCTCCTTTCCGCCATTTCGATAGCTTTCTTCACGATGTTGCCGCAGTCCCTGGAGGAAACGGCGCCCCAGCCCTCGGACTCTACTTTGTCGTAGACTCCAAGTTCTTTGGCTATCTCCTGCTTAAGCTCTTCTGACATCATGCTTCTTCGCCTGCTCACAAGACCGCCTCCTTTTTAAGACAGATCGTCAGCGTACATCATTATTCTGCCCTCCAGGCAAAGCTTTTATCATTTGCCCGGCTTCCAATTTGAGTTTGATTAGTTACCATTTACTGGTTATGTTAATATAATATAGCAAGGAGGTCATGAAGCTGCAATGACAGACAGGGAATTGTTCGCAAGGCTAATAAGATGTGAAGCCGAAGGCGAGGGCGAAGCAGGCATGAAGGGAGTAGCCACCGTCGTGATGAACAGGGTGCACGTGTCCGGAGGTGAATATCTGCGAACCGGCCAGGGCAACCTCAGGAGAGTGATAGAACAGCCTTACCAGTTCACGTGCCTTCTGACCGAAGTATACGGACAGGTAAATCCCCAGAACGTGTACAATATCCCGGCGGAACAGATCCATTATGAAATTGCCGACTGGGCACTGGCAGGAAACATTCTGTCAGATGTTGCGCCCTGCCTGTGGTACTACAACCCCTTCAGCCCGGTCTGCGAAAATGTTTTCCCAAGAAACGGATCCGGAAGCTATTTCAACAGGATAGCACAGCACTGTTTTTATGAACCTACTCCCTTGTATTACCAGACATGACTGACTATTTGGCAGAAACCGCTTATCAAGTACATTAAGGAGTGATCTTATGGCATATAGAGATATGAACCATACCTGCTGCGGGAACGTCCCCGTTGGCAGCGCCAGTTACGGTGTTCCGGGCGTGATCCAGAGCACGCCGTACTTTCCTGGAACACATCAGGCATTCCCGGCCGGCGGCAATCATACAGGAACACAGGTTATTCCGCCGTCCATTCCGATGCTGCCGGCAGCCGGCTCCACCACCACTTCTTCATCGGCACCGCCGCAGTTCCCTTCCATACCTGGTGCCATAGCCGCACAGACTGGCACCCAGTTCGCAGACCAGGTGCCTTCTACGCTGCAGAATACATTCTTCACACCAGGTTTTCTGCGCACACAGATCGGAAGGCGGATGAGGGTCGAATTCCTCCTCGGCACGAACCTGCTTACGGACCGTACCGGTACGCTCGTAGCAGTCGGCGCCAGCTACATCGTCCTGAGGCTGGTGGACTCGGACGACCTGATGATGTGCGACATATTCTCGATCAAATTTGTTACGATACTGCTGTAGATGAATCGACACAGCTATTTAAAATTACAACAGGACCATATATTAATAATGAAGCTCTATCCCATTGCCTGACATTCATCAATCACCCGGAATCACACCGCACAGCAGAAGCCGCTGTTCTTCTGCTGTACTTTTATGCATTCTGCAGCTGGTTTTGCAGAAATGCGTGATTTCACTGTTTCACCGGCCTGGATATTTCGGTAAGCGCCTCAGAAGCCTCAGTATCGGACCGCCTGTCGACTGCCAGGTCTCCAAGTGCGATGATCCCCACAAGGCCATTGTTTTCAACCACCGGTATCCTTCTTATCTGCTTCTGTGACATAATTGAGCTCACTTCTTCAACATCAGCTTCCGGCGCCACAGTGATAACGTTCGTCGTCATTATGCTGTTTACCGGCGTCATCCTGGGATCAGATCCTGCAGTCACGTTCCTTATGACGATGTCCCTGTCGGTAACGATCCCTACGACAGTGTTCCCGTCGCAGACAGGTATGGCGCCCACATTGTACTTCTGCATGAGAATTGCGGCTTCATGGACGGTTGCATCGGGCTTTACCGTTGCAACATTCTTTGTCATTATATCTTTTGCTTTCATTTTACATCCTCCCGAAATACTGATACAGATGCCTTTTTATTTTCTCCCTGCGGCGGCTCACTTATTAGTGTATAAATTTTGCATTTTACAGCATGAACAAGACATTCCCCGATATACTGGAAATTTACACAGAGATTTTAACAATACGCTCAACGTTATCAACATCTTTCTCCCCTGAAAAAGCCTGGATTCCAGTGGAATTCGGCCTTGTTTTCCACAAGCCTGTGGATTATTGTGGATTATTGTGAAGTGTCTGAAATGCTTTATTTTCAACGTTTACGAGGCATCTGTTGAAAATTTTTAATAAATTATCAAAATATCTGTGGATAACGCTAAGTTTTATCCACAGGTTGTCATTACATCCTGTCCTGCCAACAAATTAACAACTAATTGGATATTTCGTCAAAAAAGCCGCGCATCAGCGCGGCTCTGAATTTAGCTGTTCCTCGGCTTTTCAATCCAGTTTCAGGTCCAGTTTCCGTTTGAGTTTCGATCCAGTTTCGGTTAAGTCCCTCTTTTTATTATATCTGCGCCATTGCTTCGTGTTTCAGTATCGGTATCTTAACCTGTACCTGTACCTGTACCTGTACCTGTATCTGTATCTGTATCAGTTTCAGTTTTTGCTTCTGTTTCTTTTTCTGTATCTGTCCTGTTTCCGTTTCTGCTGATATTTTAAGTTTCCGCCCCCGATTCTTCTTCCTCTGAAACTGAATGTATTACTCCTGCTCCGGCTCTTCTGTCTCCCCTTCAATTCCTTCTTCTTCGTCTTCCGCATCGCCGTTTTCCGTCTCTATCCTGGCGATGCTCACAACGGTGTTCCCCTCAGATGTCCTCATCAGCGTCACGCCCTGTGTCGCCCGGCCAAGTATGCTTATGCCGGAGACCTTCATCCTGATGAGTGTGCCGTCGGAACTGATCAGCATGATCTCGTCCGATTCATATACCAGCTTGACGCCGATCACTTTGCCCGTCTTTTCGGTGACTCTGTAGGTCAGTATACCTTTTCCGCCTCTTGTCTGCGTCTTGTATTCCTCTAGCTCGGTCCTCTTGCCGAAACCGTTTTCAGTTACCACCAGCAGTGTCGAGTCTTCCCGGGATGTAGCCATGCCGACCACATAATCGCCTTCCTCAAGAGTTATGCCCTTGACACCCTGGGATACTCTTCCCATGGGACGGACATCGCTCTCTTTGAACCTGATGGACATGCCCTCCCTGGTGACAAGGATGATATCCTTTTCCCCGTCGGACAGCCGCACATCGATCAGTTCGTCGTTCTCTCTCAGTGCGACAGCCATCAGGCCTCCCTTTCTGATATTGTCATATTCGGAAAGGCTTGTTTTCTTGACTATACCGTTTTTAGTAGCCATTATCAGGTACAGGCCTTCCTTATATTCCGCTATAGGTATGACGGCGTTGATTTTCTCGTCGCCATCCAACTCAAGGAGATTGACGATGGCAGTCCCCTTTGCCTGCCGGCCGGCTTCAGGTATCTGGTAGGCTTTCAGCCTGTAAACTTTGCCTTTGTTGGTAAAGAAAAGGATGTAATGATGTGTGGATGTTATGAATAGTTTCTCCACAAAGTCCTCTTCCCTTGTGCTGAGCGCTGTAACTCCCTTGCCGCCCCGCTTCTGGCTCTTGTACGTGTCAAGGGGCAGCCTCTTAATATAACCGAAGTGGGTGAGAGTTATGACCATTTCCTCTTCCTTTATTAAGTCTTCGATGTCTATATCCTCTTCTTCACTGGAAGCGATCTCGGTCCTTCTCTCGTCACCGTATTTCCTCTTGATCTCCGTAAGTTCGTCCTCTATTATGCCAAGCAGCAATGTCTCATCAGCCAGTACGCTCCTGTAGTACTGTATCTTCTCCATCACTTCGCGGTACTCTTCATCAAGCTTTTCCCTCTCGAGGCCTGTCAGCCTGCCCAGCCTCATGTCCACTATTGCCTGGGCCTGCCTTTCGCTGAATCCGAACCTCTCCATCAGGCTTTCCTTGGCCTGTGTTTCGGTCCTGGACCCTCTTATGATGTTGATGACCTCATCCAGGTGGTCTATGGCCTTCTTGAGTCCTTCCAGGATATGGGCCCTGGCTTCGGCCTTTTCGAGGTCGAAACGGGTCCGCCTCGTGATGACATCTTTCTGATGGTTCAGGTAAAGCTCCAGGGCCGTCTTCATGTCGATGACCCTCGGCAGGAACTTGCCTTCAGGCGTCGGAATAAGGGCGAGCATATTGACGCTGAAGGTGGACTGCATCTCAGTGAATTTATAGAGCTGGTTCAGGACAACGTTGGCATTCGCGTCCCTTTTCAGCACGATGACGATCCTTACAGCTTCTTCCCTGTCTGATTCGTCGTTTATGTCGGCTATGCCGTCCAGCCTTTTTTCCTTGACCAGTTCAGCGATCTTTTCTATGAGTCTGGCCTTGTTCACCTGGTAAGGAAGATCCCTTACTATGATCCTCTGCCTGTTGTGTTCGTAAGTTTCTATCTCCGCCTTTGCCCTTATTACAAGCCTGCCCCTGCCTGTCCTGAAGTAATCCTTTATGCCCTGTTTCCCCATGATCGTTCCGGCGGTCGGGAAATCGGGGCCCTTTATGATCTTGTTCAGTTCATCCGTCGTTATATCCGGATTTTTTATCAGAGCAATTATGCCGTCGATAACCTCGTTAAGGTTATGCGGGGGTATATTCGTGGCCATGCCGACGGCAATGCCTGAACTCCCGTTCACCAGCAGGTTCGGGAATCTGGACGGCAGCACGACAGGTTCCATTTCGTGCTCGTCGAAGTTAGATTTGAAATCTACGGTATCCTTATTGATATCCGCCAGCATCTCGGCAGCGATTTTTGAAAGCCTGGCTTCCGTATACCTCATTGCGGCCGGCGGGTCGCCGTCCCTGGATCCGAAGTTTCCATGCCCGTCCACGAGCGGATATCTCAGCGAGAAGTCCTGTGCCATACGCACCAGGCTGTCATAAACAGCGGCATCGCCGTGCGGATGGTATTTGCCGAGCACGTCGCCGACAGTCGTAGCGCATTTGCGGTATGGCTTGTCTGCGGTAAATCCCTGGGTGTACATCGAGTACAGGATCCTTCTGTGTACAGGTTTGAGTCCGTCCCTTACGTCAGGCAGGGCACGGTCGACTATGACACTTACCGCATAGTTTATAAAGGATTCTTTCATCTCCGCTTCTATATCCACCGGTATTATATGCTGCGCATTCAGACCTTCTGTACCTGCCATTCAAAATACCTCTTTCTGATTTGTCCTGGAATTAATCATTGCCAAAATTTTTTAAGATACTTTCTATATTTTAATAAACTTTTAAAACTATGTCCACTTTTTTAAGACGGGCAGGCGCTACGAAGCAGGATATATGACCGTTTCATGGATATGGCATTACGACGTGCAGGCAAAAAAAGGGCTGCTCTCGGGAGAGCAGCCGCACAAAACAGGGGTCATAACGTTGACACGCAGGGTCTTGGTGGGCCATACGTGATATCGACGCTATTTTGATGTATTATTCAAGCAATGTCAGGCTTTCGGCACTCTTACAATAAACTCGATATACTCTCCACGGTCGAACTGGGCAGCCTTGGCATTCACGCCTGATTTCCTCATCAGATCGATGGCCTGGCGTATCGTGTTTACGAAAATCCTGATATCCTTTATGGTTTTCGTCAGCTTCTTGTCAGAAGGCCTGTCCTTTTCACCGTTTTTGTCCCTGCCCTGACCGAGGTATTTGTCGATAACCCGCTCTATCAGTTCTTCAGTCTTTTTGACATTAAGGCCTTTTTCACAGACGATCTTAAGCACCTTTAACTGGAGCTGTTCATCGGGGAGCTTCAGCAGCGCCCTGGCATGCCTTTCGGTGAGATTGTTGTCAGCAAGGATCTTCTTGACAAGAGGCGGCAGGCGAAGAAGCCTGATCTTGTTTGCCACGGTCGACTGGCTTTTTCCTATCTTCCGGGCAAGCTCTTCCTGCGTGAGGCCGTGTTCATTGATGAGATTGCTGTATCCTTCTGCCTCTTCGAGATAGTTCAGGTCTTCACGCTGCAGGTTTTCAATCAGAGCCAGCACCGCGGAATCATTGTCATCTATGTCTATGACGATGGCAGGGATCTGTTTCAGTCCGGCCATGACCGCGGCCCTGAGCCGCCGCTCTCCTGCAACGAGTTCATATTTGTTGCCTGAGATCTTCCTTACGTTTATAGGCTGTATCACTCCATACTGCTGTATTGATTCGCGCAGTTCCTCGAGCGATTCCTTGCTGAACTGTTTGCGGGGCTGGTAGGGATTGGGCCGGATAGAATCGATATCGATGTAGGTTATATTCTTCTTATCATTTTCTTTTGTCAGTTTCGGAAATTGAAGCTTATTCTCCAGCATACAGCACCATCCTTTTCCACGCACGTCGTACCATATGCCGTTAGGCGGTACAACTTCACGCAAATTTACAATTATTACCTGTTGACTGCGTGAAATATTATTCGCCGCCTCTTTTAGGATTTCCTTTTTTTTATAACAAGAATCGTTCGTCTCCTTTTCCGAATTTTTAACAGTACATTACTTATAACAACGGCTCTTTTGACGGCTTTCCCGCTTTTCTCGGGTATTTTGTCGGCGTCTGTCGTACTTTTCTCACTATAATGACGCTTCTTTTCATATCGCTTCCCGGCAGGACAAAGTTTTTAACTTCCTCTATCTCACCGCCGAGGATATCCAGCGCTATTCCGGACGCCGCTACTTCATCCTCGCTGCTTCCCTTCATCGCGACAAATATACCGCCGGTTTTCACAAGAGGCAGGCAGTATTCGAGAAGCACGGGCAAAGAAGCCACTGCACGCGCCACAGCAACATCGAACGCTTCCCTGTATTTTTCGGATCTGCCGGCATCCTCGGCCCTGGAGTGGACTGCTCTGGCGCCGTCAAGCCCCAGTTCTCCGATAACGGTCTCGAGGAACTTTATTCGTTTCTCAAGGGAATCCATCAGGACTGCCTCAAGCCCGGGAAGTGCGATTTTCAGCGGTATCCCTGGGAAACCGGCGCCCGTTCCCACGTCGACGACGTTCCTTACTTCCTTTACATAAGGCAGTATGCTCAAAGAATCTATAAAGTGTTTCAGGATTATTTCCCTGTCGTCCGTGATGGCCGTCAGGTTCATCTTCTCGTTCCATTCCAGCAGCAGCCTCTTATATTCGAAAAAGCGGCCGACCATGCAGTCATCAAGCTCAGCTCCGTATTCCGCCGCTCCGGTTTTCAGATATTCCGCCAGCATCTTGTCCATTGCGTCCACCTGCCTGTTTAATCTTCCGATTCTTACGCAGTATTCAATAACATACTGAAGATAACTTTTATTATATGTGATTACCGTTATATCAACAGCTGATATCCTGTTATCCACAGTCATCATGCCGATTCCCGCATGCCGGCAACTGTCAGTTTTCCTTTCCCTGGTCTCCTTCCCTGTCTCCATGTCCGTATCGCGTGTTCAGGTATATGAGCAGGACCGAAATATCAGCCGGTGAAACCCCCGAGATGCGGGAAGCCTGTCCAACCGACTCAGGCCTGAATTTGGACAGTTTCTGCCTTGCCTCCAGCCTGAGCCCGTAGATCTCATCATAGTTTATATCCTCGGGGATCTTTTTCCTCTCCATTTTCCTGAACTGCTCGACCTGTATAAGCTGTCTCTTTATGTATCCGTCATATTTGACGGATATCTCCACTTCTTCAGCTACAGGGTCGTACTTTTTCATGCTGCAGGTTTTCAGGCTGTCCGGCCTTCCGGGATCGATGACCTCCAGCGACCTGTAATCAAGCTCCGGACGCCTGAGAAGTTCCGCAAGGCTTACACCGGACCTGATCCTTGTGCTTCCCATTGAATCAAGGAAACCGTTGACTTCATCAGACGGAGGCACATACGTATTTTCCAGCCGTTCGATCTCCTCCTCGATCCTCTTCTTCTTTTCAAGGAATTTTCTGTATCTCTCCTCCGATATCAGGCCTATTTTATATCCCTTCTCGGTCAGCCTCATGTCGGCGTTGTCCTGCCTGAGCAGCAGCCTGTACTCGGCTCTGGAAGTCATGATCCTGTAAGGCTCCGAAGTGCCCTTGGTCACCAGGTCGTCTATGAGTACCCCTATGTATGCTTCCGACCTGTCAAGGATAAGGGGCGGCTCCTGCCTGATGAACTGTGCCGCGTTAATGCCCGCGATCAGCCCCTGTGCTGCGGCTTCCTCGTAGCCTGAGCTCCCGTTGATCTGCCCGGCGGAAAACAGGCCCCTTATATTCCTGAATTCGAGGCTGAGCTTCAGCTGCGTAGGGTCTATGCAGTCATATTCGATGGCATAGGCACTTCTCATTACGTGGGCATTTTCCAGGCCGGGCATCGTTTTTATCATCTCGATCTGCACATCTTCAGGAAGGCTGCTGGACATGCCCTGCAGGTACATTTCCTGGGTGTTAAGCCCCATGGGCTCCACAAACACCTGGTGCCTCTCCTTGTCTGCAAACCGTACCACCTTGTCCTCGATGGACGGGCAGTACCTTGGTCCGACTCCCTCTATCATTCCTCCGTACAAAGGTGAACGGTGGAGATTGTTCATTATTATTTCATGGGTCCTGCTGTTTGTGTATGTAAGCCAGCAGTCGATCTGCTCCCTTTCTATGGATTCGTTTTCGAACGAGAAAGGTACTATCACATCATCGCCCGGCTGCGGCTGCATTTTGGAAAAGTCGATTGTTTTTCTGTTCAGCCTTGCAGGGGTGCCGGTCTTGAACCTCATAAGCCTGATACCCTTTTCCCTCAGGCTGTCAGAAAGCCTGTTCGCCGGGAATAGTCCGTCAGGTCCGCTGCTGAAACTTACATCGCCGATATATATCTTTCCTTTTAAATATGTGCCTGTGGTCAGTATGACTGCCCTGCAGTTATATATGGCGCCGGTATGTGTCTTTACCCCGGTGACGGCGCTGCCGTCTTCCGTCGTCAGGAGTTCAGTAACTTCCGCCTGCTTTATGTACAGGTTCTCCTGGCTTTCCAGGGTATTTTTCATCACCATCTGGTACATCCTCCGGTCTACCTGCGCCCTCAGCGAGTAGACTGCAGGCCCCTTGGCCCGGTTCAGTATTTTTGACTGTATAAGCGTCTTGTCAGCGCACTTTGCCATTTCACCGCCCAATGCGTCTATTTCGCGCACCAGGTGGCCTTTTCCGGTGCCTCCTATGCTCGGATTGCACGGCATGTTTGCGATGGCGTCCAGATTGATAGAGAAAACGATGGTCTTCATGCCCAGTCTGGCACAGGCCAGCGCCGCCTCACACCCTGCATGCCCAGCACCCACTACTGCAACGTCGAAATTTCCAGCAACGTATTCCATATTACCTCCAGAACAGGAAACCTGTCATATATCACCAGTAATACCGTCATTATGTCTTGATGTTGTGCTGACATTTTTTTTGTCACGCAAGTAAATGTCATTTAAATCTTCTTCGGCCGACTGCGCCTTATCTCTCATTTCCCCAGGCAGAACCGTGAGAAGATCTCGTTCACCACGTCCTCGCTGACCGATTCGCCTGTTATCTGTCCGAGCGCTTCAGCGGCATCCCTGATATCTATGGTCACAAGGTCCAGCGGCATCCTGCCCGTGAACGCGTCCTCTGCCGAATCCAGGCCTGCGATGGCATCTTCGATGAGCTGCATGTGGCGGGCGTTCGTCAGCAATATTTCATTGTTGGCCGATATTTCTCCGCCAAGAGCCAGTTCCTCGATCCTGTCAGCCAGGTCATCCATACCGGTCCCGTCAGCTACTGAGGCGACAACCACCGGCATGTTTCCTGAAGCCGTCACCTGTTCTTTCATGGCTTCCACAATATAGTCGTCCGCCACGTCCATTTTATTTATCATGACAATCGCCTTTTTGTTCAGCGTAGTTTTCATGACTTCCATGTCTTCATCGGTTATTCCCGTCTGGGCATCCAGCACCATGATGACGAGTTCGGCCTCCTTGGCAGCGACTCTTGCCCTTTCGACACCTATTGCCTCGACGGGATCGTCAGTGGCACGTATCCCCGCCGTATCAAGGAACCTGACAGGTATGCCCCTGATGTTCACATATTCCTCTATTATGTCCCTCGTAGTTCCCGGGATATCGGTCACGATCGCCCTGCTGCTTCCTGCAAGGGCGTTCAGCAGGGATGACTTTCCTGCATTCGGCTTGCCAATAATGGCCACTGTTAACCCTTCCCGCAGCAACCTTCCCTTCGTGAATCCCTGTGCGATTTTCCCGAGCTCGTCCCTTATTTCAATGATGCTATTCCGGATCTCCTCGCCGGTGATTTCCTCTATGTCTTCCTCGGGATACTCGATTACAGCTTCTATATGCGCAATCAGTTCTATCAGTTTCCTTCGCGCACTCCTGATTTTTTCTGAAAGTTTACCCTGGAGCTGCGCTGCTGCAGCCCGTGATCCCTCGTCCGTTTTGGAATTTATCAGGTCTATCACGGCCTCGGCCTGGGCCAGGTCCATCCTTCCATTTATAAAAGCCCGTTTCGTGAATTCGCCCGGCATTGCCGCCCGCGCCCCATGCCTGAGGACAAGTGAAAGCACCCTGCGAAGCACTACTATACCGCCGTGGCAGTTAATCTCTATGGTATCCTCACCGGTGTACGTCCGCGGTGCGTCCATCTTCACAAGCAGCACTTCATCCACCATCTGTCCGTCTTCAGGATCTGTGATCCTTCCGTACATGACGGAATGGCTCTTCGTGTCGCTTATCTTTTTACTGCCTCTGAATATCTTCTCCGCAACGCTGAACGCTTCCGGACCGCTGATCCTTATGATGCCGATGCCTCCCGTCCCGTACGGGGTCGAGATGGCGGCAATGGTTTCGGAGTTCCTGCCCGGAGCGATCATCGTACCTGCCGAACGATCATGCATAGCGTATCTTCTTCCTTTTGATCACGTTTCTCTCAGCAACAGCTTCGTATAAATTATTATAACGCATAGCCCGGCGCTAATATATCACTCATAATATTACGCCTACAAATTCAAAAGAGGACAATCTGTGTTGTCCTCCGTCAATGCAACCGAACCGATTCAGATAACATCCGTCCTCCGGAAAAAACATGCGTTATCACCTGCCTGAATGCACCTGCTTCAGGGCTATGACGACTTTTCTGTTGGGATCTTCGCCTACACTGTATGTTTCAACGTATTGGTTGTTCTGCAGCGTGGAGTGTATTATCCTTCTCTCATATGGATTCATAGGCTCGAGAGAGATATTCCTGCGGTACCTTACGACCTTGTCTGCAAGCCTTCTTGCCAGCCTCGCGAGGGTTTCCTCCCTCTTTTTCCTGTAGTTTTCCACGTCTATGGTGACTCTGATATACCTGTTGCTGTTCTTATTGACTACTAGGCTTGCAAGGTACTGCAGGGCATCAAGGGTTTCACCGCGCCTGCCTATCACTATACCGCTGTCTTTCCCGGAAATTCTGTACATTACGGAGTTTTCGTCCTCGACTTTTTCTATGTCGACATGCACATCCATCTTCTCGAAAACTTCTTCAAGAAAACGGATGCCTGCACCGGCCGGATCAAGTTTTAGTTTTACCTGTACTCTGGCCTGCCTGCTTCCTATGCCGAAAAGGCCCTTGGACCCTTTTTCCAGTACAGTGACTTCCACATCGTCAATATCTGCACCGAGCTGTTCAAGCGCTGCGCTGATCGCTTCATCAACAGTTTTTCCTGCGGTCTCTATCACCTTGCTCATCTATACCAGCTACCTCCTTCTGGCCGCATTTTCAAAACTCTTCATTTCTTCCTCTTGCCGCCTTTTTTCTTCCCGCCTTTTTTCCCATCGGATTTTTTGCCTTTTCCTTTGCTTTTTCCAGGAGAACCCTGTCCTGACGGCAGCTGTTTTGCAGAGGCTTCGTCCCCGCCATCTATTTTACCATCGTTATCATCCGTCGATTCCTTTTTATCGGATGTCAGGCTTCCCCTGCCGCATGTCCGTGCCGCGGACCCTTCCTGCTCTTTCTTTTTCATTACGTACTTGTTGATATAAAGCTGTTGTAAAATCGCAAATACATATCCCGTCATCCAGTACAGCACTACGCCCGCAGGAAGCTGGAACGAAAACAGAAGGGTCATGGCCGGCCCCACATACATCATCGAGTTGGCCGAACATCCTGAAGCCTTGTCTTTACTGTCGTCGGTTTTCGGCATCGCAAGCCTGCTTGACAGGTATGTCGTCACAGTTGCCAAGATGGCCAGTATGAACAGGGGAAGATATGTCTTCCATTCGGGTCCGAAAATCACGCCAGGCTGGAAAGAAGCCGTCTCTCCCAGGTGCAGGCCGAGGAAACTGCGGAAGTTTATGAGTTCGGACTCTTTCAGCATGTCCTCTGCCTGGTAAAGGAGGCTGGGATGTTCATTGAAGAAATTCAAAGCCCTTATTTCCCTGTGGGCGCCCCACAGCTTCATTACGGATTCTGCTGTCCTCGGGAGATTGCCCGCGATCCCTCCGGTGCCGAGCGCCGAGTTTATCGTCGAATGGACTGTATTGAGCGTGGCCTGTGCCCTGGCCGCTGCTTCCACGATCACTTCTATGGCTTGTTGCGACTTGCCGAGCATGAACTTAAGGGGCTGTACGATGACCCAATACAGCGTGAGTATCAGGGGCATCTGGATAAGCATAGGGAGACATCCGCCGGCCGGATTGTAATTATGTTCCTGGTAGAGCTTCATGAGCTCCTGGTTCATTGCTTCCCTGTCATCCTTGTACCGCTTCTGGATGTCGTTTATAAGCGGCTGCAGCTCCTGCATCTTCATCGTCGACTTATGCTGTTTCACCGTCAGCGGGAGCATCGCAAGCCTGACTATAAATGTAAATATTATAATGGCAAGCCCGTAATTTTCAAAAGTAATGTCATAGATGAACTTAAGGAACTTGCCAAGAGGATAAGCCAAAAAATCAAACATAACTCATTTATTCCCTTCACCGTTTTTCTTCATGCTTCTGTCTATTTCACCGGATCATAACCGCCCGGATGGAACGGATGGCACTTCAGGATACGTCTCACAGCAAGATAGCTTCCTTTCAGAGCTCCATACCTGTTCAGCGCGTCAATGGCATACTGGGAGCATGTAGGATAAAACCTGCAGCTCCCTTTTGGTTTTAGGGGCGAAAGGTATTTCTGATACAGCCTTATCATTGCTATCAAGAGTTTCCTGATGCATCCCATTTTTCCCTGTCAAAAGCACCGGCCTTTTTAAAGAGGAATCTCAGTTCCTTCAGAATGTTCGCAAAGTTATATTCTGTTTCAACTTTTCTTGCCGTTATTACTATATCGAGACCGACAGGGATATACGGCTCAAGCAGCCTGTAGCTTTCCCTGATCAGTCTCTTCACCCTGTTTCGCTTTACACTTTTCCCTATTTTTTTGCTTACGCTGACGCCGAGCCTGTTAAACTCCGCGTTATTGCTCAATAAATACAATACCAGGTATTTACCCGGATAAAATCTGCCCTTCCTGTATATTCGGGCAAAATCGCTGTTTTTTTTCAACCGCTCCGTATTCTTCATTGCACCCTAGACAAAATAAGACCACAGTCATGCGGTCTTACGCTGTAAGTACTTTGCGTCCTTTTTGTCTGCGTCTTCTCAACACTTTCCTGCCGTTCCTGGTGCTCATCCTTTTTCTGAAGCCGTGCACCTTGCTTCTGTGTCTTTTCTTAGGCTGAAAAGTCCTTAGCACAGTTAACACCCCCGTTTCATGCCACTATCAGGTCTGTTGCCTCAAAGTAAGTATTTGCTGTAAAGTGTTCCTTTAAACAAAAAATAAACATGTATAGTGTCCGAAAGGACAGATACATCACGCCAATTATATATTAAACATCGAGATCATGTCAAGAAAGTATTCACGATCCATCGCTTCCGGAACCTCATTTTATGCGGTCTGGAATATTTTTCATATCATTTAAGGCAGGTAAAAATATGACCTGTTTCCCGATGTTGATATCAGAAGTGACAGGCTGTGGATAATTGAAGATTTACTGTTATTTTTGTGGATAACTAGGCCATTTCTTAATTGAATATTGCCTGAAAGTCTGATATATTATTTATGCTCAAATGATAATCACGTGATTTCCAATTTTGAACATCATCACATAACTATACCTTGGAGGAAAAATCATGAATTCGTTATCCGGCATTTGGCCCAGAGTACTCGATCTTTTGAAAAACGAACTGACCGAGATCAGTTTCAATACTTGGATAAACACCATAGAACCAATTTCTCTCAGCTCGGACACAATTGTCCTCGGAGTACCCTCGGATTTCAACAAAGGAATACTTGAATCGAGATACCTGACGCTTATTTCAAATGCCGTCAAACAGGTTACATCGAAAGAATATACGATAAAAATATCTGTTCCTTCCCAGGAA
>Ga0209508_1001952_pt1 | contig 14667 bp, 7 predicted proteins | sample AD_UKC129_MetaG_FD_184427 | JGI IMG/M metagenome (GOLD analysis project Ga0209508, IMG submission 184427) | Active sludge microbial communities of municipal wastewater-treating anaerobic digesters from Canada - AD_UKC129_MetaG (SPAdes) (version 2) | ecosystem: Engineered > Bioreactor > Anaerobic... | reverse complement strand
ATTTAATATAAAAGATAGTGATCCTGTCTCAAAAGAGCATGCTATTGAATTTGGCAAACAATATATGGATGTTCATTATATGCATATACATTTTTATTCTGAATATTTTGATGATTTATAAAAAAATTTATATATATAAAAAAAACAATAAAATTATGTCAATATCGATTTATCAAATTTTAGCTGAGCAGTCGCCAGCTGCATCGTTGCCTATAATAAATGAGAATTATAGAATATTATGCGACGAAATTAATAAATTAGAACAATATATAGATCCATCTGTACAAGGTGGTACTTTGACAATAAGTAATTTATTAATAAAAAAATATAATAATCCTGTTGATAATGTTATATTTATATCTGAGGCTTCTGGTAAATTTAATGGTAAACTTATAACATTAAAGACATTAGAAGTGGGTGCTGATACTCCTAATGATTTATCTATTATAAATAGCAAATTACAAGTTAATAATGAATTAGTAATACAAAGGAAACAAGATGCTAGCAATAATACATTGACATCAAAATTTAATTCGGGCATATCAGTGTCTGATTTATTTATATTAAATGGTATATATACATATACTATTGATGATACTAATCAAAGTGATATATTAAATGTTAATGGTAATGTGCCGCCTACTACGCCGCCTACGTTAGGAAAAAATAATTTAAAATTATTTTGGAATAATATAACTGCAGTAGATACTCCGCAAGTTTTATTGTCAGCGGGTGTTGATGGGCAAATAATAATAATAACAAATAAAGGTAATATATCACAGAATGGTGAATATTTATTATCATCAAATATTGGTGGTGTGCAAAAAGATATATTAAAAATATCGGGCATATTAAATAATACTGATTTAGATAAAATAGTATTTACATTAATGTATGATGCTATTGATAGTAGATGGATATTAATAAATTATGTAGTACCATCTAATATTAGTTTATCTATATTATAAAAATAAATTTGGTTATGTCAAAAATTATTTGTATGTTTGTATATTAAAAAAAATAAAAATTATGAAAAAATATTTTAACAAATTGAATGAGAGTTCACAAGATGATGATAGTAAGGATATTATTTATAGATATGGTAAAAATATAACATATAATACTTATATGGATAGACTTTTTACTTGGCATGGTGAATTAAAATATACAAAGTATAGTGTAAATTTAGATTTTGTTAATAGGAATTCAGTAAATATGAATTATGTTATTGATGCATGTGAACACAATAAAGATAAGATAGTATTTTTTTATTTAAAGAATACTGATGATGGTGATATATATATGTGTTCTATTGATAGTAAATTATATGAATTAGCAAATGGTAATAATATATATTTTACTAATCATTATATTTTAAGTAGTAATCAAGACGAAAGTGATGTTGAAAAAGAATTTGCCGAATTAACTGCTAATTATAATAAAAGAGATGTTATTATAATTGATAAAGGAATTGAAGGCATTTTAGATAATGGTAATGTATATCAGAATATAAATAAATTTTCATTTATTAATAAAGATTTGATTGATTTTTTTGAGGAGACGGCTAATAATTTTGATGGTGAGGATTATAAAGGGGCAAATATAGTTGATTATCTTAATGCTGGATATGAAAGTATAATAGTATATTTTGTAATGGAAGATTTATATAATATATACAATGGAGTAAATGGGTGTTATTTACAATGTGCAATGACAATGTATCGCATAGATGATACTATCGTGCCATATATTAATTTAGATCCTACTTATATTTACAGTAATAATCCTAAACCCGATGATTTGATGAAGGAGATTAAAGAATTTGCAAAGTATGAACGGTTTTCTGTTGTTTATCCTAAAGTTGTAAATAATTATTATATTGATAAATCATAATAAAATTTATATATATAAAAATAATTTTTTAATTTAATATATTTATAATGAAGTATACGCCGTTTATAAAGCCGATAAAGATAGAAGGGGGCACATTTTATACATGCTTGTCAGCACAAGAAGATATAAATTATACTTTTGAAAATAGTACTAAAAAATTTAGGTTTTCAAAATTTGTGTTGTTAAAAATACCACCATTAAAATCACTGCGTCTCACTACACAAGAACTATTATCAGATAGTTATAAACCTAATTATGTGCAACTTGATAGTATATTAGGTGCTAGTAGAGTTTATGATAGTTTAAATTTGCCTAATATCCAAAATAATAATGTTTTTGCCGAAAGTTTCCAAAATTATTATTATAATTTAGAAACATTACTGACATCAAATGATAATTATAGCATTGATGAACAGCGGACTGTATCAGAACGAGTATTTTTTAAATGGCTAAAAGAAATAGGTGCAATAAGATTTAGAGTGGCTAATGATAGTGAAGTTGTTAATAATATTGGCGTAAGATATGTAGAAGAGGATAATAGTTATGACACTAGTGGTAATCCAATTTATGATAGAGTAATAAAATATATTGGTGACATTAATATTATAAATTCTATTAAAAATCCATTAAATTCTTTTACAGAAATATATATGCATATTCCTAGCTCACATGGATGTACTCCTTATGTTTTATTAAATAGTATATCTGACAATAACTACCATCCTAATATGAAATTAGCATCAAAAAATGCACAAATAGATGATGATTATATAGAAGGTAGGCATTATAATGATATACATCCAGCTGGGCTTAACATAATGGCACATTATGATATAAAAGAATATGATGGACAACTATTTAAAAATTGTTGGTACTTAAACAAATCAACAGGGCAATTTGAAGGATATAATAGTGGATTAAATGCTAATTTTAAGTGGTGGGGTGATTATAATAGTCATATTAATAAAACATATTGTTTAGAAGATAATTTTGGTAATCCGATAAATGAAATATTTGCAATAGGGCATGATAATACATCAGATCCTAATGATGTTACTGATTATAACAACACAAAGTTTATAAGAAATAAATTAGATGGCATATCAATAGATTTTAATAGTAATAATTACAAAAAGATTGTTAGTGATGCTAACTTAACTGATATTAATGATTTTAATGCATCAGAATATTCTAGCAACTTTTCTTTTAATACAGTACTATTATATTATGATGTATATGATGAGACAAATCCTGATGATTATACTACTAATTTATTTGGTGTTTTATTTTTAGATAATGTAGATTATCAGCCTGGCATTGGCGGTGAGATAAAATCATATAATAAATATAAAGTTAATAATATATTACAGCAAAATGGTAATTCTTATGCTTTTAGACTAAATATTAAATTTGATGTTAATGCTAATGATTCTGCTATAGAAGTGTCTATTAATGATTATAATACATTTTCATTACAACTATATACCGATGCTCTCTCACAAATGAAATTATTAACAAATAATCTTAATAACTACCTTGCAGAATATAGAAAATTAAATAATGAGATAGAACATATAAAAACATTATTATACACACAATATGATAATAGTGATTTATTAAAAAGGATAGAAAATATAGAAAATGATATTGCAAACTCGCAAGAAGTATTCCTTAATAATGATAACATTATTGACTTGATAAATAGAAATTATGAAGAAATAAAAAATATATATGAAAATAAGACTTCCATCAACATGGCATATAACATAGATGTTATAAAAGCAGGTGATGGAATAGAAATTAATAAAGTTAATAATAGTATATATGTTAATAATATAGTGAGTGATTTTAATATTGATGACAACTCACTTGTTAGCATTACTAATGATTTTCATATTAATAATAATTATTATACATATTATTATAAATTAAAAAAATATAATAACTATATAAGAATAATGGATGGTAGTTATAATAATCCATTTGCTATTGATAGAGATATCATATTATATATTGATGACACCATAAATAGTTGGGAGCGTGGGCAAAAATTAAGAATATCTTTTGAAAATGGATTGTCATTAAATAATACAAATGGTGTTTTTATGTTTTATATTTATACAGATAGTACTGATAAATTAAATACGGGGTATGTATATAATAAATCTATTGGTATTTTAACACCTGATATTTTTAGTAATAATAGCAAACCAGTTATTGAAATTATCTGTATAGATAATACAAATTTGGATTTTGTTATAGATGTATTTTGATTATGAATTATAAAAATATTTATATATATAGTAAAATAAAATTTACATTTTAGATGACGCAAAATAGCTTATCAGAATTATTAAATCAATATTCAATTTTACAAACAAATGCTGTCAAATTAATAGAAAAAATTAATGAAGCAGTAACATCAAATACAGACACCATATCTGTCACTCTAACAGATATTGACGGAACTGAAAATACGTATACATTTCCTTCTTTTAATTATCTTAAAGCAAATTTAGATAGAATAGATAACACTATAAAATCGTTGATGGGTATAAATAGTGATACTATTGTTAAAATGGCTGATGGTACATATAAACGAGTATTTACTGTTAGTTTATCTAATAATATAAATACCATAAAAGGACTAGAAATACCACAATATTTTACAGCAAAGTCTAACTGGTTCTTTGAGAACTTTCTATCTCCGCAATTATGTGTTGAATTTGATATTTCAAAATATGTAAATCAAACTACAAAAAATATAATATGTAAACGTATAATAGTAGAATGTGATACACCAGAAAAAGAAAATTATTTTGATACTATCTATAAAAATCGTAACGATATTAATATAAATGAACTGTATGATGATTTAATAAAACAAGGTATATTATTTTATGAAGATGAGGAAATAAAAGAACTTCCTTATTCTACTTATAACTATAAAGGTTCTTTTGATGTTATTAATATTAAAGATATTAACATTACTGTTGATAATACTACAAAAACAAAAAGAATTTTTGTGTTAAATAAATTAACTTATGATAATCTGATAAATAATACTACTGATTCAGAAAGTTTAAAAATAGGTGATAAACTTATATGTAAAGAGTCAGTATATGAAATTATTGATATTGACAAATCACTAAATGCAGTCTCACTAAAAAGAAATTTTGGTTATGATAATATATCAATAGGTAGTGATATTTTACAATTATATTCTGACACCATATCAGAAAAAACAGCTAGTATTACTATAGGATTTGGTGAGAGAGTGGTCATATTTTTTAAGACTATTGATGATATTAACTGCACACAAAGTACTGATTGGTCTGATGGCGTTGCTATATATACTAATGAATTAAAAATATTAACTACCGATGGGGAGCAATCATTAGTACAATTTTATAATAAAAATGTTTTTGATTTGTCTACAACACTTATAGGACTTGCAAAAGAAAAATCTATTCCTTCTATCTATGCACTTATACCAGATCCACCTCAATTGTCTAAAGACTATTTTAAAGTATCACTTATTAATGCACATGCTTTCACTACAGATATACAAAATACTATACAACAAAAAAATGCTGATAGAATAAAAATTGAATCAGAAATAAAACAAATTAACCTAGCAATAGAAAAAAATAAACAATTATATAATCAATCAACTCAACTCACAGAGCAAGAAAAAGAAAATATATTAAGTAATATTACTTCATTAATAAATCAAGTAAACACAAAATCTACACAATATAGTACATTAATAGCAGAAATTAATAATATAGCAAAAGACTATAATATAAAAAGTGAAAAATATAAATATAGAGTGCGTGGTTTTTTTAACATACCAAAACCAAAATATCATGAAAAAACAGGATACCAAGAAGTTATACAATTTGAATATGCTTATAGGTATTTAAGTATTGATAATAAACCAACTACTATAGAACAATATCAATATATAGATGAAAATAACCAATTAAAACAAGGTACTTTCTCACCGTGGACTTATGTAAAATCTGACATTAGAAAAAAATATTTTGATGTCAATGATGGCATATATAAATGGGAAGATGAGGATATTATTAATCCTGAAATACCAAATATTAATACAATAGATATACCAATAAGTCCTAATGAAAAGGTAGAAATAAAAGTACGTAGTTATTCAGAAGCAGGATATCCTATCAATCCAATATGTTCTGAATGGTCACCATCTATAATAATAGAATTTCCTAATGATTTAATAGTACCTAGTTCTATTGATCAAATATTAGAACAAACACAAAGTGAGAGTACTATACAAAAGATAAAAGATGAGTTGCAAGCAAAAAATTTAGATATGCACTTATCTACTTCTTATTTAAGCTCTGATATGTATATTTCCCATGATGCTAGCACAATAGCATCTGGCTTTTATGATAATGGTAAAGTTATTAATTTATATGAAAAATTAAAAAATATAGAAAATGAAATATATAATGTCAAAGCAATGGTTCAAAAAGAACCGCCTAAATATGATATATATATATTAGATGATAGTGGCACACAATCAAATAAAATACCTGTTATTAATGGTAGTGTTATTGATATTTTTGCTGGATATTATAAAGATTATATAAAACAACTTAATGATAATGACAAAAAAGGTGCTATTATCAAAAAAACATATAAACTAGTTATAGAAAATACTGGTAGTACTGCAATAGAATTAGAATCACCGCAGCCAGGTGGACTTTCTGAATATTTACCAGAACAACCTATATCACAAATATATGATGTATTTTACTATGATAGATATAAATATTTTAAAGTGCCTATTAATAATGTATCATTACTAGAAAAAGAAACAAAAAATTGTAATGGCATATATGCTGCTAGCGTACAATCAAGACAATTAAAATCACAATATTTATATTTAAGATATAAAAATATAGGTTTAGTAGAAGATTTATATGCTGATAGTACACAAAGATATTTATTACCATTATTTACTAATAATAGTCCGCAGCCTTTTATTTGGAATGGTACATATGCTAATAATCAACCGTTAGGTAATGGTGGTATTAGTGATTTTTGCATACATACAGATTGCCCTATTTTATATCCTAATAACAATACTATATGGGATTTTAGTAGTCAAAATGATTTAGGTAGTACGCCTATTGACTTTTTTAATAGACCTATTATAAATATACAAAATGAATTGCCAACAGCTCCGTTTAAAGCGTCTGCTTTTAGACATTCTGCATTTTTTAATATAGAAGCATCAAAACAAGATGGCACAAAACAATTATGCTACAACGAATCTTGGCCATATGATTTTCAAAATAAAACACCTTATAAAGTAACAAATAATAATATATTTACTGGTGTATATGATACTGTTAATAATACATATAAACCTACCTATAAAGATTTGCCAGATAAGTTAGGATTTTATCCACATGATAGATATTTGATTGGTAAGAACACTTGCGGTGCATATCTTTATTTAGCTCCTTCATATTTTGATTCATTATTTGTTGATGGAGTTGATTATAGGTCAGTAAAACGTATAGAACCAAAAAATAAATTAGTTATTCCTATTGTCTTTGAATTTAGGATGGTAGATTATTATGGCACTACGCCAACTAGCGGCAAAATAGGTGGTGATTTTACTAATAGTACTAAAAATTTAATATATAACAAAAAATTAGGAATAGACATATTTATAAAAAATCAAGGAACATTTTCTTTTGACATATCAGTAACGGCAAAATATGATAAGATAATAGAAATGGAAGGTGTTGAAATGTTATATAATACTTCATTAAAGTCTGCAGAGACTAAATTTAAAAAATCACAAATTTTAGATATATAAAAAAAATAATATATGATGCTATTTTATTATGTTAATTTTAATGAAAATGTTATTTTTGATGGCCATACCACAAAATTTTTAAGAATATCTATCCCCCCACACGATAATCATATTCAACAACCATCAAATGAACCAAGTCCTAGAAGTTATTATATAACATTATTACCTGTTTATTTGTATGATGATAACTCACAATATTATATTAATAATATTAATGTAATAGATATATATAATGATCTTAATAATGGTAATATAGTAGAATATAATTCTTTTAATTTTTTTGGTACTTCTAATAATAAATTATTTTTTGGTGATAACTATGATAAAATAAAATTGCCAAAGCCTAATTATTGGGATGTTATACATGAAGGAGATATATATGAATATAGAATAGATTATGATGGTAATGATAATGAAATTATTAAATTAGTATTATTTATATCAGAATTTAAACCGATATATAATACTACTGCGCCTAGTGTATATAAATTTATTCATGGATATGATGCATGGGCAAATAATGGGTCAGAATTGTTAGATATGCCACCCATACCATTAAATTCAAATATTGTATATACATCAGATGATTTAAAAAAAGGTATAAAATCTATAAATAGCAAAATATATGATTATTTACTAAATAATAATATATCAGAATCACAGCCAGCCTACCCATATTATGAATTTCCATATTTACCATTTAAAATTGATTATAAAGAAATTGATATCTTTGGTATCAAAAACACACAAAGAGGCAAAAAAATAATATAAAATGGAAACTCAACTGTTAGAAAGATATTCTTCATTCATGTTAATGAAGACTAATCCTTTACTCACTGGTAATATTAAAATCACTATTGATACAAATGAGAATATGTGGCTTAATACTATGAATGCTAATACAGAACTATCTAATAATAAATATAAAAAATATAAAATAAGTCCGTTATCTTCATATCCTATTGACATATATAATTTTTTTGATAAAGGAACAGTACCTACTGATATTATTTTTGATATATATGAGTATAACAATAATTATAATGTTATAAGAACATTACCATATGAGCAATATGATAATTTCTATTCTGCTGGTGCTACTATGTTAAATGAAACATACTATGATGAGGAATTTTCTTTTTTTGCACCTTTATATATTAATGATATATTACCAGATTATTTTGTTATATTTTCAGTAGATCATCCTATATCAGTAAATTCATATAATAATTATAATGATAAAGAAATAATAAAAGAAACGTTATCAAATGCAAAAATAATAAAAACATACTCACTAAAAGAAGATTCTAACATAGGTAAATATATACGTAGCATACAAAGTATGTATTTATATACAAATGAACCATTATTTGTTAGCTTTGATAAAGATATTAATTCGAGTTATACGGGCATATCTATAGCTAATGGTACTATAACTACTAAATATGAAAATCTTTATGATATTCTAACTAATGATATGCCGATAAAACAATTAGAAAAATATATAACAGAAGGATTTAAACGCAATGGGCTTATTTTTCCTAATATATTAAATTTAGAATTTTTATTTAATGATAATCTATCTGATGATTATTCTATAAATAGATATTTTGGTCTTTTTGTGAGCTGTGTTGAATTAGATAAATTCCAAGTTAATGGTTCAATATTAAGTTCATATAATGAGCAATTACCAATTCCTCGTAAAAATATTGATATATTACCTTATAGTAATAATGAACTAATACAATCAAATGATAATGGTATTAAAATACCTATACAAAATGCAAATTTGATAACATATGGTAATGATTTTACTATTGATAATAATAGCCATTTTTATGTCATCAATGATAAAAAAGGATCTTTACATAGAATAAAAGATATTTATAATAAACAAAAACATATAGGTAATGATTATTATGAATATAAAGAAATTCAGTTATATGATAAAAAATTTAATATAAATAGTCTATGTGGCACTACTAATATATTATTTCAGCAAAAAGCAATATTATCAGATGCTTCGCCGTCACAGATGGTTATATATTTATATATGCATAATAATGTAGTTATAGGTGATAATGAAAAAATATCTATAATATATAATGATAGTATAAATTATACTGAATGGGAGATGACTGCTAATAGTAATGGATTGCAGCCAGGTGATGCGTGGGACTATCCAGTATATGATATAAATGAGCATAAATATAAAAATACATTTTCTAATGAAGGTACAACAAATGATGTTGCCAATGCATTAGCAAATTGTATTAATAATTTTAGCACACCTTTCTTTAAAGCACTTGCTATAGATAATAAAATATATATAATAACAACAATAACATCAAATAGTACAAATAAATTTAAAATAAAAAGAACATTATCTCAACATAGTATTTTAAATAATGTTAGATTATATGATATTGCACCAGATAGTAATATTATACAAAATAATGAATATTCATATAATTTTATAGGAGGCAATAAAAGAAAACGTAATAGAGCAATAATACCTAAAGAATCACCTAATATTACTGATAATACATATTTTCAAACGCAAAAAAATACTTATAGTAAAATAAAATCTTTTAACGTAGGTATAACATCAATTAATAAATTACCTTATTTAGATAATCCTATATATAAAGATAATAAACTAATAGGATTTCAAAATATTGATAAATATGATGTTATTGAACTTGATGATGATAACAAAGAATTTTTAATATCAAGTGATAATATTATAACAGGATATGATGTGTTTATACCTTCAATATCATTATTATCAATATTTCCAGTAAAAACTTTTGACACCGACTTTTATCAGTCTGATTATGCAAATTTTCCTATAGGTGAATTATATAAATATTTTGAAAAATACGAAATATTAATAAATGATACTGTAATAGAACTGCCCAATAATGAATTTTTTAGAATAATAAAAGGATATGGTGTATTAGAAGGATATTATAATAATAATTGGGAATTTATATGTAATATTAATGAAAATCAAAATATAGACACTTGCTATTTTAATACTATTACTGATATATATAAATATTCAGATGACAATAGAATATATGAATTTATTAAGAAATATGATAAATTTAGAGTAGTAAAAAATATTAATTGTGATGTTCTCACTATTGTCAAACATTTATATTCTAAATTAAATAATCAGCTATTATCTAATACTGATGAAGATATTATAAATTTTACTGGTTTTGCTGCTCTCACAGACACTTATATTATAAATGATGATATAATAATAAATACATTAAAAAATAATGAAGATTTTGATAGATTTACCTATCTTATGCTTAATACAGAGTATGATAGATTAGCAGAAAATATTATTGATGAATATAAGGATATCTCAAAAGTAGTTCCTTATATAAATAAATGGGTGCAATTTGGTACTGATGTGCGTAATAACCAATATAGACTTAATAATTCTATGTCATTTGGTAAAACAGGTATGTCACCAAGCTTTATTGAAGCAAACAATCCTAACAGTTTCACACATGAATGGTACTTTATTGACAATATACCAAATCATATAGATAAAATATATTTAAATAATACAAATTATATTTGTGCACCACTTGATGACACTCCTATTGATAATAGAACGTGGAAAGAACTATTATATGATACTACTACAGACTATTTTATAAAATATTTTGTGAGTGGATATCCTTATGATACCATTGATAATGAATATATGCATTATGATAAAAAAGAAAATTGGTCATATATCACTTATAATAAATATACTAATGAAGCATATACCATATTTAAAGGAGCAAAAATAAATGTTAATAGTAATAATAATGCAAAATATGATAATTATAAATTTTCTGCTATACTCACAAGAAAAAAGAAATTATCTAATGAACATATAGATCCAATATCAATAGAAGTTATAGATAATGAGAAATTTAAATTTATTGTCTTTATAATAACAGTATATATACAAGACTATAAAGATTTAGAATATACCACTTTATATACATTAAATAATAATTATTTTAATGGATTTATATATAATAATGTGCCAAATAACTTTTATGATAATAATAAAATATATGATTTTAATAAATTTATTACCATATTAGACTATGCTGATACGGAAACAGATATTAAAATTATCAATTTTAACCAAAATAATGTATATACTATATATAACACTAATGATTTTTTAGCTACAATATACAAAAAAAATAATATGGGTGATTTATCAATATTTAATGCTAATATAACATCATTTAATAGTAATGAATTAGATGCACTGCCCGAAATAATATCTACATATAAAAACACTTTGTTTTATGACTTTAATGATAATACTTCATATGTGACAACATTAACAAAAAAATTAAGAGTAAATCATCAACTGCCAAATAGATTTACTTTGTCAAATAATAATATTACTATTATATTATATCCTACTCAGCAAGATAACTATAATTATAGTTATATAAAATATTTTGCTAATAATATATCATTATTAAAATATTATTTAATAGACTACCCTCCACATATTAATACTAATTATAATACACCTGAAACATTTTTGCTAAATTATGGTCACGAATATAATAAACAACTTAATGATTTTCTATCATTTAAAAATATATATAATATTGTAAATAATAATTCAAATATTATAAAATATATTACTGTAAATGATAATGATATAGTTACATATGATAATTTTAAATTATCATTTATTCCACCTACTACTATAACAAAAGAAAATATACTAAAATATGATATTAATAATGATAAATATGAAATAATAAAAACTACGGGCACTGAGACAATGTATAGATATTCTGGATATTATAAACCAAAATTTAAAGATATAATAAAATTTGCTGTCAATGAAAATAAATCTATCATAAATTTCTTTAATAAAGATTTCATGTTATTAAATACTAATATAGATATAGATAATAATAAAAATTTTATTATACCAAATTTATGCGTGTGTAAACTTGCCGACAATCAACTTACTATGCAATCATATATAGAATCAAAAAACCATAATATACTATTATCAAATTTTGATAATAATTTTTATAAAAAATATCTTGCAGATAACTCATCTCAAGAAATATCAGGACTAATATATCCAATGCATTTTAAAAACTATTTTGGCAGCACTCTCATAAAATTAAAAAATAATTATATATTAGATAATTTTATAGATAATGAATATGAAATTCAATATGATGATGATTTAATAACTATTACTATTGATATTAATAATAAATTTATAAAGAAATTATTAGATGATAATATATCAAAAGAATTTGAATATATAAAATCTACTGTCTCATCACCATTATCATTAATGCAACCAAATGAATTTGATGACTATATTTTAAAATATATTAATAATAATATATTAAATTTATTTTATATAAAAGAAGTTAATGTACTGTATCAGTTATCATATACTAATAATAATGTTATATTAGATAAAAATATTGATTATATTATAAATAATAAATTAATAAAAGAAAAATATTACAAAATAGATATAAATGATAATATATTAAAAGTAATTATTAATATGGATAAAAATTTACCTAAAAATTATTTTTTATATATAAAAATGGGTAAAATATGAAGAACACAAAGAAAACGACGCACATAATCAAGCCACAATTAATTTTTTTAACTAAATTAACATAATATATTAAAAAGTTATAAAACTCATTAAAATGTATTTGTATAGTGTTTCACAAAGTTTTAATAAAAATAACAAATATGCAATATATAAAAGACTTAATAATAGATAATAATAAAAAATGTATAGTATCTGGCACAGGAATATCTGCAAATTTATTAAAAACAATAAATATAAATGATTATTTTATAATTGGAGTTAATGACATTAATAAACTTAATATACATATAGACATATTATTGCTAGTAGATAAAAAAGAAATTTTTCTTACCGATAAAAAATTTACAAAAGAATATAATATGACTCGTGTATCCGATATAGAAAAGACAAATTGTGAATATGTAGTACTTGCCGACAACTCATGGAATTTTTGTGATGATAAAAAATACTTATTTACACTTAAAGAAAATATAAATAAAAAGAAACATATTGATATATATGAAGATGCACTTGACTATGGATATGATTCACCCACAGTAGCTTGCATATTAGCAATAACACTAGGATTTAAAAATATTAATATCATAGGTGTTGATTTTACAGATAATCATTTTTTTATTGATGATGGAACACATACACTTGTTAAAAATAATTATTTGCCAAAAATTAATTCATGCTATAATATAATAAATGAATATTGTAAAAATAATGATATTACTATTAATAACTTATCACCATATAGTAATATAACAGCAATTAATAAAATCGATATAAAAGATATATAAAAAATTATATTTTATGAAAGATAAAATAGTATCAAATTTCATAGTATTTTATAGCACTATGAAACTTGTTTGTAAGGATAATATCCTTTCGGGGTTATCCTTACTGGACTTACTACAAAGCCCTCTATCCCATTAGTCGTAAGACAGTTTGGGATTGCCTTTCGCATTATATATATAAATATTTTTTTAAATGAAATTAAAATTATTTTTATATATAATATAAATATTACTTTTTTTAAAAATAAGTATAATATAAAAAATCTAATATAAAGAAAAGTAGAATAATAAATTATGAGTGAATCAAGTAAATTTAGTTATGAAGAGGCATTGAATGCTTCAATTGAATACTTCAATGGTGATCAATTAGCAGCTACTGTATGGGTAAACAAATATGCTATCAAAGACAGTGAAGGGAATATTTATGAATTGACACCTGATGATATGCATTGGCGTTTAGCAAATGAATTAGCTAGGATAGA
>Ga0209508_1001949_pt1 | contig 14683 bp, 14 predicted proteins | sample AD_UKC129_MetaG_FD_184427 | JGI IMG/M metagenome (GOLD analysis project Ga0209508, IMG submission 184427) | Active sludge microbial communities of municipal wastewater-treating anaerobic digesters from Canada - AD_UKC129_MetaG (SPAdes) (version 2) | ecosystem: Engineered > Bioreactor > Anaerobic... | reverse complement strand
TAGCAACACGGCCTAGTTCGAAGAAGAGCATCAGCCCTCTTGCCAGCACCAGCAATAGAGTGGCCAGCAACGACCTGCTCCAGCTTTTCGTTCGACCACGAGGTCAAGAGCTGGGCGCCCAGCCCGATTCCCAGGATCCAAGGGTTGCGTTCGAAGAACTCCTGCCAGACAGACTCTGGCCCACGGCCAGCTTGAACCAGAGATGAGAAGTGGTCGCTGTCTTCGAGCATGCGTTCGAATTCTGCGATTGCCACGCGGCGGCCAGCGACGGCAATAACATCGCGCGCGTTCTCATCCCCGGCAACAAGTTGGTGGAAGGCGCCTGCTTGGGCGTCGTATACAGCCTTCGCGGTCTGGGGATTGTTCAGCACCGCCGAGAGAACCTCTTCGTCCACACGAAACCCTGTGTCAGCTCCCTCCGGCTCGACCAGCATGGCCCGCCGGAAAAACTCGGCGAACCGTGTGGCGTCCTCGCGATGTAGGCGAAGGATCTGCTTGACGACCCCCTGCGATCCTGGCTCTGGAACCCGCTGGATCCAGACGTCGACCAGCGCACCCGCCTCACGCGAAATAAGCACTTTGATTTGAGACCGGCTTCCTGCGACGCCTGTGACGATCCATTCCTCGCCTTCGAGAGTCAGGGAGGACGCGGTCCCGTCGTCATCGAAGACTTCGTAGACGAAACGGCTGGGCTCTCCGTAGTCAGTGGAGTACGGGTTGGCGTTCGCGAAGGTCTTGGAGGTGTAGGTCCTTCCCGGCAGTCGGGCCTGGGCGTATCCAGTCTCGGTCTCGGGAGCGTCCGATGGCGAAGCAAAGTCCCACTCGTTCGACACTGACACCGCCCCCTTCCCGCACGACGCGTCAAGGCAATTGCCTACTGGAACAACCGAATCCAGCCCCCGTCTTCTGAAAAGTACACCGACGGACGTCGTCTCTGAACACGGCGCGCAGCCTTCATCACGCTCCGAATCGTTGTCCAAGTTCGGGGCATCTCTCCAAGTCCCAGCGATCGTGCAACCGCACCTGATGAGGGCCAGACGACTCGGACAGGAGGCACCACGTCATGACCGACCCCGCCCGCAGCGGCTCGGACCGGACCCGCCGGCTTCGGCTGATCATCTCCCTCGCCGCCGCCGGCCTCGTCCTCGCCGTGCTGACCGGCGTCGGCATCTACGGCCTCGTCGCCGGCCCGCCCACCCCGCGCCCAGGCCCCAGCGAAACTGCGGGATCGTCGACGCCGGCCACCCCCTCACCGACCTCTCCGACGCCTGGGACGACACGGCTCGAGCCACTGCCGGAGACGAGGAGCCCGGAACGGTTTGCCGAGGCCGTCGCGGATGCCCTGTTCGTCTGGGACACGTTCACCACCTTCAGCCCGGACGATCACCGGGCGGTGCTGCTGGAGGCCGCGGACCCCTCCGGCGCCGAGACGCCCGGGCTGATCGGCGACCTGTCGAACTATCTGCCCGCGGACGCGACGTGGCGGGACCTGCAGGAGTACCGCACCGCCCAGTGGATCGACATCGACCGGCTCTACGTCCCGGACCAGTGGTACGAGGCCGTCGCCGCCGCGGACGGGCAGCTCGCCGACGGGCTCGTGGCGTACACGGTCGAGGGCACCCGGCACCGCACCGGGGTCTGGTTCGACGAGCAGGTCGCCTCAGAGCATCCGGTCGCCTTCACCATGTTCCTGTCCTGCCCGCCGGCCACCGACCGGTGCGTCCTGCTGCGCCTGTCGCAGCAGGACAACCCGCTGCGCTGAGCGGGGGTCGAGGCGATGAAGAAGGCTCTTGTCACGCTGCTGCTCGGGATGCTGCTGGCCCCGATGCTCGCGGTGATCGGTGTCGGGGTGCTGATCAACCCCGCGGTGACCAACCAGGCGATGTGCATCGCCAGCGGCGTGATCCTCGGACCTGTCCCGGACGAGTTGGAGGTCACGACCGCGGACGGGACCACGTTCACGCTGAACCGGCAGCAGCTCACCCACGCCGCCACCATCATCGAGACCGGCGCCCGCACACCCGGGGTCGGGCGCGACGGGATCATCATCGCGCTGATGGCCGCACTGACCGAGTCCACGCTGCGCCAGCTCGCGAACACCGGCGCGTACCCCGAATCCGGGGACTTCCCCAACGACGGCAACGGCTCGGATCACGACTCTCTCGGGCTGTTCCAGATGCGCCCGGCCACCGGGTGGGGCACCGTCGCCGAGCTGATGGACACCAGCTACCAGGCCCGGGCGTTCTACGGCGGGCCGGACGGCCCGAACCACCCCTCGCCGCGTGGCCTGCTGGACATCCTCGGCTGGCAGCAGATGGACAAAGGCGAGGCCGCGCAGGCGGTCGAGGTGTCCGCGTATCCGGATCGCTACCGCAACTACGAGCCCACCGCCCGGACGATCCTGCAAGCCCTGACCGCCGGAGGTGGGACGGGGTCGGGAGTGCCCGGCGACGCGGACATCCCGGAGACCACCGCGCTCGTGTTCCCGCTGCCCAACGGCACCTACACCCACACCTCCGACTTCGGATGGCGCACAGATCCGTTCACCGGCGAGCGGAGCTTCCACGCCGGCACCGACTGGGCAGCAGCCGACGGCACCCCGATCTTCGCGCTCGCCGACGGAGTGGTCACCTATGCCCGGATGGTCGGGGGCACGTCCGGGCAGATCACGATCGAGCACACCATCGACGGCGAACGCATCGCGAGCGTGTACATCCACATGTGGGCGCACGGCATCCACGTCCAAGCCGGGGACCGGGTCATCGCTGGACAGCACATCGGCGACGTCGGATCCTCCGGCCGCTCCACCGGACCCCACTTGCACTTCCAGCTGCACCCGGGAGGCGCCGGCGCCTCCCCGGTGGACGCAATTCCGTGGCTGGCCGAGCACGGCGTGGAAGGCATCGACGTGCCCACCGGCGGCGGGCCGGGCTGCGCCTTCTAGGGCCGCACCGCCCGGGCCGGGTGCGCACCTGTGCGGTGACCAGCCTGCTGCGACGGAGAGGAACCCGCTGTGGACGTGTACCCGGACTTCGACGCCGTTGGTGGCCGCTCGACCCTGATCGGCATCGTCGGTGCCCTGCTGACGATCACGCTGATCGTCGCGGTGCTGATGCTGGTCATCTGCGCCATCGTGTGGGCCGTGTCGTCCTCCACCGGAAACGCCGCGGCCGCCGCGCGCGGCCGCGTGGGTGTCTTCGTGGCTGTCGGCGCCGCGGCGCTCTCCGGCGCCGGGGTCGCGTGGCTGAACTTCCTGCTGCGCGTGGGAACCACCCTCTGAGGCGGCATAGTCGACACGCAGCCGCAGCCCACGAGTTACCAGCTCGTCCAGGTCCTCGAAGAAGAGCACCGTCCCGGCGGAGCGTGGATCTATCACGCCGCCCCGGACTGGTCGCCCAGCGCGGCGATCGTGTTCCCCGAGCGGATCCTGCTGCGCATCACCAGCGCGGCAGGCGACGCCGGTTACGTGTGGGGCGTCGAGGAGTGGGACGGGCGGGATGAGACCTACCGGCCCGTCCCCGGAGGCACGGGGTCGGCGGCCACCCCGGAGCAGATGATCGGCGTCGCCGCGACGTTCATCGACGAGGAGAACATCGGCGAACCCCTCCCGCCGACCACGTATCCGCTGGCGGAGGAGCTGGCCGAACGCATCACCACCGGCTTCCCGGACGCCCACTGGCGCTCCTACCTCAACGACGTGTACGGCAACGTGCTCGAGTACCCCGGCAGGCTGCGGCTGACGTTCTGGGACGAAGCGAACTTCATGGGCTCCATCGACGGGTACACCTGGCAACTGGAGGTCTGGTCGACCCGGCAGCAGGCCTGGGTCGAGGTCGAACCGTTCAGCGAGGTCCTCTCGATCACCGAACTGCGCGCCGTGATCGGTGCGTTCCACGACGAGAACGAACGCGACCTCGCCGACGAACACGCCGCCACCCGCAGCGGACCGGCGGTCGGGGCGCTGGCTCGCGATGCCGTGAACGCCTCACACCGGGCGACCCGGCTCACCGAGAAGCTCGCCGCACGCGCCGCACAGCTCGACCCGGACCCCACCGCCGCCCGCAGCGCGGAAGCAGGCGTGTCCCGGACGGCGTCCGCAGCGCGGCGACTGGGCCTGTAACCGAAGGCGGGTCCGCACCTGACGCGATGAGCCCCGCACCGGGCAGGGCTCACACATTCGCGAAGGAGCCCCGCATGACCCTCATCCTCGACGCCCTCGCCCAGACGGCGACCGTGCTGCCGGCGCAGATCGACATCAACCCCAACGATTCCGGCCTTCCGGGCATCGCAGCTCTGCGCACCATCGTCGGCGCCGTGATGACCGTCGGACTGATCCTGTCCGTGCTCGCGCTGATCATCAGCGCCGTGGTCTGGGGCTTCGGCGCTAACAGCTCCAACCCCCACCTCGCCTCGCGCGGGAAGCTCGGCGTGCTGATCTCCTGTGGCGCCGCGATCATCACCGGCGCCGCCGTCACCCTCATCAACTTCTTCTGGAACGTCGGCCAGACCGTCTCCTGACCCGCCCCTTCGACTCATGAGAGGAGGGGAACGGTATGGACGGAATCTGTGACGTCCCCATCATCAGCAACGTCTGCGACGTCGCCGGCGAGACCGCCGCGACGCTGATCAGCGCCCCATTCGACTGGCTCGCCCAGGCCATCGGGCAGGCCGCGTCCTGGATGTTCCAGGGCGTGTGGTGGCTGTTCGACACCACCACCCTGGTCGACCTGACCGCACCCGGCTACATCACCGTCTACAACGTGATGTTCGGGATCGCGATCTTCATCATGCTGATCTTCTTCTGCCTGCAGCTGATCACCGGGCTCATCCGCCGCGACCCGTCCGCGCTGTCCCGCGCCGCCCTCGGGCTCGCACGCAGCGTCCTCGGATCCTTCCTCGTACTCACCCTCACCATTACGCTGCTGGAAGTCGTCGACCAGCTCACCATCGGGGTCATCCAGGCCACCGGCACGACGCTGGAGGAGATGGGGGTAAAGATCGGGCTCCTGGTCGCCGGGCTGACCGCCATCAACCTCACCGCACCGGGAGCGGGGGCGATCATCACGATCTTCCTGTCGTTCCTCGCCCTCACCGCCGCGGCGATCGTCTGGTTCAGCCTGCTGATCCGCAAGGCGCTCATCCTCGTTGGCGTCGTCCTGGCCCCGATCGCCCTGTCCGGCGGGGCATGGGATGCCACCCGGGGGTGGTTCGGGAAGTGGGCGAGCTTCGTGCTCGCGCTGATCTTCTCCAAGCTCGTCATCGCCGTGGTGTTCCTCGTCGCGATCAACCAGACCAACGCCCCGATCGACTTCGACCTCGCCTCGATCGCCGACCCCGTCGCCGGCATCGTGCTCATGTTCGTCGCGGCGTTCGCGCCCTACATGGTCTACAAGTTCATCTCCTTCGTCGGCTTCGACATGTACCACGTCATGTCCGCAGAGCAAGAGGCCAAGCAGTCGATGAACCGGCCGCTGCCCATGCCGGGAAAGCCCGACGGTCCGGCCCCGAAGCAGGTCCTCGACGGCTCCGGCGACCAAGGCCCCGGCGGCAACACTGGTGGCGGGCCTGGCGGACCTCCGCCCCCGCCGCCGGGAGGCGGAGGCGGACCCGGTTCGCCCGCATCCGCCCCGGCGGGAGCCGCAGGGGCAGGGTCTACGGGAGCGGCATCCACCGGCGGAGCAGCAGCCGGTGCAGGGGGTGGTGCCGCGGGAGGCGGCGCGGCCGCAGGCGCGGGTGCCGGTGCTGGTGCGACTGCCGGGCCGATCGGGATCGCGGCGGTCGCGGGTGCGAAGGTCGCCAAGGGCGCCGCGGAGGCGGGACCGAAGCTCGGTGGTGCGATCGGCCGCAGCGCGGAAGGGCACGCGTCGGCGGCCCAGGAAGGTCAGACTCCGCCGCCGGCGGGCCAGCAGCAACGTCCCGACCAGTCGCGCACGGCGGCTCCGCCGCAGCAGGCAACTGCGGGTCAGCAGGTCGCGCCACCGGCAGACGCCGCGCGCGGAGCCCAGCCTCCGGCGACCGCGCAGTCGCAGCCGCCGGCCCAGAGGCCTGGCGCTTCGCAGCGCACGTCCCCGCCCGCATCACCGCCACAGCAGCCGCCCGCCGCGATGCCGACGCCGCAGGAGTCACGCACCTCACCACCACCAGCGGCGCCGCCCCCGACGGATCCGGGCAAGCGGTAACCGCCCCACCTGCCACGTCGAGAGGAGGTGAGCTCGCCCGCCCGGAAGCGGCGGCACCCTGCCGGTCAGCTGTAGCGACCTGACCCGGCCCGGGCGCCGCCGCTTCCGCACGTCCGCGGCGGTTGCAGGCGCGTACCTGCCAGACGACCACACCGTCGTCCGAAGGAGCGTCATGGCCGCCACCGACTACGAGCTGAACCCGGTGAAGTTCTCCCGGCTCACCACCCGCGGGATCATCCTGGGACTGTCCCTGCCGCAGGTGATCGCCCTGGCCACCGGCGCGGTCGTGTTCATCGCCGCGCTCTACACCGGCGGTCCCGCTGCCCTGTACACGGCACCGGTCTGGCTGTCCGCCGCCGTGCTGGCCGTCGTGGGCGTGGGCGGGCGGAAGCTGATCGAGTGGGTGCCGATCACCGCGCACTGGGTCTGGCGCAAGGCCGCACGCCAGACCGCGTACCGGCGCCGGATCGTGAAACCGCGCCCCGCGGGGACTCTGGCTCTGCCCGGCGATGCGGGGCCGCTGCGGCAGTATGAGGATCCCGAGTCCGGGGCCGTGATGGTGCACGACCCGCACGCGCAGACCCTCACCGCGGTCCTCGAGGTCACCCACTCCGCGTTCGTCCTGATGGACCCCGGCGAGCAGGAGCGGCGCGTGCACGGCTGGGGCCGGGTGCTGTCCACGGTGTGCCGGTCCGGACGGATCGCCCGCGTGCAGGTCCTCGAGCGCACCGTCCCCGACTCCGGGTCCGGACTGTCGCAGTGGTGGAGCGAGCACGGCCGCGACGACGGGTCCTGGGTCGCGCAGACCTACGCCGAGCTGATCGAACGCGCCGGGCCCGCCGGAGAACGCCACATCACCACCCTCTCGCTCGCCCTGGACATGCGTGCGGCCGGACGGCAGATCCGCGCCGCCGGGGGCGGCATCAAGGGCGCTGCGGAAGTGCTGCGGCAGCAGATGCACACCCTGACCACCGCGCTGCGCGCCGCCGACCTCAAACCGTCGGACTGGTACACGCCCGGCGATCTCGCGGTGATGCTCCGCACTGCCTACGACCCGCAGATCGCCGCTACCCTCGACCGAGCCGGCGACATCGGCCGCGACCTCGCCACCGCCGGCCCCGTCGCGGTCGAAGAGACCTGGAGCCGGCTCCGGTCAGACTCCGCCCACCACGCGGTGCTGTGGGTGTCGCAGTGGCCCCGCTCCCAGGTCTACCCGGGATTCCTCGCCCCGATCCTGCTCTCCAGCGGCATCCGGCGTGCGGTGACGGTGCTGTACGACCCGGTCCGCTCGGACCAGGCCGCCCGCGACATCCGCAAGAAGAAGACCGAGTACATCAGCGATCAGGGCCAGCGGCAGCGGATCGGGCAGATCGAGGACGCCTCGCAGTCCGCGGAGTACGCCGACGTGCTGCAGCAGGAGGCCGACCTCACCGCCGGGCATGGGGTGCTGCGTTACACCGGGCTGATCGCGATCTCCGCACCGAGCGTGGACGAGCTCGACGCCGCGGTCGCCGCGATCGAGCAGGCCGCGATCCAGGCCTCCTGCGAGACCCGCCTGCTGGTCGGCCAGCAGGCACAGGCGTTCGTCGCCGCAGCGCTGCCGCTGGGCCGCGGTCTGTGAGTCGCACCTGACCCCCGCAACCACAGGGAACGAAGGGAACGGTGCACACATGGGCACGGACGACACCCGCAGGAAGCTGTACTCGACCGTGCTGGTCGAGACCGGCAAGGGCGACCGGAAGGCGAGGCGGCAGCGGCAGCGTGCCGCCCGTCAGGTCCTCGCCCAGGACCAGGCCACCACCCGTGCCGAAGCGAAGGCACAGTATGAGACCGAGCGGGCCGAGGCCCGCGCCACCACCTACCTGCCGCGCAGCGGCGAGTCAGGGCCTGGGGCGCTGCGCTCACCGCGCCGGTTTCGGGTCCCGGCGCACCAGGACACGTCCGCCACGCTGCAGGGCGCGTACCCGTTCCTCGCCGAGGGCGGGCTCGGCTCCAGCGGGGTGTTCGTCGGTCAGGATCTCTACAGCTCCGGGTCGTTCGTCTACGACCCGTGGGTGCTCTACCAGCGCGGCATCATCACCGCCCCCAACCTGGTGCTGGCCGGGATCGTCGGCAGCGGCAAATCCAGCCTCGCGAAGTCCCTGTACACCCGTTCCATCGCGTTCGGCAGGCGGGTCTACGTGCCCGGCGACCCGAAGGGCGAACACACCCCCGTCGCGCAGGCGGTCGGCGGGAAAGCGATCATTCTCGGCCACGGGCTCGGCGCCCGCCTCAACCCCCTCGACGAAGGCTACCGCCCAGCCGGGATCGCCGACGACGAGTGGGCTACCACTGTCGCCGCGCGCCGGAGGGATCTGATCGGCGCGCTCGCGGAGACCGTCCTGGAGCGGTCGCTGACGCCGCTGGAGCACACCGCGATCGACGTCGCCCTGCGCGCCACCGTCTCGCAGAGCTCGGTGCCGATCCTGCCGATGGTGGTCGACCGCATCCTCGCCCCCGACCGGACCGACGACGATGACGGGCGCCTCGGTGAGGACGGGCGGCTGGTCGGACACGCGCTGCGGCGCCTGGTCGCCGGTGACCTCGCCGGCCTGTTCGACGGACCCTCCACCGTCCGGTTCGACCCGTCGCTGCCGATGCTCTCGCTGGACCTGTCCCGCGTCGTGGAGAACAGCACGCTGATCAGCGTGCTGATGACGTGCTCGTCGGCATGGATGGAGTCCGCGCTGCTGGACCCGAACGGCGGGCAACGGTGGGTCGTCTACGACGAGGCCTGGCGACTCATGTCCCATCCCTCGCTGCTGCGCCGCATGGACGCCCACTGGAGGCTCGCGAGGCACTACGGCCTGGCCAACCTGCTCATCTTCCACAAACTCAGCGACCTCGAAAACGTCGGCGACCAAGGCTCGGCGATGCGCGCACTGGCGTCCTCGCTGCTCGCCAACGCCGAGACCAGGATCATCTACCGCCAGGAATCCGACCAGCTCGGCGCGACCGCGCAGGCACTCGGTCTCACCGGAACAGAGCGGAAGCTACTGCCCTCGCTGGGAACCGGGCAGGGGCTGTGGCGCATCAAGGAGTCCTCGTACGTCGTCCAACACCAACTGCATCCCGCTGAGCTGCAGGCCTTCGACACTCGGGCCCGGATGCTCGATCCCACCGGCGACCGGCCGGTGCGGGCGCCGCTCGATGGCGGTGCAGGGAGGGACCAGTGATCGGCCGCCGGCGCCAGCCCAAGCCGGCGGGACCGGTACCGACGGTGCTGCCGCAGGTCATCGCCGAGGTCGTCTCCGCCGAGCATGTTGTGCTGACGGTGAACGGCAAGCGGCTCCCGGCGACGCCCACGCGCCGGGACGAGCTGGGAACGGTGATCGCCGAGCTCGTCGCCCGGTTCGCCAGCCCGACCCGGGTGGAGGTGCGTGAGTTCGACGGCAGCGTCTACGCCGACATCCTCACCCCCGAACCGAACGATCCGGCCATACCCGACAAGGCGCCGGCGCGGGCCCGACCGGAGCTTGTCGAGTTCACCGCGGAGGGCTTCGTGCCCGGGGAGGACGTCGCCATCGCGCTCGTGCTGCGCCACACCTCCGCGGCAGGCAACGGCACCGCCCGGGCGCTGCTGGACCGCGCTGAACACGCCACGTTGACCGGCGAGCTGGTCCTGCTCGGACGGATCTCCGGCACCACCGCGGTGCGGCCCATCGAGGGAACATCCGCACCTGGCTCCTGACCTCGCCGACACGCGGCGAGGTCAGGAAGGACACCCAGTCATGCCTCCTGCCCAGCCTCGTCCCGCCAACGACGCGTTCGTGAACATCGCATTGGGCGGCCTGGTCGCCGTCGTCGCGTTCGGCGGTGTGCTCGGCCTCTCCGGCAGCATCGCCGCATTCCTCACCGGGCAGCCTCAGCCCATCGCCGGGATCACCGACGGGCTCGGCGTTCTCGCGACCCCCGCAGACCCCGGCACCGCGCTCGGGACGCCGGGCCTGAACCCGTTCGCGTACTGGGCCGTCGTGCTCCTGCTGCTGGTCATCCTGACAGCAGCAGGCGTGTTCGCGTGGCGCGCGGTCAGCCGCGCCCGGGCCGCGACCAACCCGCACCACCTCGCCGGCACCGCCACCGGCGCCGAGGTCGCCCGCGTCGCCTCCAGGAGAGCCCTCGTCAAGCGCGCCAACACGCTCCGCCCGTCCCTGACCGGCAAGCCGTTGCCGGGCGATGTCGGCTACCTGCTCGGGACGAGCAAAGGCGGGCAGGTGTGGGCGACCGTGGAAGACAGCATCCTGCTCATCGGCCCGCCCCGATCCGGGAAGGGCCTGCATGTGGTCATCAACAGCATCCTCGACGCGCCCGGCGCGGTGATCACGACCTCCACGCGCCCCGACAACCTCACCGCGACCCTGCGCGCACGAGAGCGCACCGGTCCGGTCGCGGTGTTCGACCCGCAGCAGCTGGCGCCGGGCCTGTCGGCGGGGATGCGATGGTCGCCGGTGCGCGGCTGCCAGGACCCCCTCACCGCGATGATCCGCGCCAAGGGACTGGCGACCTCGACCGGATTCGGCGGGGTCCAGGACGCCGGCTTCTGGGAAGGCAAGACCACCTCCGCCATCCAGGCACTGCTCCACGCCGCCGCGCTCGACGGCCGCGACGCGCGCACGCTCTATCAGTGGGCGCTGAATCCCACGTTGGCAGGAGATGCCGTCCGCATCCTGTCCACGCATCCCGGTGCCGCCGACGGGTGGGCGGACTCCCTCGATGCGATGGTGCAAGCCGATCCCCGCACCCGCGACTCGATCTGGCAAGGCGTCTCTCTCGCCCTCGCAGCCCTCGCCGACCCCCGCGTGCTGGACGCCGTGTCCCCAGAGGTGGGCGAGGAGTTCGACCCGGAATCGTTCCTGCGCGCCGGCGGCACCCTGTACCTGCTCGCCACGGGCGCCGGCGCGGGAGCATCGGCGGCGCTGGTGGCCGCGTTCATCGAGGACCTCGTCGAGGCGGCCCGCAAGATCGCCGCACGGTCGCCGGGCGCCCGGATGGACCCGCCGCTGCTGCTCGCGCTGGACGAGATCGGCAATCTGTCGCCCTTGCCGTCCCTTCCCACGCTGATGGCCGAAGGCGGCGGCACCGGGATCACGACCCTCCCCGTGCTCCAGTCGCTCGCCCAGGCGCGAGAGGGATGGGGCGAGAACGCCGCCAACGCGATCTGGGACGCGTCAATCGTCAAAGTCATCCTCGGCGGCGCGTCCAACTCCCGCGACCTGCAAGACCTGGCCACCCTCATCGGGGACCGGGACGAGACCACCGACAGCGTGACCACCGACGCGTACGGGGCGCACTCCATGCAGCGGTCGGTGCGGCGTGTGCCGATCCTCCCGCCCGACGTGTTGCGCACCTTGTCGTTCGGTACCGGAGTGGTCATGCTGCGCACCGCACGCCCGATCATCACCACCCTGCGTCCCTGGCCGCGGCGACCCGACGCCGCGCAGCTGAACGAGGACCGCACGGAGGTGGAACGGCTCCTTCGGGCAGGGGCGTGACCTACCGGTCGCGAGGCGTACCTGACTGGTGACCCCGCATCAGCGGGCGACCGATCAAGACCCTGAAGGAGGGTTCATGGCCATTCCCACCCGCGAGGCCCTGTCGGGGTTCATCGCCACCGATCCGCAGCTGACCGAGACCAGCAACGGCGGGCACCGCTTCTACGCCCGCGTCGGCATCGAGCAGTTCCAGCGCAACGAGGACGGCTCGTTCACGCAGCTGGAGAGCGAGTTCACCAACCTCGTGATGTTCGACAAGGCCGCCCAGCGTGCAGCGGAGAAGTTCCAGAAGGGCGACAACTTCATCGCCGAGGGCCGCAGCAACACCCACGAGTACCAGGGCGAGCAGCGCGAACAGTTCATCGCCTCCCGCATCGGCCACGACAACAACCGCACCACCTACACCGTCGACCGGTCCCGCCAGGAGCGCACCGGCGCGGACCGTGAGGCGCCGGAGCGGACGGCCGGGGAACGGGACCCGGCGGCCGTCGCGCTCGCACAGCGCGAGCAGGCCCTCCAGCCGGAGGCCGCCGCCGGAAACGGTGGTGCCACCCCGGTCGATCGCGCAGCGGTCGCCCGATGAGCCGGGTGCCGCCGGCGGCCCCGCAGCCACCCGCCGGCGGCACCCTTCCCTATTCCCTCTCGATGTGAAGGATCGACATGCCTGACGAGAATGACCCCGAGGCGCCGTTTCCGGACGACCCCGGCGACCAGGTGCGCCGGATCGTCGAGCAGCAATACGCCCAGCACATCAACGACGTCCTCGGTGAGGTGCCTCGACCGATCAACTGGCGCACCCTGCCGCCGGACGATCTCGAGGATGAACTGCTCGAGCTCAACGCGTGGGTCGACTGGCTCCGCCACGAGTACGGCCTGCCCGCCCAGATCATCCCGCCGATGTGGCACCGCCACCCCGAGCTGCTCTGGGAGCTCTCCGCACTCCGGCAGCACTGGCTGTTCTGCTACGACCCGCAAGCCAAGGGGAACCAGGCCCTCGCCTGGCACCACGACTTCACCCTCGCCCGCGAGCGGCTGCGCGACTGGGTGACCATCTCCGGCACGAGACTCGACCGCGACCGCCCCACCCGCATCACCCCATGGCCCGGCGGCGAAGCCGAAGACTGGGCAGAGCAAGACACGGCCGAGACGCCCGTGACCGCACGGAGCAGCGACTTCCTCGCCTTCGTAGAGGAGCAGGTGAAGGCCCGCCAGCAGGAACAGGCCGCAACGATCCAGGAGATCGTGAACACGGACTGGAGCGATCGACCATGAGCGACACGGGCCCCGGGCCGGCGCTCGTGTCGCCGTTGCTCGACAGCCGAGAGGTTGCCGCGTACCTGAAGGTGTCGGAGTCGACCCTGTCCCGGTGGCGCACCGACCGGAAGGGCCCGCCGTTCCTACGGCTCGGCGGTGGGGTCATCCGGTACCGGCTCGATGCCGTCGACGCCTGGCTCTCAGCGCTGCTCGCCGATGAGCAGCGCTGAGATTGCACCGCCGCCGGTCCCGCCGTTCGGGGTGAAGGTCACCACGGACCTCGAGTACCGGGCCTCCGGCATCCGTGCCCGCGCACGGTGGATCGACCCGCAGACGAGGCGACGTGTGGTCCGAGCGCTCGTCGTGCCGGACGAAGACGCCGCCGAAGCCTTCTTCAGCGACCTGCGGCGGTCCTCCGAGATCGGCATCGACCGGCGCATCACCTTCGCCGACTACCTCGCCACGATCGGCGACCGATGGACACGCGGTCTCGACCCGACCTCAACGGCCGACGGATACAAGGTCGGGCTACGCCTGCGCGTCCTCCCCGCGCTCGGGCACCTGCCGCTCTCCCAGATCACCGCGGGCATGATCGACCGAACGATCGATGACTGGGAGAAGGCCCACTCTCCTTCCACGATCAAGAACACCATCGCCCCGCTCGTGCGAGTCCTCGACGAAGCCGTGCGCGACGACGTGCTCGCCAGCAACCCCGCCCGCAACCGCTCCCGACGAAGCCTCGGCAAATCGGCACTGATCGTCCCCGCCGAACAGACTTCGCCTCGCGCACACGCACTCCCGGACCTCGCGGCACTAAACCGGCTCGCCCAGGCGTGCGGGCGCGTGCACCAGAGTTACTCGGACTTCGTCATGCTCAGCGCGCTACTCGCCTCCCGGGGGTCGGAGATTGCCGGCCTCCGGGTCGGCGACGTCAACTGGGACACGAACATCGTCACCATCGAACGACAGACCTACCCCGGCTCCGGCGGACTGGTCACCAAGCAGACCAAAGGACGGGCCGCGCGTCCCGTCCCGATCCTGAACGCACTCAAGCCGGTCCTGGAACGCCTCACAGAGGATCGCGAGTCAGACGAACGCCTGCTGCGCGGCCCCCGCGGAGGCGTCCTGACCACAGCGAGCGTGCGCGACGCGACGAAATGGGACGACCTCGTCACCGGCCTGGGCCTGTCATCCCTCACCCGGCACGGACTCCGGCACACTGGCGCGACCTGGTTCGCCGACGCGGGCATCCCGCTGCACGTGCTGCAGCGCATCCTCGGACACAAGTCCATCGAGACCACCCGCGGCTACCTGCACCCGGACACCCGGCACCTCACCTCCGCCGCCGAGCAAGCCAACGCCTTCCTCGACGCCCAAGAACAGCGCCCGAGTCCTGCCCAGACCCCGGCCCCAGCACGCCCGACACCGGGCCGATGATCCACTACACGGAGGCCCGACGCGGCTTCCAGGTCCCGGCGGTGTCCCGGCGCTTCGCAACAGGGCACTTCGAGAGCATCACGACGGCGGGCGCCTCAGCGGCTCACGGTCCGCGTAAACCCTCCGGAACGAACGACGAAGCCCCGACGAGAAATGGCTTCTCATCAGGGCTTTTCCGTCGGGATGACAGGATTTGAACCTGCGACCCCCTGACCCCCAGTCAGGTGCGCTACCAAGCTGCGCCACATCCCGTTGTTCACTTTTCGGCCGGAAACAGTCGTT
>Ga0209508_1001947_pt1 | contig 14699 bp, 10 predicted proteins | sample AD_UKC129_MetaG_FD_184427 | JGI IMG/M metagenome (GOLD analysis project Ga0209508, IMG submission 184427) | Active sludge microbial communities of municipal wastewater-treating anaerobic digesters from Canada - AD_UKC129_MetaG (SPAdes) (version 2) | ecosystem: Engineered > Bioreactor > Anaerobic... | reverse complement strand
ATCTTTCCAAATCTTCTGGGATTTCCTGCAGATGGACCTTCTCCCTCCATTCCTATTATGGCATCCACAATATTTATGAGAGGTTTTACCTCTTCGCATATATACACAAGAATTTTAGCAAAATTTTTTGGTGTTATAGCAAGAGAATGCATCTTAGCTTTATTTGTCCCAGGGACAAGTCCAAAAAGATTTTTTATGGCACAGGTCATAAGCATAAAGTTATGGGTTTTTAATTTTGGTACATTTATTACATAATCTACCTCTTTTATAAACTTAGTTATGGGAATAGACTCTACTAAACCATTTCCTGATATTGTGATAGCTCCAGATGAGTATAAATTAATAAGTTTTGCTCCTGTTTTCTTAGATACCTCTTCCATTCCTGTTTTTCTGTAAAGATCAGTAATATTGGAGAGAGTGCTTCCAGGAGTATCACCAATATATATCTCTTTTGCATTCTTCTCTTTTAAGGTTTCTACAATGGCTTCCATTACTATAGGATGAGTAGTAATAGCTTTTTCTGGAACTTGAGCCATAAGAAGACTTGGTTTTATAAGGAATTTTTTATCTGAAAAATCAGGAAGATCAAAATAAGAAAGAGCCTTCTTTATATTTTCTTTTATGAAATCTCTATCATAATCACTATTAAATACTACAACTTTTGAACTCATAAAGATTTTCCTCTCAGCATATTCTTGGAAGTAAGTCTCTTTTTAATGTGTCAAGGATTCTTTTAGTCCCAAGCTTTGTTATCAAATATACCTTACCATTTCCCTTCTTAGCTTCCCCTATAACCCTACTATCTTTTCCCAAAGGATGCACTCTTAAAAATTCTAAAACTTTTTCCTTCTCATCTTTTGATACGATCATTACTACCTTTCCCTCATTAGCAGCATATAGAGGATCTATCCCTAAGATTTCACTGGCACTTTTTACCCAATCCTTTATAGGGATCTCCTCTTCATATACTTCTATATCTATATGATATTTTTGAGAGATCTCATTTAATATGCCTGCAACTCCTCCTCGGGTAGGATCTCTCATAAATTTTACTCCTTTGGAACTCTTAAGAAGGGGAATGGTAAGGGAATTTAAAGGGGCAAGGTCAGATTTCACTTCTTCTCCTGATTTTACACCTAATCTTTCCAGCATAAGGGCTATTCCATGTTCCCCAATTCCACCATTAACTATCACTAAATCTCCATCTTCTATCTTTCTTCCTCTCCAATCTAAATCCTCCTCTATTATTCCTATACCAGCAGTATTAATGAATATCTTATCTCCCTTTCCCTTTTCTACTACTTTAGTATCTCCTGTAACAATTTTTACCCCACATTCCTCACTGGCTAATTTCATAGACTGGAGAATTCTCCTAAACTCATCAAAGGATAATCCCTCTTCAATTATGAAACCCACACTTATATAAAGAGGTTTTGCTCCCATAACAGACAGATCATTTACAGTGCCATATATGGAAAGTTTCCCTATATCTCCTCCTGGGAAAAATATAGGGGATACCACAAAGGAGTCTGTGGTAAAGGCAGTTTTACCATGAAGATTAAATACAGCAGAATCAAGAAGCTCTTCTAATATATCATTTCTAAAGTACTTTAGGATTTCTTCTTCAATAAGTTTTCTTGTGCTTTCTCCCCCACTTCCATGGGAAAGAAGTATAATATCTTCCATCTATTCCCCTCCATAAAGAAAATAGGCTGCACAGGTGCCTTCTGAGGACACCATACAAGGTCCTTTTGGATTTTCAGGGGTGCATACCTTAGCATATAGAGGACATTCTGTAGGCTTTAATACTCCTCTTAATACTTCCCCACATCGGCAAAGGTTATCCTTTTTAGATGCGACTTTTATGGGATATATCTTTCTTATATCAAATTCTTCAAAATTATCTCTCAGAACAAGTCCACTATTCTCTATAAGTCCAAGACCTCTCCAAATAGCAGGACCCTTTTCAAAAACCCTATACATAATCTCTAATGCCTTCTTATTCCCTTCTTCCTTTACACTATTCTCATAAGCATTTACTAATGCAGGTTTCCCATCTTCAAGGATCTTTACAAGAAGATATATACCATATAAAATTTCTTCTGGCTTGAATCCCATTATCACAAATGGAATTTTGTATTCATCAAATATCTCTTTCCATCCTTCTCTTCCTATGATGGTAGATACATGCCCAGGACCTATTATCCCATCAATTTTAACCTCTCCCATATCAAGAATTGCCTTCATAGCAGGAGGAGTAAGCTTATGAAGAGAGAGGAAAAGAAGGTTTTTAATGTTCTCTTCTTTTGCTCTTATTAGGGTATATGCTAAATTAGGTGCTGTAGTTTCAAAACCTATTCCAATGAGAAGATATTTTTTATGCTCATTCTCTTTTGCAATGTTAATTGCCTCAAGAGGAGAGTAAACAATTCTTACTTCTTTTCCTTTTAATCTTAAGTAATTTAGACTTCCTTTACTTCCAGGAACATTAACCAGATCTCCAAAGGTTATTACTCCTAAATCATAGTTTTCAGAAAGGGCAATAATATAGTCAATATCTTCTTCTGAAGTTACACATACAGGACAACCGGGGCCAGAGAGAAGATGAATATTTTCAGGAAGTATCTGCCTAATACCGTATCTAAAGATTTCATGGGTATGGGTACCACAGAACTCCATCAGATTTACTTCTTTTTTTGATATCTTCCTTATACTCTCAATTAGCGCCTTTGCCTCCATAAATTTATTCTTCCATTTCTTCTAAAAGGGACTTGATGTCCTTTGCTTCTTCCTCTGAAAGAATAGTTATGGAAAATCCTGCGTGGACTATAACATAATCTCCTTCTTTCACCTCAGGCGTAAATATAGTGCTTATCTCTATAGTGGAATTTCCCATCTCCGCTATGGCAGTATTATCCTCTTTAACCTCTCTTATTCTTAATGGCACTCCTAAGCACATTTTTCATCTCCTCATTTTTTTGTAATAAATATTTTTGTAATAAATATACATTATAAAATCTATTGGGACAATAAGAAAGAGGCTAAAAATTCTCATGGTTATTAATAAATCTTATTATACTTTACACACTATTAAACAAAATCTCTGGCCAATCTATATCTGATAGAAATAGCACATGACTTTTTATAAAATCATCTTTGGAAGGAGGTGTTCCAAAGCCTTTTATTAATTCATTATAGGGTGTTATAGAAAGAATAAAACCATCTAAAGTTATATTCCCTCTACCTAAATTTTTTTCCATCTCCTTAATTTCATCCTTACAAAATCTTATCTTCTCATCATCTAATCCTTTTGAATACTCAAGCCCTTTTGGATCTATGAAGAGTATAGCTTGTCGGTTATATTCCTTTATCCACATGATAAAATCAGGATAAAATTTTGCCCACTGAAGTTGAAAACCTACGCCAGAAAAAGGAAGGTTTCTCAAAAGATATATTTCAGATCTGATTTTATCTCTATGACTTTCCAAGTACTCTTTTAACTTTAGTACAGCTTCCTTTTCACTTTCTACTAAGCCTGCAGGAGATATTTTCTCTATTTTTTTGCTTTGAAGTAGTATAGGCACATAGAGAGAGCCATCAAAGTAAATTCTGGGTAAAGCCCCATTAATATCTTCTATAAGTAGTTTATCTAAATTTTTTGTTAGATTTGTTATCTCTTTAATTAAGTCTTTATCTTTCTTGTCTACTTGTACTTTATAACACTGTTTCCCTTCAGAAATAAAGGGTAATGGCAGCTGTTTAATTTCAACATAGCATAAGTTTTCTGTTTCAAATTGTTTTGCATATTTCCCATAGAATAAATCCAAATATTTTTTAATAACAAAGATTGCTATGTCTTCCAAAAGTGTTACATTTTCTAAACTTTTAATCTCAAGAAGTTCAGGAAGTACTAAAACATTATATTTATCAGACAAAAGAATGGCTTTAAGGATTTCTTTATTAAAAGTTAGATTCCAATAAGCTCTTTGTGTTTTAAACTCAAGTATTTCCTGCCATATTCTTTCCCAGTTGAGTAGATCTAAGATATCTTCTGAAAGTCTCATCCTCTCAACTTCTTGTTTTATCTCTTCTGTTTCAATTCCTCCTTCTTTTCTATCTTTTGATAGATGTACTGATACTTTTGGCCGAAGGTCTATGGTAAAATTAATTTTATTATCAATCTCTAAACTTAAAATATTGTCCTCTTCAAACTCTTTATCTTCTCTTTTAGTAAGGGTATAAAGACTATTCCATTTATCCTCGTGTTGAGTTTTTATAGGTATTTCAATGGTTTCAAGCTCTACCCCCTCATTTCTGATAGCCTCTAAAAATTTGCTCAGGTAATCAGCTTTAATTCCATAAATATTGAGACTCTCTAACAATTGAATCTGAGGATTATCACTACTTCTTTTAAGAGACATTCCTTTTCCCTTCAATCTTACTCCTCTACCAAATAGCTGAATAATCTGTGGACCTTGGTTAGTACCAATATTTAGGAGCCCCATAGAAGAGACACGCCAAGTATCCCAGCCCTCAATGAATTTTTTTGAACCTATGAGAATGTTTATAGGTGAGTCTTCCCTTTTAATATCGTCAAAAAGAGATCCTGATATTGCATCTTGTTCCACTGATATTTCCTTTAAATACTTTTTGAACTCTGGAGCATCACCAATATTTATAACTCCAAAATATTTATTCTCTCCGATCTTCAATCCCAATTCTCCTTCAGCATTTTTTAACTCGTATAGTTTGAGGCTTCCTTTTCCATTGAAAATCTTTTTGTAAAGGTCTTCAAAGTCAAATCCTCTCTTCCTTAGATATGTGAATCTATCTTGAAATATGTCCTTACCATCTTCATTCTTTAGATTTGTATTACCATTTAAAATATTCTCCACCCATTTTTTTAACCAGTCTTCATCCTGAATAACTTTTTTAATAAAATCCACAATTTGAATAACATCAGATTCTGCTTCTTTTCCAGTGACCGTTGTTCCAACAAAAATCCAGAGAGGTTTTTCTAAATTATATTCTTTAGCTAATCTATTATTTTCTTCGTAAACCAAAAGCTGTTCATAAAAAGATAAAAGATTTGCTACAAACATTACTTCTTGGAATTCTTGGTCGTTAATCTTTTCCTGTCTCACATTTAAGACAGAAAAATCCTTACCATATCCATCTAAGTAGAAGTATTTATAGGAATAATCAAAAGGAATTGATTTAGCATATTCTTTAAGAATCTCTTTACTTTTTATGTTTAAAATCTGACCGAAAGTTGCACTATATTCAAAAACAAAGCCATTTTCAGCAAGTTTATCCCGCCGTCTTGCCCATTTTTGGTCTTCTGAACCCTTACCTTTATGTCCTTCATCTACAAAAATAAGATTTCTACCTTCAAAAACATCTACAGGTAGAGTAACTCCTTTTCCCTTTTTCTCCTCAATAAATTTAGTTATCTCTATGACTAAGACTTCATTTTCAGTACTTAAGCCACCATTTAGGGTTCCACTATAAAGCTTGCAGGGAATACCACTTTTCTCTAATTCCTCATAATGTTGTTTTGAAAGCCCTTCATTAGGAGTAATAAGAATGATATTGTCAGGAGAAAACAACTTGTATTTGAAGAATTGGTAATAGTTTATATGCATAATGAGAGTCTTACCAGAACCTGTAGCCATCCAAAAAGCAAGTTTCTTTAAGTCATTTTCAGAAAACTCATCTATAATTTTAACATCTTCCTCTTTGTAACCCTTTAGAAATTCATTCAGTTCATATAAAAATTCAATCTTTCTATTCTTGAGATTGTCTAAGATGATCTCAGCAGAAAGTACAGCTAAATATTGAAAATACTTTAAAGAAACAGGCTCACGTCTGTAGTTTATTTTCCTTACATAGGATTGAATATTTTCATCGTATCTAAGAAGAGTCTCTTCTGAAAGTTTATCTTTTTGAATATTTCCGAAAGAGGATCGTAATACATTTATAAAGTGAGTTCTTCCATCACTATCAACGCCAACTGGGGCATCTTTTAATTTTTCCTGAAAACTTCTGAAATCATCTACTCCAAAGAGAGAAAGTATGTATTTGTTTAGGACAAGGTATTTTTCTATTGACATAACTTTATCCCATTAATCTTTTAAATTCTGGCTCAATGTATCTTATTTCTACTATGTTATCGCCAAGTTTAGAAGTTAAAACACTTTGACCATTTACATAGACAATATGTGGTCTCCAAGGTTTAAGCTCTTGAATAATAAACTCTTTATCCTTCTTAAAATCATCTTCATCCCAATTCTCTTTATACTCTCTCCAAACAATTGCTATATCTTTTCCTTCTTTCTCACCAAGAATAAATAGATATTTTCTTTGATTATTTCTTACCTTTATCTTTTTAATTTTTAATCCCAGAAGATAATTAAAAGTCTCTGGTATATCTACAATCATCTCTTGAGGTTCTCCTACTTCCTCAAGATTGACTTTAAGCTTATATGAGAAGGGATTTTTAAGATGATCCATATTTAGAAGATACGGACTTTCTCTGGTTTCAAAATCTAAGAAGTATTTTAATAGGTAGTCATCACCAAGTTTTAATTCTACCTGTTTGTTTTCAGTAAGTTCAATATTATCCAAAGTATCCTCATATTGTTCTAAAATCTGGTATTTAAAAAAGCCACCAGCATTATTTTCATTATATCTTTCTTTAACATCATTTTCTTTTGAGATACCTGACTTATCATAAGCTAAAACTCTTTTCATCCTTGGCATAATAACACTCCAGAAATGTTCTCCCATCTCTATACCAATCCATTTCCTACCAAGTTTTTGAGCTACTGCTGTTGTTGTTCCACTTCCTAAAAAGAAGTCCATAACTAAATCACCTTCATTAGATGTGGATTCTATGATACGCTTTAAGAGAATCTCTGAGTTTTCGGTAGGAAAATTCCAGCCAAATGAATATCCGGAGATATCAGTCCAATTAGAATCGAGAGGTGTGAGTTGTGATTCTAAATATTGAGGCATACCTTTTTGTTTTTTTCCAAAAACATCAATGTAGTCGTATTCTTCGTTAATTCTAATCCTACCTTCGGAATTAAGTGCGTCAAATTTCTCCTGTGAAAATCTCCAATGATTATTTTGAGGTGCTGTAAATTTTCTACCATTAATTACGATAACATTTGCTTCTTTATTTTCTTTAGGAGAGATCGCATTAACCCATCTAATCTCTCTATTTCTTTCTTTAAACACTCGTCTAAAAACAATTCTCTCACCATTACTATAGAAATAGAGTAGATCATATGCTGGATTAAATCTTTCTGGAATATTTGTTCCTTGATAATTAACTTTTCTAAGAGTCAATTCATTCCTAAAATTTTCTCTACCAAAAATCTCATCCATCAAAGGTCTGACAATCCAATTGCCGTTGTAATCACATCTAACAAAAATACTTCCTTTCTCATCCAAGATATCTCTTGCAAGCCGTAGTCTATTCTCTAACGTACTTGCCCAAGTAGAATCTTTATATTTCACATTGTAAAGATAATCAGCATCTTGTTCTTTATTAAAGGGTGGGTCAATATAAATTGTTTGTACTTTTTCTTTATATTTTCCCAAGAGTAAATTTAATGCTTGCCAGTTTTCACTCTTAATAAGTAAACCATCTAAAAGATCATCTAAATCGGCATTTTCAGTGAGTTTCTCAATGAGTCTTTCCTTAAAATCTTGACTAAAATACTTAGTATCTATCGGAAGTTTTCTATACTCTGCATCTATCAAATCTTTTTTAAAAAACAAATCTTCTTCTTTCTCTATCTTTCCAAATCCAAGCATTTCCCATTCTTCTAATTGGTTCTCATTCTTTAAAATTTCATTAGTAATACTATTTAAGAATTCTTCTCCTGCATACTCCTTTATTTTGTCAATGGTAATTACATATTCTGTTTTTAATACAAATTTCTTTTTCTCCCATAGTCTCTTTTGGAAGTCTTCTATCTGTGAAAGAAAGTCAATAATCTTTTCTCCGACCTCGCGTACTACTTTTGCACGAGTAATGTGTTTATCTAAAAATCTTTCCTTTTCAATAGTTTCAATATCTAAAACTTCGGCTTTAATAAAGTAATCCAGCTGTTCAGAAAGGAATTTCTTAAGGTTTTTGTGAATAAAGTAATCTCTTGTATTTTTTGCTGTAAACCTGCTCAACTGATATAAAAGAAGCGATTTTTCATTTTTATATTCCTTATCTAATTGCATTTTTAATTCCATATCTTCAATCTTCTTTAGGATATCATCATAAATTTTTTGATTTATTTTCTCCTGTTTTGAGGTATTACTGCCTCCTTCTACCTGATAGTTTTTAATCTCTTCTTCAGTAAGCTCTCTATACTGGAAGCGAATAACTAAGTTTTTATTCTCTGTTATCTCTATAGGATTTTCATCATCAAGCATAAAAAATCTTTCCTTAGTAGCCTTTTTTGACCCCACCTCTTCTTTAGCAGAGACAACACGAAAAATTACCCTGTGATTATTAGCTTTAAATGTGTAATCTCGGAAAAGAAGTCCAGTTTTTGTGTAATACTGATCATAATTTGCATAGTATAGCTTTACTTCTTCACCGTTATAAGGAATAGCATATCTATGTCCTTTTATTGAATAGCGATACTGAGGTGTAAAATCGCCTTCTTCATAGTAGCGAGAGAAGAAGTTATATAAGTCATTGAAAACTTGTAATTTAATCTCATCAATTGTTTGTGCCTCTTCTTTTTGTTCTTTTATAGAAAGAAAATCTTTACCAAGAGGTGTAATCTTAAACTCTTCTTTTAAATCTCCTGTAGGTATGAAGGCATTTTCTCCGAAGTTCTGAATAATTTTCTGTTTTGTCTCTTCAAAGCTCTGATTTATACCAGATAGTCTTTCATCTTTATGTTTAGCGAAAGCTGATTCTACAGTATTTTTGAGATCCTCATCAATAAATTTTTCAATTCTGTCTCGTTTGTAATTTAAAATACGGTAAATACCAAAATCTAAATCAGCTGATTCAAATTGAAAAAGTTTTTTAAGCAAATCCTGAAATTTTTGAAGGTTTTCCATAACTACCCTCTTATAAGAATGTTTAATTATAAATTATAGCCTATCTTTCCTTATATCGTCAAACTTATTCAGATGCTTTATTCTTACTTTACTCTTTCTCTAAAATCTTTCTTTTATATAATCTCTACTTCTTTTGATAAGTATTAATAATGCTCCAATTTAGCACTGCTAGCAACTATATCAAATAAGATAAATCCTAAAATAGGAAAGACAAAGATACATGATATATTTGCCTTTAAAATTATAATTGTTAAAATATTTATAAATATTATCCATTCAGGGGGGATTGTATGGAGTTTGTTAAAATGAACTGGAGTATTTTATGGAGAGTTAGTTTATTCTTAATATCATGGGGATTATTATATGCACCCTTCATTATCCCTGTAAGAAAATATTTAGAAGAGCAAGATTCTGTTAAGTCTATTCCGTTAAGATTATACATGGAATCTATGGGCATGATTTCCATAATTATAGCCTCTTTAATAATGGTATCTTTTGTAGAGCATAAACCTTTCTGGTATTTAGGATTTTCTCCTAAAAATATGATGAAAGATAGTTTTATAGGGATTTTATTGGGCTCAGGAATATTTATAATTTCAATTATTTTATTATGGGTGTTGGGTTATCTGAAACTTTATAGAGAAGGAGAAATTATCTGGTCAGTACTCTTATTAAGTGGTATTGCCATGTTATTAAATACAATTACTCAGGAGCTTCTTGTAAGAGGGTATATATTCCAAGTAATAAGAGAAAATTTTGGTGTTTTAGCATCTATAATTTTATCAAGTATGATATTTAGTATATTACATATCTCTTCTGCTAAGGGTAATATATTAGCAATGTTAAATATATTTCTGATTGGAGTTCTTTTTGGATATACCAGAGCTGTTACAGATGGTTTATGGATGCCTATAGGTATCCATTTCGCTTGGAATTTTCTTTTAGGTCCAGTTATAGGGCTTACTGTAAGTGGGAAAGAACTTACAAATAGTTGGAGATTTTTTACACTGCAAGGTCCTAACATATTTTCTGGAGGCAATTTTGGTATAGAAGGGGGACTTTCTACTACTTTTTCAATAGTGATATTTTTAATTCTTTTATATAAAATACTATGATATAATTATTATTGTAATATTTGTAGCCATATTTAGTATCCATTCCTTAGCCATTTTGTTGTTGCTCCCTCCATAACTGGATAAATTTCTCTTTATACTTATGATTCATTGAGAAGTCTGGAGATGCTAAACCAGATTTTATAAGATAAGCATTAACAAAGATTTTATTTTTGAGATAGACATATGCCATTAGAGTATTTTCCTCTATTACCTCGGTATAATGAAATCTCAGAAATACATTTTTCCATAAGATATGATCTTGTAAATATTGAATTGTATCTTCTTTTCTATTTATTTTTACCCCAAGGAATTTTACAATTAAACCTGTATCTAATTTAATTGTATTTTCGTCTATAATCTCAATGACTTTATATAATCTATCTCCGTTAAACTTAAATTTTTGAGGATCTATCTGTGGCTTTGCATCTTGGATGGTAGGAATATAATCTATCGGTGGAAAATCTAATTTTTCTTCTTTTCTTTCTATTATCTCAATGTCATCATTAAATCCAGGCAGTCTTTCTTCCATATTTAATTTTTCTTTTATTATTTCAAGAAAATTCTTGTTAATTTCATAACCTATAGCACTTCTTTGAAGTTCAAGAGCAACTTTCATAGTAGTCCCACTACCTAAGAAAGGGTCTAATACGGTGTCCCCAATAAAGGTAAACATCTTTATTAACCTGCGAGGTAATTCGTCAGGAAACATTGCTTCATGCCCTATCTGTTTTGCACCACTAAAATGCCAGTGTCCAGAAAAATACTCTTTCCATTCTTCCTTTGTCAACTTAGATGCTTCTTTAACCTCTTTTTGAACCTTTTTCCCTTCTCCTGGTTTTTTAAAGATATGAATGAATTCATAATCAAGCTCCACAATCCCATTTGGAGGATATGGGAAAGAACCCATTACATTTGCCCCCCCAGTTGTATTCATTGTAGTTTTTTTCTGCCATATGATAGAACCCATAAAATCAAAACCTATTTTTTCACACTGAGATATAACTTCAGCATGAATTGGAATGACTTTATATCTCCCATAAATTACTGATCTTGCAAATTGGTCACCAATATTTAAGCAAAACCTCCCTCCCTTTCTAAGCACTCGGTAGCATTCTTTAAAGACTCTATAAAGATCTTTAAGATATTCATGAAGGGATTGTCCATAGCCAATTTGTCCTGGGACACCGTAGTCTTTTATGTGCCAGTATGGAGGCGAAGTAACAATCAAATCTACTTCTTCATCCCCTACTTCTTTCATCAGTCTAGAATCACCAATTATGATTTTTGCATTGGTTTTTACGTGTAGGTTTTGAGTTGGTGCCATTATTTTATCTTTCCTTTCAAATTTCTATTTTATTAAGAGGAAAATCTTTTTTTAGACTCTTAAGAAAAACATATATGAGGGATATATATAACTGAATACTCTATTCAATAGAAATTTTAACATATTAGCTTTGTATAGTAAATATAATAGATGTGAGGCTGTATCTTTTTGAATTATCTATTTTTCTACCTACCATTTGTTCTCTTCATCTTTCCATTCATATCCACAGTCTTTACAATGCCAATTTGGAGAATCCTCATCAATAATGCATCCACCAAGCATAAATTTCCCCTTTTGAGAGTCTAAGAAAGCTTCGTATGAGGGTAGTCCATACATTATAGGGATTACGTTTTTAGAATTACAATTGGGACATACTTTCTTTGGTTTTCTTTTAGAAGATTTTTTAGTATCCATACTATCCCCCCTACGAACTATTTGCTATTATATCACCCTTTCCAAGGATGTTTTTCAAAGGGAATATCCCTATAGTGTTTCTCTTCCTAAGATGACTTGTCCCAAGGATATCCCTCCATCATTGGTGGGGACTTTTTGATGGGTGAAGACTTTGAATCCCAGCTCTTCAAGAGCTGGAATGGAAATATTTAGAAGCAGTCTATTTTGGAATACACCTCCAGAAAATCCTACGTTATTGATTTTATATTCTTCTCTTAAAATCTCAGATATGGAGATAATCATCTGAGAGATAGTGTTATGGAATTTTCTTGCAAGATCTGATATTTCTCTTTTATCTTTTTCCTCAAGAATTTTTTCTATGGTGGGATAAATATCAATCTCAAAATTCCCATGATCCTCAAGAATTTTAAAGGGATAGCATCCTTTATCATTTGATTCCATAGCCTTCATTTCCAGCTCTATGGCAGCCTGTCCTTCGTAATCTATGGATTCTCTTATACCTAAGAGGGCAGATACTAAGTCAAAAATTCTTCCACAAGAGGATGTGTAAAATACATTTTCCTCTTTTTCCACAAGCTTTTTAATAAGCTCTTTCTCTAAGGAATTTCCAGATGGAAAAACTTTATCTATGATTTCAGGCATATATTTGGAAAGGTAAGAGAGTGCAATTCTTCTAGGATTTTCAATGGCAAAGTCTCCTCCTGCTATAGGGAAATATTTAAAGTGAGCTACTCTTTTAATATCTTCTAAATTTCCAACAAATACCTCTCCTCCCCATATTTTTCCATCCTCTCCGTATCCTGTACCATCAAAGGAGAATATAATAGTGTCATTTATGATGTTATTATCAAGCATAAGAGAGAAAGCATGGGCTTTATGATGCTGTATAGCCTTTATTTCCATGTATCTTTTAAACATTTCTGCAAAATCTGTAGATAGATATTGAGGATGAAGATCATGTACTAATAATTCAGGCTCTATTTTAAATAATTTTATGAATTCCTGAATGGTCTCTGCATAAACATCTAATGTATCTTTATCCTTTAAGTCTCCTATATGTGGGCTTAAGAAAACATAATTTTCCTTTCCCAAGGCGAAGGTATTTTTTAACTCTCCACCAAGAGCAAGGGTAGGCTTAAGTTTTATAGGGATTTTAATGGGATCAGGGGCATAGCCACGGGCTCTTCTTATAAAGTTTATACTTCCTCTTTCTACAAATACTACGCTATCATCAATTCTGTGGGCTATATTTCTATTGTGGAATACAAATATATCTGCTATATCTTTTAATTTCTCTTTTGCCTCCTCATTATCCTTTACTATAGGTTCATCAGTGAGATTTCCACTTGTCATGATGAGTGGTTTATTAAAATATTCAAAGATTAAATAATGGTATGGAGTATAGGGAAGCATTATTCCAAGATATTTATTCTCTGGTGCACATAGGGGAGATATATCAAGGAGATCTTTTATTCTTAAAAGTACGATAGGTCTTTCTTTAGATAGGAGTAGTTTTCTTTCCTCTTCATTTAAATAGCAATACTTTTGGATAGTCTCTAAATCTTTTATCATTATGGCAAAAGGTTTTGAAGGTCGTCTTTTTCTTTCTCTTAATATTTTTACTGCTTCATTATTTGTAGCATCACATGCTAAATGAAACCCGCCTATTCCTTTTATTGCTAATATGTATCCATTATCTAAAAACTCTCCTATGTTTTTAAATATATTTTCCCCTTCAGCTTCTTCTATCCATAATTTAGGACCACAATCATAACAAGAGATAGGTTGAGCATGAAATCTTCTTGAAGATGGATTGTGATACTCTTTTCTGCAAGATTCACACATTTCAAAGATCTTCATAGTGGTTTTATCTCTATCGTATGGTAGGTCTTCAATTATGGTATATCTAGGACCACAGTTAGTGCAGTTTATAAATGGATATTTATATCTTCTATCCTTAGGATCATTCATCTCTTTTAAGCAGTCTTCACATATAGCAATATCAGGGGAGATGAAATTAAATCCAGTCCCCTTTTCACTTTCTATAATGGAGAAATCTGTAAAAATTTCTTCTGTATAGATTTCTTCTTTCTCAATCTTTTCTATTTTAGAAAGAGGAGGTGCTTCTTCTACAAGGAGATCTAAGAAATTAGATACATCTTCCTCTCTTCCCTGAAGCAAAATTAAGACGCTTCCTGTGGTATTTTGAATCCATCCTTTTAGATTTAACTCTTTTGCAAGACGATAAACAAAGGGACGAAAGCCTACTCCTTGTACTATACCCCATATTTTCAGTCTATATACTTTTCCCATATATTCTTTAAGAATTCTTCTAAAATTTTTACTCCCTTTTCAAGATTTTCTCTTGCTTTTTCTGAGAGTTCTTCTCCGAAATCAAAATCATAACCTTTCATAGAGAGAAGATAAAATTCTGGTTCTTTATGATAAAGAGTAGAGATCCAAATAAGGAGTTCTTCGCAGGTCATATGGTGTGTAAGAGGGGAAAATTTCTCTTCCTTTTCTATCTTTCTGAAGGCGACATCGTCTCCTTCAATAGCTGCATCGGAAAAGATAACTATATCATAATCTTTAAGATTCTCTGCTAAATCAAAAGCAAGCTCCTGAACTTTAATCTTTTGTATATTTTCAAAGTAGTCCAGGAGCTTTATTCCTAATCCATCGTCTCTTCTATATTCGTTTCCAAAACCTACAAGTATTATTTTTTTCAATCTCTTTTTACGACATCAATAAGATTTCCTTCACTA